>WNEY01002888.1_pt1 | contig 12776 bp, 10 predicted proteins | sample 5400531 | NCBI WGS metagenome assembly WNEY01 (sample SAMN13153338, study PRJNA577476) | soil metagenome | isolation source: 200 cm saprolite under Douglas fir tree site 1 | place: USA:California | collected 2015-04-18
CGCCTGACGCAGCAGCAAGGACCGGGGTATACGGATGGTACGGCGCCGGCCGGGCAGCCGGGCCCGGGCCAGCAGGGTGGCGAACCGCAGGGGACGCCGTCGCGGCTAACAGCCCGCGGCGCTGGCCTGGCAATGTTCTCGGTGTTCTTCCCCGGCACGCTGACCGCCGGATGGCTGCATCTGGCGGCGCTCACCGGGCTGAGCTTCGTGGCGGGCTGCATCCTCGCGGGCCTGTATACCAAGCGGGCGCATCTGCTGACCGTGGCCACCATGCCGCCGATGATCTTCATGGCGTCGCTGATCTGCGTCAAGGCGATCAGCTCAACGGGGAACGCGGTGATCTCCACCGCCGAGGGCAGCATCCTCACGCTGTCGGCCGTCGCGCCGTGGCTGTTCGCCGGTACCGCGGCCACCCTCGTCATCGCGCTGTTCCGCGGGCTGCCGCAGAACATAAGCGACCTGCGCGCCGGGTTGCGCGGCAACCTCGAATCCGGCGATCCCGGCGATCCCGGCGATCCCGGCGACGGTTGGTCCCGGTCCTAAGGTCGGCCGCGGCGCAGTTCGTGCGGCAGGGCGAATACGGTGCCCTCCCGGACGGCCTCGACCTCTTCTACGTTGCCGAAACCAGACTCGGCGAGCCAGTCAAGCACCCCGGCAACCAGGTCTTCCGGCACTGAGGCACCGCTGGTGACGCCCACCGTGGTCACGCCGGCCAGCCACTGCCTGCTGAGGCCCGCGGCGTCGTCGACCAGATAGGCGGCCTTGGCGCCCGCGTCCAGGGCGACCTCGACCAGGCGCACCGAGTTGGACGAGTTCGGCGAGCCGACGACGAGCACGACGTCAGACTCGGCCGCGATCTGCTTGACCGCGACCTGGCGGTTCTGGGTGGCGTAGCAGATGTCGTCGCTCGGCGGGTCGAGCAGTTGCGGGAACCGCTGCCGCAACTCGGCCACGGTCTGGTTGGTCTCGTCGACGGACAGCGTCGTCTGGGACAGCCAGGCGACCCTGGCCGGATCCCGGACCTGCACGCTGTCGGCTCCATCCGGCCCGTCCACCAGGTGAATGCGGGCGGGCGCCTCGCCGGTGGTCCCGACGACCTCCTCATGGCCCTCGTGGCCGATCAGCAGGATGTCGATGTCCTGGGTGGCGAACCGCCTGGCCTCGTTGTGCACCTTGGTCACCAGCGGGCAGGTGGCATCGATGGCGTGCAGGTTGCGGTCGCTGGCGTCCTGGCGCACCTGCGGCGCCACCCCGTGCGCGGAGAAGACGACGACCGAGCCCTCGGGCACCTCCGCGATTTCCTCGACGAAGACTGCCCCGCGTTCCTCCAGCGAGCGGACGACGTGCGTGTTATGCACGATTTGCTTGCGTACGTAGACGGGCGCGCCGAAGCGCTTAAGCGCGAGTTCGACGGTCTGCACGGCCCGGTCAACTCCGGCGCAGTAGCCGCGGGGTCTGGCGAGCAGGACGCGCAGGTTCGGGTCGGGCATGTGTCCCATGGTAGGTGACCGCCGGGAAGGTACTGCAGGGTCCCGCTGCCGGACGGCCCGCTGCCGGAGTATCCCGCTGCCGGGACGATCCCCGCTGCCGGTAGATCCGGCTGCCGGAGGTTCCCGCTGCCGGAAGATCCCGCTGCCGGACAGCCCCGCGGCCGGCCAAGACCGCAGGAGGCCGGGTCGCGCCGGGGGTTCCGCTAAAGCCGCGCCGCTGCGACAATAGCCCCCCTTGCTGTTGCCCCCTTGCCGCGCAGCAGGCCGATGACCAGAATCGCCCCGAGGGGATGCCCTGCGCGCCGCGGGCAGCCCATGGTGTCCGGCCGCTGCACGGGCACGTCCGTAGGAAGAAGGATCGAGATGCGCGTCCCGCAGGTCACCGAACGCATGAAGGAAGCCCCGGCCCAGGCGCTGCGGGCCGTGTTCGCCGGAATCGGCCAGGTACTGCTCGTCGCGGACCGGATCAGGAACCGGCCCGCCGACGGGGAAGGCGCGCCGTCCGGCGCTAGCCCGCAGCCAGCAGGCGAGGCCTTGGCTGCCACCGCCGAAGCGCCTGCTCCCGCCCCGCCGGAAACCCCCGCCGCCGCCCAGGCACCCGCCGCCCAGCCCGGTGCCAAGGCCCCGGCCGCAAAGCCCGCCGACGCCAAGCCATCCGCCGCCAAAGCCCCGGCCGCAAAGCCCGCCGCCCAGGCACCCGCCGCCGAAGCGCCTGCTCCCGCCCCGCCGGAAACCCCTGCCGCCGCCCAGGCACCCGCTGCCAAGCCCGCCGCCAAGGCCCCGGCCGCAAGGCCCGCCGGCGCCAGGCCATCCGCCGCCAAAGCCCCGGCTGCAAAGGCCCCGGCCGTCAAGGCTTCTGCGCCCGCCAGGCCCTCCGCCGCCGCCCAGGCCCCTGCCGAAGCGGCCGAGGCCCCTCCGGCCGGTGCACCTGCGGCCGGCGGCCTGCCGCTCGCCAGCTACGACGAGCTCCCGATCGCGTCCCTCCGGGCCCGCATGCGCAGTCTCGACACGGCTCAGCTACGCGCGCTGGTCGACTACGAGAGCACCCATGCGGGCCGTGCTGCCGTGCTGGCCATGTTCGAGCGGCGCATCGCCAAGCTCGAAGGCGGCGAGGCCTGACCGGCGGCGCGCTCCCGGCGAGCTGAGACTGCCATGCCGCTGGAGAACTCCGCGGAATCGCCGGTCCCCGTTCGCACCGTGCTGCGCCTGGTCGGCGAGTGGATCGGCCGCCTCGGCCGGATCTGGGTGGAAGGCCAGATCGCGGAGCTGACCCGGCGCGGCGGCACGGTTTTCCTGACGCTGCGTGATCCGGTCGCCGCCGTATCGGTGCGGGTGATGTGCCCGCGGGCGGTGCTCGACGCCAACGATCCAGCGCCCGGGGAAGGCGCCCGCGTAGTCGTCTGGGCTAAGCCGGACTTCAACATCAACCGGGGCGCTTTCGCGCTGACGGCCATCGAGATCCGCGCCGTCGGGATCGGAGAACTGCTAGCCCGGCTGGAACGGCTGCGCCATTCGCTGGCGGCCGAGGGACTCTTCGCTGCGGCCAGGAAGCGGCCGCTGCCGTTCCTGCCCGCAACGGTCGGGCTGATCTGCGGGCGCGAATCCGCAGCCGAGCGGGACGTCCTGCGCAATGCCGCCCGACGGTGGCCAGCGGTCAGGTTCCGGGTGGAGAACGTCGCCGTGCAGGGCACCTATGCGGCCGATGAGGTCACCGAGGCCCTGCGGCGCCTCGATGCCGACCGCGCCGTGGACGTGATCATCATCGCCCGCGGCGGCGGATCGATCGAGGACCTGCTGCCGTTCTCCGATGAGTCGCTGATCCGGGCCGTGGCAGCCTGCCAGACCCCCGTGGTCAGCGCCATCGGCCACGAACAGGACGTCCCGCTGCTTGACCAGGTCGCAGATGTCCGGGCGTCAACCCCCACCGACGCCGCGCGCCGGGTCGTGCCCGACGTGGCTGAGCAGGCTGAGCTCATCGCCCAGCTGCGGGCACGCGCCCGCCGCAGGCTGGCAGGCAGGCTGGACCGCGAACTCGCCTGGCTCACGGACATCCGGTCCAGGCCGGCGATCTCCGCCCCGGTCCGGGAAATCGAGCGACGCCAGGAGCAGGTGCTCGGGCTGGCGCAGCGGGCACGCCGATGCCTATCCGCCAGGCTGGACCGGGCCGCCGACGATATCGCCCATACCCGGGCCAGGCTGGTCGCCCTCTCCCCCGCCGCCACGTTGCACCGGGGCTACGCGATCGTCCAGCACGATGATGCCAGCGTCGTGCGCGCAGCGGCCGAGGTAGCCGACGGCGAAATGCTCACGGTCCGGCTGGCGGAAGGCCAGCTGACCGCGACGGCGCACCAGCCGACGGCAATACCGAACCTATAGCAAAGTCATCCTGGCCGATGACCGTAAGTGGCGTTTCCGTTCGCTGCCAAGCGGCGAATAGATCATTGTCGCACTCTGCGCCGAAGGCGTAATAGATGCAATGGCAGCATGCTCACTTGGCCGCCATCCACGATATTGCCCAGGCTACAGAGTGACATCAGGCATACCGATGTCCGTCCGTATGGATGACAGTGATTCGCCAGCTCAGGGGGCTACGCGTGTTGGCGGCAACACCTTCGAGAACACGAGCGGAAGCGCGCCGGCGGCCGACCGCGCGCGCAACAGGACTGGACGGCGTCCGCGCCCTGGCGGTGCTTGCCGTGATTGCCTTCCACCAGCGCAATCCGGCAATGCCCGGCGGTTTCCTCGGAGTCGATATCTTCTTCGTGCTGAGCGGTTATCTCATCACCGATCTGCTCGTCGCCCAGCGGGACACGGCCGGCCGGATCGACCTGCGTACGTTCTGGATCCGGCGGGCGCGCCGCCTGCTTCCTGCGCTCGCTGTGATGCTCCTGGCGGTGACCGCCGGGGTGGCCGTCCTGGCGCCTGACCAGATCAGCGCGCTAAGGCCAGCCCTACTCGGTGCGCTCAGCTATACAAGCAACTGGTGGCAGGCATTGCATCAGCAGTCCTACTTCGCGACATTCGGCCCGCCGCCGCCGTTGCGGCACCTGTGGTCACTTGCGGTTGAGGAGCAGTTCTACCTGATCTGGCCGGTTGTCCTGACGGTCGTCGCCGCCAGCTTCGGCAGCAGGAGAAAGCGGGCGGCCATCGCCTGGCTCGGTGCTGCCGCTTCAGCCGCGGCCATGGCCGTGCTATACGCGCCAGGCTCCGATCCGTCCCGGGTCTACTACGGGACGGATACGCACGCCAGCGCGCTCCTGGTGGGCGCCGCACTGGCGCTGACCTGGCCACTTGCACGACTCACCGACGCATCGCCGGGCCACGCAGGCCGTCTCGACGCGGCGGGCGTGACCGGGCTCGCGCTGCTCGCCTGGGCTATGGGTCATTATCGGGGCGCAGACCCGGCCCTGTACCCAGGCGGGCTGATCCTGACCGCGCTGGCCGCGGGCTGCGTGGTCGTCGCCGCGGCGAGCACAGGGACCGTCGCCGCGATGCTCAGCTGGCAGCCGCTGCGCTGGCTCGGAATCCGGTCCTACGGCATCTACCTCTGGCACTGGCCAGTGATCGCGCTCGCTGCCGTCGTCGCCGGCCCAGGTTCCGCCGGGTTCCGGGCCCGCCTGCTGGAGACCATGCTGTCGATCACGCTGGCGGCTCTTTCCTGGCGCTGGATCGAGGCGCCGATCATGCGCGACGGCGCGGGCGCAACGCTGCGCGCCTACCGTAGCTACCTTGCCGAGGCACTGACCGCGGCCCGGCGCTCGCCGACGCGCGCCCTGCCAGTCACGATTCCGGTCGCGGTCATGACGGTCGCTTGCACCGCGGGATACGGCGTCCTGCACGCGCCGGGTGAGCTGACGCTGCAGCAGCAGATCGCGGCGGGCTCGCTGATCAGCGCGACCTCCCGGACCAGCCAGCCAGCGAAGGTGCCGTCACCGCACGCGCACGGACCAGCAGCCCGGGAACCGCGAGCACGCGGCCCAGCCGCGCAAATGCCCCTCGCACGAGGACCGTCCGCACTGGCACCGTCCGCACTGGCACCGTCCGCACTGGCACCGTCCGCAGGCACCGCCGGCGCGGCCATCGGGCAGGCCAGCGGCCTGGCGGGCGGCCGGAAGCATCCGGCGGCAGCCCGTCATCGTCGAATCCGCGGCGCCAGCGTGACCGCGATCGGCGACTCGGTCATGCTCGCCTCTGCTGCCGAACTGCGCGCCGCCCTGCCCGGGATCTACATCGACGCGCTTGTCAGCCGTCAGATGAGTGCCGGGCTCCAGGTCATCAAGGATCTGGCCAGCACCGGCAGGCTGCGCCGGATCGTGGTCGTGGGTCTCGGCACGAACGGGACTGTGGCCGGCGCCCAGATCCGCCAGCTGCTGGCGATCATCGGCCGGCACCGCCGGCTTGTGCTCGTGAACACCTTCGTGCCCCGGCCGTGGCAGGACGAGGTTAACTGCGCACTCGAAGCGGCCGCCCGCCATCACCCGAACGTGGTGGTCGCCAACTGGCTGGCCGCGATCGAGCACCGCACCAGCCTGCTCTGGGATGACGGCGTGCATCCCCGGCCGCCGGGCGGGCGGCTCTATGCCAGGGTCATCCAGGCCGCGATCCGGGCTGTGCTCCGGCGGCCTGGCAACCTGGCCGCCATGTCCGCGGCACGGGCGCGGGCAAGGATGACCGCGACAGGCAAAGCCGGCCGCCGCCGGGCCGACGGCCCGGCGGCATGGCTAAGGTGGGCATCGTGACGGGAAGCCGCGGCGCGCAAGACCCGCCAGGGACCGCGAGAGGTGAGACCAGCCGCCGGGCCGCTCCGGACCCGGCCGCGTCAGCCAAGCCCGGTCCAGGCGCCGACCCGCGGCAGCCACCCCCGCTCCCGTACGAGCAGGCCCGCGACCAGCTGACGGAGCTGGTCAAGCGGCTCGAGGCGGGCGGCCTGACGCTAGAGCAGTCGCTGGAATTGTGGGAGCGCGGCGAGCGGCTCGCCGACATCTGCGCAGAATGGCTGGAAGGCGCCCGCGCGCGGCTGGCTACCGCGATAGCGCAGCGCGGTGATGGCTCCGCCGACGCGGCGGCGCCATTCTGAGTGCCAGGGCTGGCGAGACCGGGCGGCGCGGGCGTGTTACGGCGACGGAATCTCGATCCTCGACAAGACCTGGATCACGCCATCGACGATCCGGCGCGCGTGCTCGGCATCCGCGCTGAGCGAGATCTCGGCGACCGCCAGCATCAGGGCGCCGGTCATCACGATCGAGACTGCCTCATCCAGCGGTTCGCCGCTGCGGGCGAAGAACTCGGCGTTCCGCCCGGACCATTCGACCAGCCTCGCCCGCCGCACCAGGTCGAATCCGGGCGGGCTGTCCCCGCGCACGAACAGCGCGGACAGTTCGCGCTGCGCCACGCACCCGTCCAGGTAGCCGCGCGCGCCGGCCAGAAAGAGCTGCCTCGGATCCAGGACTCCGTCGTCGCGGGCACGGCGGACGGCGAGCCGGGTGCGCTCCACCTGGTCGCGGTGGAGTTCCTCGAACAGCGTCACGTACAGGTCCGCCTTGCCGCCGAAATGGTGATAAAGGCTGCCGACGCTGGCACCGGCCCGGGTGACGATCTCCGTCACGCCGGCCTGCGCGTAGCCGACGGACGTGAAGACCTCGCGGGCGGCCGCGAGCAGTCCGCTCCGGGTGGCCGCGCCGCGCTCCGAAGTCCGCGCCACAGGCGGTGCCTGGCCAGTTGTCATTCGGTTCAGCAGCGCTCCTTACAGTCAGCCACGCTGGGCACCAGGCTACGCCGGCCAGTCGGCTGCATAGGATCGCAGCACGGCTGAGAGAGAGGGCGTATCCGCCATGACGGAACACGAGTCCGCTGCGATGCCGGCCGAATCCGGGCCGCCCGGCCAGGTATTGCCCGACCCTAGCCAGCTTGCAGCTGACCCCAGCCAGGTAGCTCCCGAGCCTGGCCAGGCTTCGCCGGAGCCCGCGCGGCACGCACCGGACCGGAACCTGGCGCTGGAACTCGCCAGGGTCACCGAGGCCGGCGCGATGGCCGCCGCACGCTGGGTGGGCCGCGGTGACAAGAACGGCGCGGATGGGGCCGCCGTGCACGCGATGCGGCTGCTGATCAACACGGTGTCGATGAAGGGGACGGTCGTCATCGGCGAGGGCGAGAAGGATCACGCGCCCATGCTGTACAACGGCGAAGAGGTCGGCGACGGCAGCGGGCCGGCCTGTGACGTGGCCGTGGACCCGATCGACGGCACCCGGCTGGCAGCGAACGGCATGCCGAATGCGATCTCGGTGCTGGCCGTAAGCGCCCGCGGATCCATGTACGACCCGTCGGCCGTCTTCTACATGTCCAAGCTCGTCACCGGCCCGGCCGCGGCGGACGTCGTCGATCTAGCGGCGCCCGCGGCCGACAACATCGCGGCCGTCGCGCGGGCCAAGGGCGGCTCCCCGCATGACGTGACGGTAGTCATCCTGGACCGGCCCCGGCACTCGGGCCTGATCGAGCAGGTCCGGGCGGCGGGCGCCAGGATCAAGCTCATCACCGACGGCGACGTGGCCGGGGCCATCATGGCCGCAAGCGATGGCACCGGGATCGACCTGCTACTCGGCGTCGGGGGCACGCCCGAGGGAATCATCGCGGCCTGTGCGGTCAAGTGCCTGGGCGGCATCATCTTGGGCAAGCTCGAGCCCCGCGACGATGCCGAGCGAGGCCGCGCCGTCGAGGCGGGCCATGACCTCGACCGGATCCTCACTACTGACGATCTTGTTGCCTCCGACGACGCGTTCTTTGCTGCCACCGGAATCACCGACGGGGAACTCATCGCCGGGGTGCGGTACCGGGCCGGCGGGGCCAGCACGCACTCGCTGGTCATGCGCGCGCGCTCGGGCACCATTCGCAATATCCGCAGCGACCACCAGCTGTGGAAGCTCAACGCCTACAGCGCCATCAACTTCGACGGCGACGACTAGCGGGCCAGTAAGCGCCGGGCGGCGGCGACCAGTCCCCGGACGCCCAGGAAGCGGCAGCCACCGACAGCCCGGTATCAGGACCGGCAACTGCGGATGGCGCCGCTGCGAGCACTAGGAGCCCTTCTTGGTCAGGGCGGCCAGGAGCTGCACGGCTCCGTTCGCGACCACAGCGGTGATGTGCCCGAGTACGCCCAGCACCGCGAGTAATGTGTGTGGTGCCTTAACCGTCATGTATAGCGCGAGTATGAGGACCACCCAGAGCCATTTGGGGAGCTTTACTTGCATGGGTGCTCACATAGTGCTAAATGGCTGCTCATCGATCCACCCCCGGCCGGCAGGCAGCATTGCGGAGTATTCCGGGCAGCCAGCCTTGTACGTGACGCTACGCCCTCTGCCGCTGTCCCACCAGAGCCTGGCAGGGTCTCACGTTCTTACCAGTGGTCCCCTGAACCACAGTGGCCGGTCACGGCGACCTGTCATCCCCGGGAGAGAAAGCCGAGGCGTCAGGTGCTCGGGTGGCTTGCGGGCCAACGTCATGGCGGTGACCATATGCCCGGCCTGGCAGGAGGCGCCGCGCCGTCATATCCAAGGTGACCGACTGGGCAACTGCCTGGGGGCCACGCAAATCCGAGACCCCATCAGATACCGCCGTCGGGCTCCGGGCGGAGCCTGGCGCGCCCTGGGCGGTGGTGGTGTGAGATTGGCTGTGAGATCTTCGGTGGGAACCTTCATGCGCGTGACCTGGGCTGGCTACCGGCTCGTCCTGCCCCGGCGCAGGCCGCCGAACCAGCGGCCGCGGCGCGGCGTCACGACCCGCACCCGGCCGCCGAGCGCCAGCGTGCGGACCTCGATCACGGGCGCGCCTGGCCGGGCGGGCGGGTCGCCGCCACGCCGCCGGGCGAGTATGGCGGTGCCGGTCATGACCACGGCGACGCCGTCCGGAACGATCAGGTCCAGCCGGCCGCCGACGACGGTCGCGTAGATCGTGACGTGCAGGCTTTGCAGCAGAGCCTCGCGCATGTCGAGTACGACCTCGCCGAAGACCGCAGTCACCACGAGGTTATCGGGCACGACCCACCGCCCCGCGCGGCGCTCCCTGGCGAAAATCCCCGCTACCGGCCGCCGGCCATCGAGCCGGATCGGCTGGGCGGAGGGCGCTGCCAGGTCGGCCGTCAGCACGGCGAGTTCACCCAGCGTGCGAGCAGAGTAAGCACGCTCGGCCCGTTCCGCGTGTTCTCCGGGGGTCAGCCGGCCGTCAGCCGTAGCCTCGGTGAGCACGGTGACCACGCGCTCCCGGTCAGTGTCGGAGGCCCGCAGGTCACGCGGCGGCAGACGGGATGCCACATGCCGAAGATACCGGACGGCCCCCCGCAGGGCCGCTGCTCGCACGGCCCGGGACTGCAGGGTCAGCTGGTCCAGGTCTTACCGAAGTCGCCGGTGCCTATCTCGATGACCTCGCCGGCTTCATTCGTGAAGTACAGGTGGCCGTGCCCCCTGCCCCAGGCGATCATCGCCGGCGGATGCAGCGCCTTCTGCGTGGTGATGTCATGCCATGAGCCCCAGTTGCCGTTTGCCCAGCGGATGGCCCGGATGAACCCGTCCTGGCCGATCCCGGCGACGACGGTGTCGCCGTTGTCCCAGCGGACGGAGGCTAGCGCGGAGGTATTCGACCCGCCCAGGTTCTTCAAGTGCGGCACCTTCTCTTTCCCGAGCGCCGCGGCCATTGCGGCTCGGCTGGTGAATTTTGCCAGATCGCGGTCGATTGACCCGGTGATGTTGTACTGATGCATGGTCCAGGTCGTCCATGGATGCGGTACCCGCGGATGGCCGGCCCTGGACGAGGGATCGGCGATCCATAGCGGGAGGTGGCCGAGCCGGTTGCAGTTTCCCGCCCTGGCGAAGGACAGGAACGTGTAGACGACCGGGTGCCGCATGGTCTTGTGCCGAAGCTCGGACGTCACCCTGGCGCACCAGGCATCGACCTCCGAAGGGCTACGGCCGTCGGTGACCTCGATGTCCAGGGCAATGCCGTCGCCGTCATGCAGGCCGAGCTTGCGGATCTCATGCAGGAAGAACGACACCGTTTCGGTGGAACTGACCGATGGGTGCCCGAACAGATAGGCAACCCGGACCTTCTGATGCCGGTGCAGGAAAGCCCAGTCGGCTGCGGCGTACGGGTTCACGTACCGGGTGCCGTTTGGCTCCAGTTCGGTGATCTTCACGGCCGCCCAGGCGAAGCGTCCTGCCTCGGACCGCCATTGTGCGGGCCTTCCCTGGAAGCTGGAAACATCTACGCCGCGCAGCCTCCTCCTGACCGTGCTATTGACCATGCTTCGCAGCCGGATCAGCAGGGCGCGGCTATTCAGCATGGCGTGACTTTATCGCGTATTTCGCCTTGTGCAGACCCCGGCCGCTGTATCCCGCCCTGCCGGGGACACCCTGAGGGGCGGGATACAGCGGCCGAGCAGGGCTCGCGGCACTTCCTGACCCGAAGCCAGGTCTGTTAGTTTGGGGAAAGCAAGTATCGAGCCGGGGTGCAGGGAGATCACATCGTGGACGAGCCTATGGACGGCAGCGCGGGGCCAGCCGCGACGGCAGCCGGGTTCCGCGGCACCCATTACAAGTGGGTGGCGCTGTCGAACACGACGCTCGGCATGCTGGCGGCCACCGTCAACGGTTCCATCGTGATCATCTCACTGCCCGCCATCTTCCGCGGAATCCACCTGGATCCGCTCCAGCCGGGCAACGTGAGCTACCTGCTCTGGATGCTGATGGGGTACCTGGTGGTCTCGGCGGTGCTCGTCGTCACGCTCGGGCGGCTCGGCGACATCTACGGCCGGGTCCGGATGTACAACATGGGCTTCGCGATCTTCGGTCTCGGCGCGCTCGCGCTGCCGTTCGACCCCTTCACCGGGCCAGCCGGGGCGCTCTGGCTGATCGGCTGGCGGGTCCTGCAGGCAACCGGCGGCGCCATGCTGATGGCCAACTCGCCGGCGATCCTGACCGATGCGTTCCCGTCTCACCAGCGTGGCACGGCCATGGGGATCAACCAGGTCGCTGGCATCTCCGGCTTGTTCCTCGGCCTGATACTCGGCGGCGTGCTCGCTGCCGTCGACTGGCGGCTTGTGTTCATCGTGTCGGTGCCGATCGGCATCGGCGGCACGATCTGGTCCATCCTGAGCCTGCGGGAGACCGGCCTGCGTACGCGAGCAAGGATCGACTGGCTGGGCAACATCACCTTCGCGGTCGGCCTGATCTCCCTGCTGACCGGAATCACCTACGGCATCCAGCCCTACGGCGGTCATTCGATGGGCTGGACCAGCCCGGTCGTGCTGACCGGCATGATCGGCGGCGTCGTGCTGCTGACCGCGTTCTGCCTGGTCGAGCAGCGGGTCGAGGCGCCGATGTTCGACCTGAAGCTGCTCCGGATCCGGGCCTTCGCGGCCGGGAACGCCGCGACACTGCTTGCCTCGATCGCGCGCGGCGGCCTGCAGTTCATGCTGATCATCTGGCTGCAGGGCATCTGGCTGCCGCTGCATAACTATGCCTTCAAGGACACCCCGCTCTGGTCCGGCATCTACCTGCTGCCGCTCACCTGCGGCTTCGTCGTCTCCGGGCCGGTCTCCGGCTGGCTGTCCGACAGGCACGGCGCGCGCGCGTTCGCCTCCGGCGGGCTGCTGGTGTCGGCCGCCGCCTTCGGCGGCCTGCTGGTGCTGCCGACCGACTTCCGGTACGCGGCGTTCGCGGCCCTGATCTTCGTGGCGGGCGCCGGGATGGGCCTGTTCTCCGCGCCGAACGCGGCCGCGATCATGAACAGCGTCCCGGCCAGGCAGCGCGGCGCCGCATCCGGGATGCTGGCCACGTTCCAGAACTCTGGCTTCGTGCTGTCAATCGGCGTCTTCTTCTCACTCATGATCGCCGGGCTGGCAAGTGCGCTGCCGTCGACGCTCAGCCGAGGGCTCATCGCCCAGGGCGTGCCATCGGGCACGGCGCACCAGATCGCCAGCCTGCCGCCAGTGGGCAGCTTGTTCGCCGCGTTCCTCGGCATCAACCCGGTCCGTCAGCTGCTGGCCCCGACCGGAGTACTCGCGCACCTTCCTGCGGCCAGCTCCGCCCGGCTCACCGGCAAGCACTTCTTCCCGCAGCTGATCTCCGGGCCATTCCATCACGGGCTGGTGATCGTGTTCGGCATGGCCATCGCGGTGCTCGTCATCGCCGCGGCCACGTCATCGCTACGCGGCGGCCGGTATGTCCACGATGAGCATGCCGCGGGCACCAGCGCAGCGGGCACCAGCGCAGCGGGCACCAGCGCAGCGGGCACCAGCGC
>WNEY01002889.1_pt1 | contig 12776 bp, 15 predicted proteins | sample 5400531 | NCBI WGS metagenome assembly WNEY01 (sample SAMN13153338, study PRJNA577476) | soil metagenome | isolation source: 200 cm saprolite under Douglas fir tree site 1 | place: USA:California | collected 2015-04-18
CATCATGTCCTCGTCGATGTACCGATTCATCGTCTCTACCTCCTGTGACTTGCTATCGTCTTATGCCGGTTATTATAACCGATGTTGCGTCTTTTATGGTTATGGGTAGACTAGAGCGCGATGTCGGAACGTGAGACGGCAAGCGGTGGGCTTGGCCTGGTCCAGGAGTTCGTCAACACCGTCGACCTGCAGGACGGCCCGGAGCTCCTGACCGACCAGAACACGGTGCGCGAATGGCTGGTTGCCCACGGCCTGTTGGCGGCGGACGCGCCGGTGGGGGCAGACGACCACCGGTACGCGCTGGCCGTGCGCGAGGCGATGCGAGGCGTCATCGGCGGCAACTCCGGCCTGCCCGTCTACCCCGTCGACCTGGCGACCCTCAACGAAGCCGCCAGCGCGAGCCGGCTGCGGATGCGCTTCGGCCGCGGCGGCAAGGCTCGGCTCGAGCCGGAGGCGACTGGCGCCGTCGGCGCCCTGGGCCGGCTGGTCGTGACCCTCTACGCCGCCATGCAGGACGCGGACTGGGAACGGCTCAAGCTCTGCGGCTCAGACACCTGCCGGTGGGTTTTCTACGACCGCTCCAAGAACCACTCCAGCCGCTGGTGCACGATGGCCTCATGTGGCAACCGCGCGAAGGCCCGTCGATTCCGGCAGAAGAAAACTAGTTCTTGACCAGCTCCGGGGCGAAAGCGCGAGTCAGCTGCGACAGGCGGTCGTAGGCGATGGGGTCACGCAGCGCGTACCTGACCGCCTTTCCCTCCACCGGCTGAACCGTGACGTGGCCCAGCCACAGCATCAGCGGACCACCTTTCGCGAGTTCGATGCTCCTGACCTGGGCCTTGGCCAGCTCGAACTGCCGCGCGCGCTCGAGCTCGCCGATGACGGTCGCGGTCTCCTCGGGCGTGAGCTCCGGCATGAGCTGACCTTTGATCAAACCACCGGTTGGTCCGCTCAACGAGCCGCCGCTCCACGTGGCGGCATAGACGCCAAACAACCTCGCGGTCGTGAAGTAGAGGCCGTAGCCGACACGCAGTCCCATGAACCCCTGGCCCATGAAGCCGCTGCAGAACCCGCCGATGAAATTCTCCATCACGCGCTCCGGGCAGCGCGCATCGAGGCGCCGGAGCCGCCGAACCGCACGGCGGTGATCTCCGCCAGGATGCCGAGCGCCGTTTCCTCCGCCCCCCTGCCGCCGAGGTCGAGCCCGATCGGTCCATGCACGCGCGCGAGCTCGGCCTCGGTGAAGCCCTCCTTGCGCAAGGCGTCGAAACGGTTCTGGTTCGTCTTCCGGCTGCCGATCGCGCCGATGTAGCCCGCGTCCCCCTTCAGCACCGACCGGAGCGCCGGCAGGTCGAACTTCGGGTCGTGCGTGAGGATGACGACGTACGTCGAGTTGTCGATCGTAATCTGGCCCATCGCCTCGTCCGGCCATGCGACGATCAGCTTGTCGGCTTCGGGGAATCGCTCCTTTGTCGCGAACTTCGCGCGCGCATCGATGACGGTGACCCGATACCCCATCGTCTTGGCCAGCCGTTGGAGTGGGATCGCGATATGGATCGCGCCGACGATCACCAGGTGCGCGGGCCGCCGAAACGGCTCGACGAAAGCGTCGCCGTCGCGCCGCGCAAGCTCCGTGCCCGCGGGCGTGCCCTTGACCAGGTCGGCCTCGCCGCTCACGAGGTTGGTCCGCAGCGTGGCCGCCTCGTCGCGGTGGAGCATGCCGACCAGCTGCCGGTGCACGGGCGCCAGGGGCTGGATGAAGACTTCGATGTGGCCGCCGCAGGCAAGCCCGACCTCGAACGCGACGTCGTCCGCCACTCCGTACGCGGCGATCTTGGGAGTGCCGCTCTTCAAGACCTCCTGGGCCTCATCGAAGACGGCGCCCTCGATGCAGCCGTTGGACACGGAGCCCGCCATCTTGCCCGAGCGCGTGACGAGCATCTTCGAGCCGAGCGGCCGCGGACTCGAGCCCCACGTCTCGACCACGGTCGCGATCGCGATGTCCTCGCCTTCGCGCGTCCACTGCTCGAGCTCGCCGAGCACCTCCCTCATGTGCCCATCCGCCCGCCGGCTTCGCCGCGGGTCAGCTTTCCCGCAAGGCGGGGAAGGGAATCCTTCCGATTGTCGAGGCCGGCGAGGAGACGTCCAAGGTCCTCCAGCGCGGCGACGTTGTGCGCGGCAAGGAAGTCGTCGCAGTGCGGCAGCGCCGCGGCCATCCCGCGTGTCAGCGGCTCGTAGCCCTCCGAGCCGAGGAGCGGGTTGAGCCAGATCAGGCGGTGCGCCGAGCGGCGCAGGTGAATGAGCTCAGCGGTCAGGTGCGCGGGGTCGCCGCGGTCCCACCCGTCGCTGACGATGATCACCACCGCGCCGTGGCCGAGCACGCGCCGCGCCCACTTGCGGTTGAAGTCGCCCAGCGCGTCGCCGATCCGCGTGCCGCCGCTGAAGTCGTGCACTCCCTTGCTCACGGACTCGAGGGCGCGGTCCAGGTCGCGGTGGCGAAGCAAGCGCGTGATCCGCGTCAAGCGCGTAGAGAAGACGAACGCCTCCAGGTCCTCGCGGCGGGCGATCGCGTGGGCGAAGATCATCAGCAGACGCGAGTAGCGCTCCATCGAGCCGCTGACGTCGCAGATCAGGACGAGCGGCCTACGCCGCACCCGCGGCTTCCGCCTGAAGAGCGTCATCAGCTCGCCGCTCGAGCGGATCGCGTGGCGCGCCGAGCGGCGCAGGTCGATGCGCCCCGCGCGTGACGGCCGCAACCTGCGGGTGCGCCGCTCGGCCACCCGCCAGGGCGCCTCCTCGAGAAGACGCCTGACCTGCTCCGTCTCGGCCCACGTCATCTGCTCGAAGTCCTTGTGGCGCAGGAGCTCTTCGGCGCTGTAGCCACTGGAGCTGGCCGGAAACTCTTTCGATTCCTGCTCGCGCTGCATCTGCGACCTGTTCAAGCCGAGCGCGTTCGCCCACGCCTTCGCCCGCTCGGGCGACATCGGCAGCGCGCGGCTGCGTCCCGGGATGACGCCGGCCGAAGCGCGAGGGTCGGGCGGCGCCCAGAAGATGTCGAACGCGGCCTCGAAGATCGGGATGTCCTCCTTGCGGCTGACGAACACCGAGCGCAGCGAGGTGCGGAAATCGTCTTCGCGCTTCAGGTCGATGAACGCCAGGGCGCGCGTCGCGTCCGTCAGACGCCGCGGACCCGCCTCGAGACCCGCATCATGGAGGAGCCGCGCGAACGCGCCCAGCCGCGGCAGAAGGTCTGGCGCCCCAGGCGCCTCAGGCACGCTGCGCCCTATCGACCAGCGCCGGCACCTGCTCGCGCACACGCTCGAGGTCCTCCTGGTACTTCAGCGCCGCGCCCATGGTGGCACTGACCAGACTGGCGTCGATGCGTGTCGCGCCCAGCGCCGCGAGCGAGCGCGCCCAGTCCAGCGTCTCGGCGACGCCCGGCACCTTGTACAGGTCCATGCCGCGCAAGCCCTGGACCAGCGCGGCCACCTCGCGCGCAAGCCCGTCCGCCGCCTCGGGCGCGCGGGCGCGCACGATCTCGACCTCCTTGTCGAGGTCCGGGTAGTCGATCCAGTGGTACAGGCAGCGCCGCTTCAACGCGTCGTGCACCTCGCGCGTGCGGTTGGAGGTGATGACGACGAACGGCACCTGCTTCGCCCTGATCGTGCCGATCTCCGGGATCGACACCTGGAAGTCCGACAGCAGCTCGAGCAGGAAAGCCTCGAACTCCTCGTCCGAGCGGTCGATCTCATCGATGAGCAGCACGGGCGGGGTGGCGTCGTCGTTGTCGATCGCGTCGAGGAGCGGCCGCCGGAGCAAGAACTCAGAGCTGAAGATCTCGCGCTCGGCGGCCTGCCGGTCTATCTGACTGTTGGGACCTTCGCCCAGGAGGCGGATGTGCAGCAGCTGGCGGGGGTAGTTCCACTCGTAGACCGCGTGCGCCAGGTCGATGCCCTCGTAGCACTGCAGGCGGATCAGGCGCGCGCCGAGGACTTCGGCCATGACCTTTGCCGCCTCGGTCTTGCCCACGCCCGCCTCGCCCTCGATGAAGAGCGGCTTCTGCAGCTTCAGCGCCAGGAAGATCGAGGTCGCGAGCGAGCGATCGCCGATGTAGCGCCGCTCGCGCAGGCGGCGCTCGACGTCCTCGATCGTCGCCGGTGCGCTCACGGACTCAAAGAGTACGACCTACACCAGACCCAACCTTATGTCGGAAGGAGAGCAGCGCCGCTTGCCCGGCCGAAGGCCGGGTCGGCTTTGCCGACGGCGCGATGAGAGGAAACCATCTGGGTTTCCTCTCATAAATACGAGGTGGCCCGACCCTCCGATCGGGCCACCCCGGCCTTTTCACCCCGCTTTATTTACTGGCGTCCCTCTGCCTGGTTGATCGCTCGCTTCGTCAAGACGCGGGCCAGGTGCTTCTTGTACTCCGGCGAGGCGCGCAGGTCGCCCGCCGGGTCGAGCCCGTCCGACGCGTGCTGCGCCGCCTCTTCCGGCTTGGCGCCGTCGTGCAGGGCCTTCTCGACTGCGGTCGCCCGCACCGGCGTCGTCCCGACGTTCGTCAGCCCGATGCGCCAGCCGCCGTTCATCTTCTGCGCGGCCACGCCGACGATCGCCCAGTCGAACAGCCGGCGGCGGAACTTCACGTACTTGTGCGGCCCGTTGGCGACCGGGAACACGACCTCGGTCACGATCTCGTCCGGCCCGAGCGCCGTTGTGAACAGGTCCTTGAAGAACTCGCGCGCGTGGATCGTGCGCTGGTTGGTGACGATCTCCGCGTCGAGCATCAGCGCGAGCGTCGGGTAGTCGCCCGCCGCGTCGGCGTGCGCTATGACGCCGCCCATCGTGCCCATGTTGCGAACCTGATTGTCGCCAACCTCGCCCGCGATCTCGGCGAGCAGCGGAAGCTTCTCGATCACCACCGACGAGTTCTGGATGGCCACATGGCGCGTCAGCGCGCCGACGCGAAGCTTGCCGCCCGACTCCTTGATGTGGTCGAGATCCTTGATGCCGTTGATGTCGACGAGCGCGGTGGGCTGCGCGAGTCGCAGCCGCATCAACGGGATGAGGCTGTGGCCGCCGGCCAGCACCTTGGCGTCCTCACCGAATTTGCCCAGGAGCCTGGATGCCTCCTCGACGGAGGAGGCGCGAGAGTATTCGAAGGCGGCTGGAATCACTTGCGTGCCTCCTTGATGTGCTTCCAGACCCTGTCGGGACTGGCCGGCATGTCGATGTGCTTGATGCCGAGCGGGCTGAGCGCGTCGCAGACGGCGTTGATGATCGCCGCGGTGGCCGCGATCGTGCCAGCCTCACCGATGCCCTTGACGCCGAGCTCGTTGGTCGGGCTCGGCGTGACCTGGCGTTCGAGCTGGATGTCCGGAATCTCGTTCGCGCTTGGCATTGAGTAGTCGAGGAAAGTCGCCGAGCGGAGCTGGCCGTCGTCGTCGTAGACCATCTCCTCGTAAAGCGCCTGGCCGATGCTCTGCGCGATGCCGCCGTGAAGCTGGCCGTCGACGATCATCGGGTTGATCACGTTCCCGCAGTCGTCGACCGCCGCGTACTTGAGGATCTTGACGGCGCCGGTGTCGGCGTCGATCTCGACCTCGCATACGTGGGCGCCGAACGGCCAGACGAAGTTCGGCGGCTCGAAGTACGCGACCGCTTCGAGGCCTTGCTCCATCCCCGACGGCAGCTGACCGTACGACGCAAATGCGACCTCGCCCATGGCCTTCGACTTGTCCGGTGAGCCTTTGACTGTGAACTTGCCTCTGTGGAACTCGATGTCCTCTTCGGCCGCCTCGAGCAGGTGCGCGGCGACCTTCTTGCCCTTGTCGACCACCTTGGTGCACGCCTTCGCGATGGCGACTCCGCCCACCGCCAGCGTCCGCGATCCGTATGTGCCGTAGCCGAAGCCCGGACCCTCGTTGGTGTCGCCGTGGCGGATGTCGATCTGCTCCATTGGCACGCCGAGGGCGTCGGCGGCGATCTGCGCATGAGTCGTGTCGTTGCCCTGGCCGTGGTTGTGCGTGCCGACGTAGATGCTCACTCCGCCGGCGGGGTGAATCTTCACTTGCGCCGACTCGGAGAGCACGACGCCGCCGGTGGCGGGTCCCGTGACCGCGCCGGGTCCGAGTCCGCAGATCTCGATCCATGTCGAAAGCCCGATGCCGATGTGCCGGCCGTGCTTGCGAGCCTCGGCCTGCTCCTTGCGCATCTGGTCGTAGCCCGCAAGCTTCAAGACCTTGTCAAGGGAGCCGTGGTAGTCGCCCGAGTCGACCACCAGGCCGAAGTTCTGAGTCCAGGGGAAGTCCCCCTTGTCGGGGAAGTTCTTCCGGCGCAGCTCGACCGGGTCCATCTTCAGCTCGGCCGCGAGCAGGTCGATGACCCGTTCCGCGAGGTGGGTCGCCTCAGGCCGGCCTGCGCCGCGATAAGGATCGGTGGTGATCTTGTTCGTCAGAATCCCGATCGAGCGCGACGAGATCGCCTTCCACCTGTATGCGCCGCCTGCGAGCAGGCAGGCGCACGTCTGGAAGGCGCCAAACGTACCGATGTAGGCGCCGGTGTCGAGCAGCTGGGTGACGCGCATGCCGAGCAGCGTGCCGTCCTTCTTCGCGCAGGCCTCGACGTCGTAGATCTGGCCCCGACCTGCGTACGCGTTCTGCACCGACTCCGTCCGGGTCTCCGTCCACTTGACCGGCCGGCCGAGCATCTTCGCCGTGGCCGGCACCAGGTAGTCCTCGGGGTAGGGGCTGATCTTGGAGCCGAAACCGCCGCCCACGTCCTGGGAGATGACTCGCACGGCATGCTCGCCCATGCCCAACGCCCCAGACACGAACAGCCGGATCCAGTGCGGGTTCTGGGTCGACATCCACATCGTCAGGCGGTTGTCGAACGAGTCGAACTCCGCCATCACGACCCGCGCCTCCATGGGGTTCGGCGAGAGGCGGTCCTGGCGGATGCGCTGCTTGATGACGACGTCGGCTTCTTTGAAAGCCTCCTCGGTCGCCTCCCACGGGACGTAGGTGGCGTCCCAGGCGATGTTGTCCGGCTGGTCGGTGTGAGCCTTGTTGCTCCCCGGCTTCATCGCTTCGTCGAGGTCCATGACCGCGGGCAGAGGCTCGTACTCCACGTCCACGAGCTGGGCGCCGTCAGCCGCCTGGGAGCGCGACTCGGCGATGACGACCGCCACCGGCTCGCCCTGAAAGCAAACCTCTTGCTTCGCGATCGGATAGCGCGGCGGGTTGGTCTTCTTGTCGGGCGCGAAGACGGGAGCCACCGGGTGAGTGGCCGGACCGGCGATCACGCCGTTGAAATCCTGGGCGATGAACACCGCGACGACGCCCGGCGACTTCTTGGCCGCCTCGAGCCCGATGCTGCGGATGCGCGCGTGCGCGTGCGGGCTGCGCACGACCGCAAGGTGAAGCACGCCTAGCTTCCCGAGGTCGTCGGTGTAGCGACCGTGCCCCGTGATCAGGCGAGGGTCTTCGCGGCGATGGATCTTGGCGCCGACCAGCTGTGAGACGGCCATCTATTCGCCTCCCGCGGTCGCGGCCGCTCTGGCGCCGGTCTTGGCCTCTGCGCCGCCCATCATCTTCGCGGCGGTCTTGACGGACTTGATGATGTTCACGTAGCCCGTACACCGGCACAGGTTGCCTTCGAGGCCCTTCCGGATCTCCTCGTCGGTCGGGTTGGGGTTGGTCGAGAGAAGGTAGGCCGCGGCCATGATGAACCCCGGCGTGCAGTAGCCGCACTGCAGGCCGTGCTCGTCCCAGAACGCCTGCTGGATCGGGTGCAGCTCGCCGTCCTTGGCCATGCCCTCGATCGTGGTGAGGTTCTTGCCCTCGGCCTGGACGGCGAACATCGTGCAGCTCTTGACCGCCTGACCGTCGACCAGGATCGTGCAGGCCCCGCACTGGCTCGTGTCGCAGCCGATGTGCGTGCCCGTCAGCCCCAGGTTGTCGCGCAGGTGGTGCACGAGCAACAGGCGGGGCTCAACCTCATGCTCGTGCTTGCGGCCGTTGACGGTGGTGGCGACCTTTAGCTTCATCTCGTGAATCCCCTCTATGGGCGGCGCGCGAGGCGGCCGCTCGGCCAGCTACAGATGAACCCCTCTATTGCGCTACTTTTAGGCGGGAAATGCAACTGGAGAATTCCTTTCAGGTAAGCGCCCCACCTGAGAAGGTGTTCGCCTACCTCCTCGACATCAACAAGGTGGTCGGCTGCGTGCCGGGCGCCGAGCTCACCGAGGTCGTCGACCCGACCACCTTCAAGGGCAAGGTCAAGGTCAAGGTCGGCCCGATCACCGTCGCCTACAGCGGCACGGCCCGGATCTCGGAGCGAGATGAGGCGTCGCGGACGGCCAAGCTGATCGCCGACGGGCGGGAGACGACGGGGCCCGGCTCAGCCCAGGCGTCGGCGACGATGAAGGTGCAGACAGCCGGAGACGGCTCGCTCGTCGAGATCGTGACCGAGTACCAGGTGCGCGGCCGGGTGGCGAACTTCGGCCGCGGCGTCATGGAGGACGTGTCCAAGCGGCTGATCAAGGACATGGCGAACTGCATCCAGGCGAACCTCGAGGCCGACGACCCGGCGGTCGAGGACGACGTGGCGGCGGCGGTCGAGCGGTCGACTCCCGCGCCGGCGACGGTGCCGCGGCCTCAGGCCACGGCCGCGCCCGTGAGCGCCTTCTCGCTGCTCTGGCACCTGATCAAGCTGCGTGTCGGGAGGCTTTTCGGCCGGACCTAGACGCGCCTCAGCCCAGGAATACGGCCAGCATCAGGTCGCGATTGACCCAGATGTTGGGCTGCGTCCAGCTCTTGCCCTGGACGCCGAACATCGTGATCGTGACGTCGAGCATGGAAAAGAAGCGCGACTTCATCAGGATCTCGGTGTGCATCGCGGGCTCGGTCGCCTTGGGAAACTCGGCCGCGCCCGTGACCATGAACGTCGTCGCCTGGAACATCACGTAGCGCCGCATCATCTCGGCGACCATGTCGGCGGGCGGCGGCTCGGGGTCGACGGTGCGGATGCCGCCGACGAAGTTCTTGTTGAACAGGCCCTCGGGCACGCCGCTGAGCGGCACCGCGCCCGGCACCAGCGGCTCGGCGCTCACGTTTCGCATGTGGAAGAGCGGCTCGGGATCGTTGATCGTCTCCCGCAGCCGGCCTCCGCGCACCTGGATCTCGGCGGTGAGGCGCTCGAACGGGGTGAGCACGTCGACCTTGCTCCACGAGAGGTTGGCCGAGATGGAAGCCGCAGTCTGGGCTGACATCAGCGGGCAAGGATAGCGCTGTGGCCGCCAATTCAATCCTTCGACAATTGGTGGCGTGGAGCTGAACGCCTTCATCTTCCGGGCGGATGAGCCAGGCGCGGGCGAGCGAGTCGCGGTCAAGGACCTGGTCGACGTCAAGGGGATGGTGACGACCGCGGGCGGGATCATCCTCCCAAAGGTCCCGGCGGCGGAGGACGCGCCGGTGGTCAGGCGCCTGCGTGCGGCGGGCTGCGTGTTCGTCGGCAAGACGAACCTGCACGAGTTCGCCTACGGCGTGACCAACATCAACCCGCACTACGGCAACGCCCTCAACCCACACGACCCGACACGCGTGGCGGGTGGGTCGTCCGGAGGTTCCGCGGTGGCGGTCGCCACCGGCCAGTGCGATTGGGCGATCGGCAGCGACACCGGCGGGTCGATCCGCATCCCGGGGTCGTTGTGCGGAGTGGCCGGCTTCAAGCCCGCGTTCGGCAGCATCGACATCGGCGGCGTCATCCCGCTCAGCCCTTCGCTCGACACGTTGGGGCCGATGGCGCCGGACGTCGCCACCCTGGCCCATGCCTACTCGCTGATGTCGGGCGAGGAGATCTCGCTCGAGTCGCTGTCGCGGCCGAGGCTCGGTGTCCCGCGCGGCTGGGTGAAGGACCTGGATGCACCCACCGCGGTTGCATGGGGCTCGGTGTCGGCGGGGATCGGGGAGATCGACTTCGGCGAGCGCGAGGTTCTGCACCAGGTCGGGCTCACGATCCTTCTCTACGAGGCCGCCGCCTACCACCGCCGCTGGGCGACCGAGACGCCTGAGAAATACGGCGCCGACGTCCTTCGGTTGATCCGTTTGGGCTTCGATGTGCCGGAGGTCGATTACCGGCAGGCCCTCGCCGCGCGCGCGGAGCTGGCGGCGGCCGCGCTGCGCAAGATGGACGCCGTGGACGCGCTGATCCTTCCTGCGACCGCGATCGTCGCCCCCGGCGTCGATGCGGGACCGGAGGTGCGCGAGCCCCTGTCGCGATTCACGCGCCCTTTCAACACGACCCACCAACCCGTCGTCGTGGTGCCGGCTCCGGTCGACGGCCTGCCGGTGGGCGTACAGGTGGTCGGGCGCACCAACGCCGGCGCGCTGCGGGCGGCCGCATGGCTGGAACGAGCCTGGCGGTGAAGTCGAAAGACCTGTACCCGTCGATCTTCAGCCGGCACGCGCAGGCGTACGACCGCCGGCTCGACCAGATCATGTCGAGCGGCGAGGCGCGCGGGCGGCAGCGGGTGCTGGAGCTCGTCAACGCCGGGCCGGGGATGCGCATCCTCGACCTCGCGTGCGGGCCGGGCAACATGGCCCGGCGGCTCGCGGCGGCGGTGGCGCCAGACGGCGAGGTCGTCGGCGTCGACCTTGCGCCGGGGATGATCGAGGTGGCCCGCTCGCTTGCGATCCCGAACGCCCGGTTTGAGCTGATGGACATCGAGGAGCTGTCGTTTCCTCCGGCGTCGTTCGACGCGGCCACGTGCGGGCACGGCCTGCAGTTCGCTCCGCACCTGGACCGCGCGCTCAGTGAGGCTCGTCGCGTCCTGCGCCGCGCGTCCAGGTTTGCCGCCAGCGTGCCCGTCGGATCGCCAAGCCAGGGTGTTATCGGCCTGCTCGACGCGGTCGTCGACCGCCACCTTCCGGCGGCGCCGCGCGCCATCGACCAGGATGCGACGCGGCGGACCGTGTCCGACCCAGACCTGTTGACCCAGGCCGCCCGCGACGCCGGTTTCGCCGACGCGCGGGTGGAGGTGATAGAGGAGAAGGTCGTCTGGCAGTCGGCGGAGCAGCTGGTGGCGCTGTTCACGAGCTGGTGGGACTGCGCGGCCCGCTTGGAGCGGCTGACCGACGAGCAGCGTGCCGCGTTCATCGACGACGCCCTCGACACCCTTCACCGCGGCCGCACCGGCACGATCGAGACCGCATCGCGAAGCCTCGTCCTCGGCGCGACCGCGTAATCCGATCGCGGCGGCGCGTTACCCGATCAAACTCTGTTGCTGTACGTGCCTCACCCGTCGGTCATGCTGCGGCTGGTCGGATTCGCCGTCGCGGCCGGGCTTGCGATGGCCGGAGTCCAGCCTGTTGTCTCGGCGTTGACCGGCGAGGTGGGCATGCGCTGGGCCTTCAGCCTGACCGTTCCCGCCGTCCTTACCGCGATGTTGGTCTTCGGCGCGGGATGGCTCCTGAACCGCGGTGACGCGGTGCAGCCGCCCTGGTACTCGGCGTGGCTTCTCCTGCCGGGCTCGTTTCTCCTCGCCGGCGCGGCCGCGATGTGCATCTTCGGCGCGCTGGTCGAGTTCACGCTGATCCCGTGGACGATGTGGGTCCTGCTCTTCACCGGCGGTCTGCTGTGGATGGCCGCGATGGTCCTGGTCCGCAGCCACTCGCGCTAGCAGACGGCGTCAGCGGCGGCCGGTCTCGCGGTCGATTCGCTCCTCGATCGCCCAGATCCGCTCGCACCAGCGGACGGTGTCGAAGATCTCGTGGAGCTGCCTGCTCAGCGCTCCGCTGCCGGCATCGCGCCGTCGGGACCGCGCCTCAGCCACCTTCTGCGGGTAGAGGCGGTAGTTGTCGCTCATGCAGCAAGAGTAGGAATCGACCCCAGGTGCCCATAAGGTGGGAACTACCTGATTCGGCGCCCGGCGGATACCTGAAACTTCAGGTGAGCGGACCCGCGACCGGCGTCGTCGCGCGCATCAGGCGGTCGCGGATCGCACGGCGCCCGCGTTCGATCGCCTGCTCCCCGTCCCCGCTCTTGAACCCGCTGTTGACACCGCCAAGGAGGCTGTCGAGCTCCCAGGCAAGCTGTTCGGGATCGACGTCGGGGTCGATCTCGCCGGCCCGCTGCGCCTCGGTCACGCCGCGCCTCAGCGTGTAAGACCAGAAGGCTTTCTTCTCCAGCACCGAGTCCCGCACGGGCCCGGGACGCTTGCTGTCGTACTCCTCTGCAACCGCCCAGAAGAAACAGCCTCCGGGAAAGACACCGCGCTCGAGATAGGAAAGCCAGGTGTTGCAGAGCGCCCAGACCCGGCCGACCCCACGCGGATGGACCAGCGCGGGCCGGATCACCTCGTCGGTGAAGATCTCGGCCGCTGCGTCGATCGTCGCCAGGTGCAGCTCCTCCTTGGAGCCGAAGTGGGCGAAGAGGCCGCTCTTGCTGATGCCGAGATCGTCGGCGAGGCGCTGGAGCGAGACCGCGTCCAGGCCATCGGCGGAGCCGACGCGCGCGGCGTGGGCCAGGATCGCCTGCCGGGTGCGCATACCGCGGATGCGACGGCGGTCGGTCGACCCGGCGGTGGCCATGTTTCGGGTTGATATTAGCACGAACGGTCGGATACTATTGACATTGTACGACCGGTCGTGCTATTTGTTTACTCAGAGGTTGGTGAGCAGCGAAATGGTGGAAATCGAATCGGGATACGCGGGACGACCAGGATTGGCCCGGCTGGAATCGGGCGACGAAGCGGCGGTGGCGGGGCTTTTCTCCCGGCT
>WNEY01002890.1_pt1 | contig 12776 bp, 12 predicted proteins | sample 5400531 | NCBI WGS metagenome assembly WNEY01 (sample SAMN13153338, study PRJNA577476) | soil metagenome | isolation source: 200 cm saprolite under Douglas fir tree site 1 | place: USA:California | collected 2015-04-18
GTGGTGGGCACGCGTGGTGCGCACCAACAACCGGTCGGCCCGCTGGTGGAAACGGCTCGAATGCGCGCGCTTCCTGTCGGTGGCGGCGACGCCGCACGACATCGGCCGGGTGCTCCGCCTGTTGCACGACGACCATCCCGCCGTACAGATCGCCGCCGCCACCACGCTCGAGCGCCTGACCAGTCCCGTACTCGTGACCGCGGCGCTCGACCAGCTGCCGTTTCTCGGGCCCACGGTACAGGCCTACTACGCGAGCGCGCTCAAGAAGGCGCGTCCCGCCGTGGTGCGCCACCTGCAGCAGCTGTTCCGGCGGCCCGACGACCCGCGGCTCCCCCGCATCATCGAGTTCGCCGGGCGCCTGGAGCACCCGGACCTGCGCGCGCCGTTCACCGCGCTCGCCACGCATCGGGATCCGGAAGTCCGCAGCCAGGTGGCCCGCGCGCTCGGGAAGTACCCCCATGCGGACTCCGTCGCCGCGCTGCGACTGCTCGCGCGGGACGGGATCTGGCCGGTGCGCGCCCAGGCCATTCGTTCGCTCGGCATGATCGCCGATCCAGCCACGGTACAGCTGGTGCGGGACGCGCTGCGCGACGGCGACTGGTGGGTGCGGTTGCGAGCGGGGCTCGCCCTCACGCGCTTCGGCGCCGCGGGGCGCAACGTCCTGCTCGCCATGGAGGTCGGCGCACACCAACCCAGCCGCGACATGGCGCGGCTCGTCCTCGGCCTTTCCCCGCAGGCGCTCGCGGAATACGCGGCGTGAGCGCCGTCATTCACGGGGGCGACCTCGCCATCCTGCTCTTCTTCCTGGTGTTGAATTCGTTCTACGCGCTCCTGCTCGTGCTCTCGATCCCCGAGATCTGGGAGCAAACCCGGCTGGCGGAGGACGAAGACTTCCAGCGGCTCATGCAGAGCGACGCGTTGCCGCCGATCACCATCCTCGTCCCCGCCCACAACGAGAGCGCGACCATCGAGTCGAGCGTCACTGCCATCCTGACGCTCGAGTACCGCAACTTCGAGATCATCGTGGTGAACGACGGCTCCAAGGACGATACGCTGGAGCGGCTGCGGAACGCGTTCGATCTCTACGAGGTGCCGCGCACCTACCCGGAGACGATCGCCACCAAGCCGCTGCGGGCCCTGTACCGCTCCCGCACTCGCACGCGCCTGCTCGTCCTCGACAAGGAGAACGGCGGCAAGGCCGATTCCCTCAACGCCGCCATCAACGCCAGCCGGTTCCCCCTGGTCATCGCGGTGGACGCGGACACGCTGATCGAGCCCGACGCGTTGTTGCGCCTCACGCGGCCGTTCCTGCTCGGCCGCCAGATCGCGGCCGTGGGGGGCACGGTCCGCGTCGCAAACGGGTGCACGGTGAAGGATGGACGCGTGACCGACGCGCGAGTTCCCGGCCGCTTCCTCCCCGGCGTGCAGGTGGTCGAATACCTGCGCGCCTTCCTGTTCGGCCGACTCGGCTGGAACCGGCTCGGGGGCAGCCTCGTCATCTCCGGCGCATTCGGCCTGTTCCGCAAGGAATACCTCCACGCGATCGGCGGGTACCGCACGGCGAGCGTGGTCGAGGACCTCGATCTCGTGGTGCGCCTGCACCGCTATCTGCGGCAGCACAAGCAGCACTACGAAATTCCCTTCATTCCCGATCCGGTGGCGTGGACTGAGGTCCCAGAGTCCGCGCGGGTCCTGTCACGCCAGCGGGAGCGGTGGCACCGCGGCCTGATCGCCTCGATGTGGCAGTACAAGGGCATGCTCTTCAACCCCCGGTACGGCCGCGTGGGATTGATTGCGATGCCCTTTTTCGCGTTCGGTGAGATGCTGGCACCGCTCGTCGAAGTGGCGGGGTACGTGATCACGCTGGGCGGGCTGCTGCTCGGCGCCGTGAACACCAACTTCGCGCTGCTCTTCGTGCTCGTGGCGTGGGGCTACGGCATGCTGCTGTCGCTCTGGGCCGTGGTGCTCGAGGAGGTCAGTTTTCAGCGGTATCACCGGTTCGGCGATCTGGGCCGGCTCCTGCTGTTCGCGACGCTCGAGAACTTCGGCTACCGACAGCGCACCGTGTGGTGGCGAGTCCAGGCGTTCTGGTCGGTGTTCCGGCAGAAGCAGGCGTGGGGGGAGATGACCAGGAAGGGCTTTGAGTCAGCAGGCAAGCAGGCAATAGAACCAGCAACGGCTAGACGTACAGACGCGCAGCGGTGAGGGGGAAGCAGGTGTTCACCGCTGCGCGTCGCTCCATACTGGCTCCTGCTACTTGACGGTAATGCTCCCCGCCGTAACCGTCGCGGTCGGCAGGGCGACCGCGTTGAGGATCAACCCGAGACTCCCCGCCGAGACCGTGACGGTGAAGGGCACGTCCGGCAGAGCTGGGGTGCCGTCGCCCATGTCCACCGTGGCGGTGCCGCTGAAGGTTGCGCTCCCGTCCGCTCCAACGGCCCCGCTCTGGACCTCACCTTCTACGGTGACGTTCTGCGGCGTCCCCAGGGGTGAGTTGCCGAGGAGCACAGCCTGGAACTCGCCCATGCCCGAGCCGTCCTGAGCGATGAAGTCTCCCGTTCCTGGGATGGTTGGTTGAACCGCGATCCCATACGCGGCGACGGTAACGTTGAAGTTGTTCTGGTTGACCTTCGCTGTCGCGTAGGAGTTATTGACTTCAAACCAGACCGCGACTGCGTCTGACGAGGGCGACACCAGCGGGTTGATGGTGTTGCTCGTGACAAGCACGCCGGGCGTGTTGGCCTCCAAACCAATCGCGTGTACCCAGCGCCACCAACCAAGTTGGTGATCGTGTTGCCCTGTATCACGGCGTCTCGCTGAAGTTGGTGGAGAACATCTCGTAGGGTGGCGGCGTGCCCGACGGGTACTCGGCGGTAACGCCCGTCTCGAAGAAGCATTCGCCGCCGAACGAAAGACCGACTGTCTGCACCTTCTGAATCGCCTTCTCGAACGCCGCCAACACCTCTAGGCTGCTGTTGGCTCGCTGCCCGTTCCAGTCCGACCACTCGTTCGGGTCGCTGACGTCCGCGGTGATCGTGCCGGTCTCACTGCCCGCGGTGAGTGGCAGGTTGACGGGATTCGACCACCAGAACTGCGTGTAGAAGCCGGCGGGAGGCGATCCCACGGTCGAACCCGACGCCGACGGCGAAACGAAGTAGAACCTCACGGCCGCAGGGACGTCGCCGACGCAATTCCCGCCGCCGTGCTGGGTCATGAACGTCGTGGCGGGGCCGCTGACGCTTATCTGGTCCGTAAGCGTCCTCATGGAGAGATCGCCCGTCAAGCTCCGGTCGGTCGTGGTCAGCAGCGCCGTGAACTTCCCGGGCAGGAAGTCGAACGTGGTCACTGAGCCCGAGGTCGTGGCCGGCATCTTGTCCGGCGCGTTCCGCGGAGCGAGCGCGTTGTTCGACGGGTTGTAGTCGTAGACCGTCCAGGCGGTCGTCTGGCTGGACGGGTCGAGTGCCGTCGAGTCCAGCGTGCAGCTCACTCCGGTGTCGCTGGCGTTGATCGCCTCGACGTCGGCAGCCAGGCTGGTCAGCGTGGCCGAGTCGACCCAGAGAATGACGCTGTGCCCGTCCGTGCACGAGAGGATCACCTGATACGACTGGCCGAGATCGGTCGAGAGAGCGTCCGTCAGATCGCCGGAAACGCTCAACGCCATGCCGCCGGGCCGCGCCTCCGTTGGCGTGTCCCGCTCGCACGCAGCTCCGAGCCACGCGATCGCGGGGAAGGTCAGGACTGCAACGGTCCTTCGCAGCGTTTGCATCGGTCTCCTCCTTGAAGCACAACGCGCAATGCAACCGACGGGGACAACACTCCGAACGAAGGCAAAGCACATGCCGTCGTGACGGCTCAACACGAGCAGACGGCACAGCCTTCGGGAAACCGAGTAAGTGGCGGAGCTGGCAATAGAAACCGTCGCTCGCACTTCTCAGGGTGAAGGACGGCACGCCCGTACGAGCGATGAGATCCGGCGCCGAGTCTGGTGCGGTGGTAAGACCTATGGAGAGAACACCATGGCGCCGCCACCAGAGGGACGGCGGGGCGACGAACGACTGTCAGGACTGCCGGAACTGTTCCGCGGAAATGCCGAACTGCTTGATCTTGACGTGCAGAGTCTTGTAGTCCACCCGGAGGAGCCGCGCCGCCTGGCTCTTGTTTCCCCGCGTGGCTCGAAGCGCCAAGCGGATCGCCTGCCGCTCGGCCTCGGCGGCCGCCCGGCCGGCGATCTCCCGCAGGGAGAAGCGCAGCTCTTCTCGTGCCTGCTCGCTCGATCTCACCATTGCGCGGATCAATCCGCGCAATTCTCGGACCATGGCGGGTGCCTAACGAGCGTCAGGACTGCCGGAACGCCCCTGCGGAGATGCCGTACTGCTTCATCTTGAGGTGCAGCGTCTTGTAGTCCACGCGGAGCAGTCGAGCCGCCTCGCTCTTGTTGCCTCGTGTGGCTTGCAGAGCCGTACGGATCGCCCGCCCCTCGGCGTCCACCGTGGCCGCCTGGGCGAGCTGCTTGAGCGAAGAGCCGGCCGGCGCTGGCTCTCCCGAGCGAGCGGTCGCCAGCGCGGAGTCGACGGGGAGGACGGCGAGGTGCTCCGGCTCGACCACGTCCGACGCGAGGAGGCTGGCCCGGCGAATGACGTTGCGGAGCTCCCGCACGTTTCCCGGCCAGGGGTAACGCAGCAGCACCTGCGTCGCCGCTGCTGAGAGCTTGCGGCAGGGCCGGTCGAGCTCGGCGCTTGCTTCCGCCAGGAAAGCATTCGCCAAATGGAGGATGTTGTCGCGCTCCCGGAGGGGCGGCAGGGTGATCGCGAACTCGTTCAGGCGATAGTAGACATCCTGGCGGAACCGGCCGGCCCGCACCTCGCGCTCGAGCGGCACATTGGAGGCGGCGATGAACCGCACCTGCACCGCGACCGGCTGCGTGCCTCCGAGCGGCTGCACCTGTCGCACCTGCAACGCACGCAACAGCTTCGCCTGGGTGGGGAGAGGAAGATTGACGACTTCATCGAGGAACAGCGTTCCGCCTCCGGCCAGCTGGAACTGCCCCTCCTTGCGCTGATGCGCCCCGGTGAACGCACCCTTCTCGTAGCCGAACAGCTCCGACTCGATCAGCGTGTCCGGGATCGCGCCGCAGTCGACGGCGACGAACGGCTTGTCGCGGCGGGCGCTCAGGTGGTGGATCGCTCGGGCCACGAGCTCCTTGCCGGTGCCGGTTTCGCCCTCGACGAGGACCGTGAGCGGCGAGTCGGCCACCTGCTTGATCTGCTGGACGACCTGCTCCATTTGCCCACTCGACCCCATCAACCAGCTCAGCGGACTCTCGCTGACCTCTCTTCTCCCCCGCAGTCCCTGCGCGCGTTCCTCGACGACGACCTCCAGGGTGTCGAGATGGTGCTCCAGCGCCAGCTGCTGTTCCTTGACCCGGCGATTCGCCTCGCGCGTCGCCATCGCCCGCTGCAACGCGGTGACGAGGTAGTCCCGATCGATCGGCTTGTGGATGAAGTCGCAGGCCCCGCCCCGGAGCGCACCCACGACCAGCTCGTTCTCGCCGTGTCCGGTGATCATCAGTGTAGGAGTGTCGGGCCAGCGCGTCCGGATTTCGGTCAAGAGCTCCAGGCCGTCCATCCCCGGCATTTTGATGTCGGCGACGATCGCGTCGTAGTCCCGGGCGGCGATCCGCTCGAGCGCCACTGCCGCAGAGTCGGCCGTCTCCACGGTCACCCCGCCCATCCGCAGCCGCAGGGCCTCAGGCAGCGCCTCGAGCAGGGCCAGGTCGTCATCCACGATGAGCACACCGCCCTGGCTCATGACTCCGCCCTCCCGGGCACCGCGCGCGGTTCGCGCTCCAGCTTCTGCACGATCCGCTCCAGCTCCTCGGCGCAGGACTCCAGCGCCAGCTGTCGGTCCTTGGCCTTACGATTCTGCACGTGCGCCCAAATCGCGCGGTACAACGCCGCCACGAAGTAACCACGGTCGATGGGCTTCTGAATGAAGTCGCAGGCCCCGCCCCGGAGAGCGCGAACCACCAGTTCGTTCTCGCCGTGCCCGGTGATTATAAGGGTGGGCGTGTCGGGCCGGCGCGTCCGGATCTCGGCCAAGAGCGCCAGCCCGTCCATCCCCGGCATCTTGATGTCGGTGACGATCGCGTCGTAGTCCTGGACGGCGATCCGCTCGAGCGCCGCTGCCGCGGAGTCGGCCGTCTCCACCGTCACCCCGCCCATTCGCAGCCGCAGGGCCTGGGGCAGCGCCTGCAGCAGGGCCGGGTCGTCGTCGACGATGAGGACGCTCAGGGTCGTCGTCATGGGGAAGCGAGGGGAAGGTTGATGAGGAACGTGGCCCCTTCGCCGGGCGGGCTCACGACCGAGATCGTGCCGCCGTGCTCGTTGATGATGCCGTAGGTGATCGAGAGGCCCAGGCCCGTGCCCTTGCCGACCTCCTTGGTCGTGAAAAACGGATCGAAGATCCGCCCCTCCAGCCCGGGCGGAATCCCGTGCCCGCTATCCGCCAATGAGACCTCCACCGCCCCGGAGCCAGTCGAGCCCGAAATGCGAATGGCCTTGCGTGGCGCCTCGGCCACCGCGTCACGCGCGTTGGTCAACAAGTTGATGAAGACCTGTTCGAGCTGAATCGCATTCCCTAGGACCACCGGCTCCTCCGGGCCCAGGTCGACCGTGACCTCGATCTCGCGCAGCCGGAGCTGCTCCCGCATGAGAGAAAGCGCCCGCTCGATCACCTGCCGCAGGGAGATCGGCTCACGGCTGACCGGTGCCGCCCGCCCGAAGGTGCGCAGGTGGGAGATGATCTCCGTGGCCTTGCTGACCTGCTGCATGGCGTGGCCCAGCTCGCGGACGATCTGCCCCTTCTCCGTCCCCGCGAGCTCGATCAAGTCGACGGCATTGCCCACGAACAAGCCGATGTTGTTGAGCGGATTGTTGAGCTCGTGGGCGACGCCGGTGGTGAGCTCGCCGAGCGTGGCGAGCTTTCCCGCCTGCACGAGCTGCTCCTGTTTGTCGCGCAGCTCCTGCTCGCGCCGCTGCATCTCAGCCGTGGTCTCGCGCAGGTCCCCCATGATGTGGATCATGGCCTTGCGGCTGGCCTCGAGACGCAACTTGTCCTGGTGAGAGTCCTGCAGGATGTGCAGCAAGGCCCGACGCGAACTGTCGAGCCGCTCCGTCTGGCGGGCCAGTCGCCGGCGGTCCTGCTCGTAGTCAGCCAGGACGTGCAGCATGGCCTTCCGCTGGTTGGCGAGGCGCTTGTTGAACTCGCTCAGATCGCCCATGATGTGGAGCATGGCGCGGCGCTGCTCGTCGCGTTTCCGCAGGCGGCGCTCCAGCGTCTCCACATGTGCGCGGAGTCGGTGCTCGGCCGTCACGGCCGCGCCGGGGTCCGCGACCGCTGCCTGACGCTCCTGCGTCGCCGTCTCTGGCATCGCGATTACACTCTCCCGAGCCTCAACCTTTCGATTTTGTCCGCAGGCTCTCGATCTCCTTTTCGAGGGCGATCATCTTCAGCTCGCGGCCGACGACTACTTCCTCGAATTTCTCGAGATCCAGGATCTTCTCCTGGAGCTCGCCCTTGGACTTCTCCAGGTCGCGAACCACCTGCTCGTATTCGCGCATGTCGCGCAGGATGCCGATGGCGCCGATCACCCTGCCGCCCGGGTCGCGTAGCGCCGAGGCGTTGAGGGTCGTAGGGATCACCTCCCCGCTGGCGCTCCGGGGGTTCAAGTGCGCGTTGCGGGTGACGCCGCGCTCGACGACCTCACGGAGGGCCGCGGTGAACTCGCGCGTCTCCTGGGGGCTGATGAATCGGGACAGCGACTGCTCGAGCAGCTCGTCCGGGCGGAAGCCGAGCAGCGCGGAAACCGCGTCATTGGACTGGAGGATCTTGCCCTCGAGGTCGGAGACGAAGACCGGGTCGGGAGCGTTCTTGATGAGGCTCTCGGCGTACGCGCGGGCCTTGTCGAGCTCCCGCATGTCGCGCAGGATGCCGATCGCGCCGATCACCTTGCCGTCCGGGTCGCGCAGCGCCGAGGCGTTGAGCGTCGTGGGGATCACCTCCCCGCTGGCGCTGCGGGGGTTGAGGCGGGCGTTGCGGGTGACACCGCGCTCCACGACCTCCCGCAGGGCGGCCAGGAACTCGCGAGTCTCATCGGGGGAGATGATGCGCGAGAGCGACTGCTCGATCAGCTCGTCCGGCCGGAAGCCCAGGAGGGCGAAGACGGCGTCGTTGGCCTGCAGGATCTTCCCCTCGAGATCGGAGACGAAGACGGCGTCCGGTGCGTTCTTGATCAGGCTTTCCGCGTAGGCGCGGGCCTTGTCGAGCTCCCGCATGTCGCGCAGGATGCCGATCACGCCGATCGCCCGACCCTCGGGATCGCGCAGGGCGGAGGCGTTCAGGCTCGTGGGGATGACCTCGCCACTCGCACTGCGAGGGTTCAGGACCACGTTCCGCATGACGCCGCGCTCGACCACTTCGCGCAGCGCCGCCGTGAACTCCCGCGTTTCTTCGGGGCTGATGAAGCGCGACAGCGACTGCTCGAGTACCTCGTCTTGGCGAAACCCGAGCAACTGAGAAACCGCGTCGTTGGCCTGCAGGATTTTGCCTTCGAGGTCCGAGACGAAGACCGGGTCGGGGGCGTTGGCGATGATAATGTCCGCATCGAGGGAGCCGTGCCACTTGGCGCCCCGATCGGCACTCTTGACCGTCCCCGATGGCGTACCCAAAGCAGGTGATCTGGCCATTTCCGACCCCCTCACGGTCGCCGGCACCGGAGGGTGAGGGGAGCGACAATAGACCGCGTGGCAGAGCGTGTCAAGGACGCGACGCAGCCCTTATATCTTCACATCTTCCGAGCCTCGCGCCTCCTTTAGCGTGACCTCACACGAAGCTCGACGACGCCGTCGCACTGGCGTTCAACGTTTTCCAGACGTAACAGCAGCCGCCGTTTGGGCGCAGCAGCTGAAAGCTGAACCAGCGGCCTCCCGTCTGACGACCGTGGGCGAAGTCAGCTCAGCCGCGGCACTCGATTTCGAGCCGCCTCACGTCAGTCGTGCCCGGCGGGACCGTGACGGTGAAGGTCACCCTGAGCCAGAGGTTGTCGAGAGACCCCGCCCGAATCAGGCGATAACGGAGGTCGAACTCCTCGCTGAATGTGGGCGGCACGTCTGTGAGAGTGATCTCGTCCGTTTCGTTGGCAGGCACCGAATACCGCTCCCCGGTTACCAGCCCAACGCCCTCAATGCCCTCTGCATCGACGTGAATCGTGACATCTTCGGACGTTTCACCGATCTCCCCGGTCACGAGCGTGTGGAGGAAGCCGTTGAGGATCTGGACCTCCTCCTCCGGCGGGCACGTGTTGGTCGCGAAGGTGCCTGCGACCGGCATTTTCTCGTTGGCGAGGGTTGCGAACGACGGCGGAGCAATCAAGGGTGTCTGCGGCGTGGGCGCCGAGGGGGGCGTCTCACACGCGGCCAGCCAAGCAAGAGCGAAAGCACAGAGTCCCAGGCGTGTCATGGTATTGTCTCCCACATGGTCGGACGACTGAAAGGTGGACCGTGACGACATGGGGTACCGGTGCGACTTCGGCGCAACGCCGTACTCATCCTCCTTGAGCGGTGTATTTGTCCCATCGACACCGGGCAAGACACATGCCCTTGCACGCCCTACCTGCAGGACTTCCTTCGGCAACCGGAGCAAATGGCGGTGCCGCCGAGTGAAAGCGCTAGTCAGAAGAACGACGGCCCGGCCGGACAAGAGAGGAGATCCGGCGGGGAGAAGTCTGGTGCCGGCACCACATGCGGCGGTGATGCAATAGCCTCACCGATGCGCCGACGCGACGTACTCCGGCGCGGCCCTTATCTCTTCATGTGTTCCTAGCGTCGCACCTCACTGTCACGCACAGCTCGCAGTTCCGCCGCCACCTGCTCGGCGGCTCGCAGCACCCGCAGCGCATTGACCCCGGCGATTTTTCTCACGTCCTGTTCACTCCATCCCCGCCGCAAGAGCTCCGCGAGCAGATCGGGAAACTTCGACACGTCCTCGAGTCCCACGGGCACCTCCGTGATGCCGTCGAAATCGGAGCCGAGCCCGACCGCGTCAACGCCGGCCACGTCGCGGATGTGCTCGATGTGATCCGCCACTTGTTGCAGCGTCGCCTTCGGGGCGCGCGCCGCCCACGCCTTCGTCGAATCGGCCAGAGTCGTCGGGTCTGCTCCCGTGGCGCGGAGCGAGCGGATCCGGGCTTCCACGCTGTCATCGTACAGGCGCACCGCCTCGGAGACGAAGCCAGGGTTGAAATTCACCATGACGATCCCGCCGTTACTCGGCACGAGCTTGAGGATCGAATCCGGCACGTCCCGTGCGTGGCCGGTGAGCGCGCGCGCCGAGGAGTGCGAAAACATGATGGGAGCGCGCGTGGCGTGGAGCGCGTCCGACATCGTGGCGTCGTTGACATGGGAGAGATCGACGACGATCCCTAGCCGGTTCATTTCGTGCACCACGTCCCGCCCGAATGCCGAGAGGCCGCGCCGTGCCGTGTCGGTGGAGGCCGTGGCCCACGAGAGACTCCGCCAGTGGGTGAGCGTGATATAACGAACGCCGAGCGCCGCGAACATCCGCAGCGCGCCGAGCGAGTTCTCGATGGCGTGCCCCCCCTCGATGCCAATCAAACACGAGATCTTTCCCGCCTTGAAGTTCCGCTCGACATCGGCCGCCGTGCGGGCCACGGCGAGGTCGCGAGGATACTTCGCGCACAACCGCTTGATCAGGTCGATCTGCTCGAGGGCGTACACCGCCGGGTGCGGCCCGGAATCGATCGTGGTGACGGGAACATAGGCGGCCCAGAACTGCGCTCCCACACCGCCCGCGCGGAGTTTCGGGATGTCGCTCATGAGCTTCGGCTGGAGCACGGCAAAATCCACGGAGTCGAGGCCGCCCCGCTCGCGGATCGCGTCGGGAATATCGTTGTGGCCATCGATGAGGGGAACGGTCTTGAGGATGCGCAGGGCCTGGGCGCGGTAATCCTGCGCGGACAGGTGGCCGGGCGGACCGGCGGTCAGGAAGAACGCGAGCCCGACCGCCACCTTCCAGATCACGCGCATGGGATGCCCGTCGGCTTGGGGGAGCGCGAAAGCTGACGTCCCACCGCCCCCTTATCAATCCCCGCCGATACCGAGAGTGCGGCGAGGCTTCGGGCGTGACGGTCTAGTTACCGCCCGCGGCGATCGCGGCGGCGAGCAGAAGGGTGGCGACGCCGGCCGCGGCCGTGAGCGCGAGCCCGGGCACCCGACCGAACTCCAAGCCGAGTGACACCCGTCCGCGCGACCGGACTCCCGACGCGCACGTCGTCGGTCCACAGCCGAGAAACTCGGACCGGCGCACCAGCTCCGGTCGGGCCGCAACCGCAAACCAGTCGTTGGGACTCCATCGCACGAGGCCGAACACCGAGCCCGACTGGATGTCGGTCGTGGTCAGGAGCGGCGTACCCGCGGCGATGTCCAACGCGGCGGCAGACGAGAGCCAGCGACGATAACGGACGGCCGGCCCGACCACGAATCCGAGCCTGTCCAGACTCGCGAACACCGATGCGCCAACGGCGTCCCGGGGGGTGACGTTGGCCATGAAGCCCCAATCGGCCACTTCGCGGAAGGGAGTGTCGTTGGTTCCATCCCGGCTGAGCACCAGGTAGGCACCGAAATTCGTGAAGACGAACGCGGAGCAGGCGGGTCTGGGCCGCGCCCGGTAGCAGAGCGGGGCGCCCTGGGCAGGGGCTGGCTCGGACCACGCCAGCAGCAAAGCAATGAAGAGCAAGGTCAGCTGCCGCACAGGAACCTCCCGCTGTCTGGGTCGTGCTACCGCACGTCAGTTTCACGTCCCTGCAATAGACGGAAGGCCATTCAAGCAGATTTCAAGACGACCGAACATTAGGTTTCGGAACACATGCCCGACGCCAAGGTGAAGATCGCGCTGGAGCTGAACGGCGAGCCCGTCGAGGTCGCGTTCGCGCCCCACAAGACGCTGCTCGAAGTGCTGCGCGAAGATGCGGGGCTGACGGGCACCAAGCACGGCTGCGAGTTGGGCGAGTGCGGGACCTGTACCGTGTTGCTCGACGCCACGCCGGTCCTCTCCTGCCTGGTGCTCGGCCTCGCCTGCGCCGGGCGCCGGGTCAAGACGGTCGAGGGGATGGCGGCGGGCGGCACGCTTCATCCCCTTCAGGAAGCGTTCGCCGAGCTGGGCGCGGCACAGTGCGGCTATTGCACACCGGCGTTCCTTCTCGCCGCCGAGGCACTCCTCGCGTCGAGCCCGCGTCCGACGCGCGACGCGATCAAGCAGGCGCTCTCGGGCAACCTCTGCCGCTGCACCGGTTACATCAAGATCTACGAAGCCGTCGAGCTGGCGGCGGCTCGCATGCGCGGAGAGGACGCGAAGCCGGCGCCGGAGACCCTGTATGGCGTCCGGTAAGAAACCCTCGGGGCTCCGGGTGGTAGGAAAGGCCCACCGCAAGGTGGATGCGACCGCGAAAGTCACGGGCGTCACGCGGTTCGCCGACGACCTGTTCCTGCCCCGGATGCTCTTCGCCAAGCTGCTCCGCAGCCCCCACCCCCACGCTCGTATCCTCTCGATCGACCCGTCCCGGGCCGCAAGCGTACCGGGCGTAAAGGCGGTCCTTACGGGGAAGGACCTCCCGATTCCGTTCGGCATCCTCCCCGTGAGCCAGGATGAGCACGCCCTGGCGCTCGACAAGGTGCGCTTCGTGGGCGACCCCGTGGCGGCGG
>WNEY01002891.1_pt1 | contig 12774 bp, 9 predicted proteins | sample 5400531 | NCBI WGS metagenome assembly WNEY01 (sample SAMN13153338, study PRJNA577476) | soil metagenome | isolation source: 200 cm saprolite under Douglas fir tree site 1 | place: USA:California | collected 2015-04-18
TCAGGTCCGCTCGGTCAGGTCCGCTCGGTCAGGTCCGCTCGGTCAGGTCCGCTCGGTCAGGTCCGCTCGGTCAGATCCGCTCGGTCAGATCCGCTCGGTCAGGTCGGGCTATCTGTAGGTCGGCTCAGATGAACTTCTGCGCGGCGAGGAACTCGGCGGCCCTGGTGCCGCCATCGCCCTCGTCCTTGACGATCGTGCCGGCCTGCCGGGGCGGGCGCTTGGCGAAGCTCACGACCTCGGTGGCGCTGGCGGCGAGCCCGGCCCGCGCCGGATCGATCCCGACGTCGGCCAGGCTGAGCGTCTCGACCGGCTTCTTCTTCGCCGCCATGATGCCCTTGAAGGACGGGTAACGCGGCTCGTTGATCTTCTCGACCACGCTGAGCACGGCTGGCAGGGTGGCCTCGACCTTGTCGTAGCCGTAGTCGGCCTGGCGGTGAATCCGGATCGCCTGGCCGTCGGTCTCGACCTTGCTGGCGAAAGACAATTGCGGCACGCCGAGGCGCTCGGCCAGCATTGCGGCGAGCACCCCCATCCTGGCGTCGGTCGATTCCGAGCCGAGGATGACCAGGTCGAATCCGATCCTGCCGAGCACGGCGGCGATCGCCTCGGACGTCACCAGGGCGTCCGACCCGGCCAGGCCGTCGTCCACCAGGTGCACTGCCTTGTCGGCGCCCATGGACAGCGCCTTGCGGATCGCCTCGCTTGCCTTCGGCGGGCCCATAGACAAGATCGTCACCTCGCCGCCGTTCGCCTCGGCAAGGCGCAGCCCCTCCTCGATCGCGTATTCGTCCAGCTCGTTGATCACCGCGTCCGCTGACTCGCGGTCCAGGGTGGAATCGGCGGGCTTGAGCGTCCGCTCCGACCACGTGTCGGGTACCTGCTTCACGCAGACGACGATGTTCATGACCGGCGGCCGACCTCCCTATGTCATGCAGTGCGGCGTCAAGCTGTGCGGCCCGGGCTGGGCTCGTGCGCGGCTGGCCTTACGCGGCGCCCAGGATGGGCCCGTGCGGCTGACCGGATGGCCAGGCAGCGGCAGGTAAAGCCTGTCAAACCAGGGCCGGCGTCCCGCGCACGGGGTACCCGGTCGGCCCGCGCCCGACACGCCGGCCGGCCGGGCAACGTGCCTGGCGGCAGCCGCGATCAGGCACTGAGCTCCGCGGCTTCCACCACGTTGGCCAGCAGCATCGCCCTAGTCATCGGGCCGACTCCGCCGGGCATCGGGGCCAGGTCGGCTGCCACCTCAGCTACGCCGGGATCGACGTCGCCGACGAGCCCGGCGTCGGTCCTGGTGATGCCCACATCGAGCACGGCAGCGCCCGGCCTGATCATGTCCGCCGTCAGCAGCCCGGGCTTTCCCGCCGCCACGACGACGATGTCGGCCGTCCTGGTGTGGGCGGCGAGGTCCTTGGTGCCCGTGTGGCAGAGCGTGACGGTCGCATTCTCGCTGCGCCGGGTCAGCAGCAGGCCGAGCGAGCGCCCGACGGTGATCCCGCGGCCGACAACCGTCACCTCTGCGCCGGCGATCGGCACCTCGTAGCGGCGCAGCAGTTCCACGATTCCGTGCGGGGTGCACGGCAGCGGACCGCGCTCGCCGAGGACCAGCCGGCCGAGATTCACCGGATGCAGCCCGTCGGCGTCCTTCGCCGGATCCATCCGGTGCAGCACGCGGCGGGAGTCGAGACCAGGTGGAAGCGGCAGCTGAACGATGTAGCCGGTGCAGGCAGGATCGGCGTTCAGCTCGTCGATCACGTCCTCGACCTGCTGCTGGCTGGCGTCGGCTGGCAGGTCGCGGCGGATACTGACTATCCCGACCTGGGCGCAGTCCCGGTGCTTGGCGTTCACGTACACGCGGCTGCCGGGATCGTCGCCGACCAGCACCGTGCCAAGGCCCGGCCTCCGCCCGCGGTGCGCCAACTCGCTGACCCTCCGTGTCAGGTCCTCGCGTATCGCCGCAGCGGTCGCCCTGCCGTCTAGAATGCGTGCGCTCATCGCGGCTCATTCTGCCGCAGGCGCTGTCCTGGCAAGGTCATCGGGTGACCGGACCTGTCCTAGCGGGGTAATCGGGGGTTGACCAGTCCCGTCCTGGCAAGGTCATCGGGTGACCGGACCCGTCCTAGCGGGGTCATCGGGGCTGACCAGTCCCGTCCTGGCGAGGTCATCTGGTCACCGGACCGTCCTGGCGGGGTCTTCGGGTGACCGGCGGACTTGGCGACCCCGCCGACCGCCGTGCAAGAGGTCGGGGCCGGGCGCGGCCAGCGAGCCAGCCCTGGGCCGCCACCGGTAGACCCGTTAATGAAAGAAATGCCGTACGCCGGTGAAGTAGAGGCCGATCCCTGCTGTTTGCGCTGCCTCGATGACCTGGCTGTCGCGGATCGAGCCACCGGGCTCGGCGACGGCCCGCACGCCCGCGTCGGCGAGCACGAGCAGGCCGTCGGGGAACGGGAAATACGCGTCGCTGGCCGCGACCGAGCCGCGCGCCCGGTCCCCTGCCCGGGTGACCGCCAGCCGCGCCGCGTCCACCCTGTTGACCTGGCCCATGCCGATGCCGACCGAGCCCGAGCCGGCCGCGAGCAGAATGGCGTTCGACTTCACGCTGCGGCACGCCTTCCAGGCGAAGGCCAGGTCACGCAGCGTGGCAGGGTCCGCCGCCGGGCCGGCCTTCAGCTGCCAGTTGGCCGGATCGTCGCCGGATTCATCGGCCCGGTCGGCGGACTGCAGCAGCATCCCGCCGCTGACCGGGCGCCACTCGACTCCTGCCGCGGGTTCCGGTGCCGGGCAGCACAGCAGCCGCAGGTTCTTGGCTGCGGTCAGGATATTCAGCGCGGCAGGCTCATAGCCGATAGCCACGATGAGCTCAGTGAACACCTCGGCGATCTGCCGGGCGAGGTCGGCGGTGACGACCCCGTTGACCGCGATGACGCCGCCGAAGGCCGAGACCGGGTCGCAGCTGTGCGCCTTGCGATGGGCCTCGGCGAGGTCCGCGCCGATCGCGATCCCGCAAGGGTTGGAGTGCTTCATGATGGCCACGCAGGGCTCGGCGAAGCCGAAGACCGCCCGGCGCGCGGCGTCCGCGTCCACGTAGTTGTTGTAAGACATCGCCTTGCCGTGTACTTGCGTGGCAGCTGCGATGCCGGGCCCGGCGCCTGCCGCGTAGAGCGCGGCCCGCTGATGCGGGTTCTCGCCGTAGCGGAGAATCTGCTTGCGTGCCCACAGCGAGCCGATGACGTCGGGCCAGCCGGTATCCAGCGCAGCGGCGTCGGGCGCATAGGAGGAGGCAAACCAGGACGCGACCGCGACATCGTAGGCTGCCGTCCTGGCGTACGCCTGAGCGGCGAGGCGGCGGCGCTGCTCCAGCGTGAACCCGCCTGCCTTCAGCGCTTCCGCTGCTGCCTCGTACATCGAAGGATCGGTCACGACGGCCACGTTGGCGTGATTCTTCGCCGCAGCCCTGGTCATCGCAGGCCCGCCGATGTCGATCTGCTCGATGCACTCCTCCGGCGCCGACCCCGCCGCGACTGCCTGCTCAAACGGATACAGGTTGGACACGAGCAGCTCGAACGGCGCTAGCTGGAGCTCAGCCAGTTGCACGAGGTGCTCAGCCCGGCCGACGTCGGCGAGCAGGCCGGCATGGACGGCCGGGTGCAGCGTCTTGACCCGGCCATCGAGGCACTCGGAGAAGCCGGTCAGGTCCTCGACCTTTGTCACCGGCAGGCCAGCCGCCGCGATCGCCGCCGCGGTGCTGCCGGTGGACACGATCTCGGCGCCGGCCTCGTTTAGTGCCTGCGCCAGGTCGGTGAGCCCGGTCTTGTCGTAGACGCTGATCAGCGCCCGCTTGATCGTCACCCTGGTCAACGGCCGAACCTCAGCTTCCTGCCTCGGACGGTCCACCCCTCGCGGGCCATCCGGCCCACGGTGTCGGCGAGCAGCGCGCGCTCTGCGCGCTTGATCCGCTCGTGCAGGGATGCCTCGTCGTCATCATCGCGGACGGGTACCGCGGCCTGCGCGATGACCGGGCCGGTGTCGATCCCCGCGTCCACCATGAAGACCGTGCACCCCGTTATCTTGACGCCGTGGTCCAGCGCGTCCCGCACGCCATGCATGCCAGGAAACGACGGTAGCAACGCCGGGTGGGTATTGATCACGCAGCCGCTGAACCTTTCCAGGAACGCGCTGCCGACCAGCTTCATGAAGCCTGCGAGCACGATCAGGTCCGGCTTGAAGTCTGCGCAGGACTCGGCCAGGGCGAGGTCCCAGCCGGCTCGGTCCGGGTAGTCGGCGATCCGGTGCACGAAGGTCGGCACCCCGGCCTGTTTGGCCCTGGCCAGCCCGCCGATGCCACGGCGATCCGCCCCGACGGCGACCACCCTGGCCCCGTAGGCATCATCAGCGCACGCGCCGAGCAGCGCCTGCAGGTTGGTCCCGGTGCCCGATACGAGCACGATCAGGCGCGCGGTCATGCCGTCACGATAACGTCGGGCGCGTGGCGTGACATGGGACGGAGCCGGACGGACAGCGGAAGATGATGGAATAGCAGGACTACCAATGACCGCGTCAGTCACTACGCCAGGAAGGAACCCGCCCTGCCTGCCGACAAGCGCCCGACGCCGCCGCTGAGCTTTCCGCAGCAGCCTGCCGGGCAGAAACCTGCACCCGCGCCAGGAGCACCGCCGTACGGGACTGCGCCGAATGGCGCGCCATCGCCGTCACCGCCGGACGGGCCGGGGGCAGACGGATCGAGGGCGGACGGAGCGCCGGAGCACGGAGCGCGGCCGGACGGAGCCGGGACGGACGGCAGCGCGGGGACGGGCGGCGCGGGGACGGGCGGCGCGGGGACGGGCGGCGCGGGGACGGGCGGCGCGGGGACGGACGGCACGCCGGACCGGGAAGCGCGGCCGGGCAGAACCGGGACGGACGATACGCGGCCGGGCGGCGCGGGGACGGGCGGCGCGGGGACGGACGGCACGGCGGACCAGGAAGCACGGCTGGACGGCGCCAGGGCGGACGGCGCGCCGGGGCGGGGTGCGCAGGTACCCGAGGCCCTGCAGCATGGAGCACCGCCCGGAGCACGACCGGATGGAGCGCCGCCCAATCGAAAAGCGGCGCCCGGCACACGGCCGAGCCGAAGGCATGCGGCTGGCCCGCGCCTGCCAGGCCGGCCTCCTGCGCCTGCATTGCAGCAGCGAGCCCTCGCGGGTCTCGTCCTTGCGCTACTCAGCATGTTTGGCCTGCTCAGCGTCTCCGACCTGATCGGCACCGGGAACATCCAGCGCTACGTCTACCTGGTGGGATTCTCGCTCCTCGTCGGCGCGATAGGGCTATGGCTTGGCGTGTCGGCAGTCGTGCGGTCGCGACGCACCGCCACCGGGCGGCCCCGGGGTGCGGTCTCTGCGATCATTCTCGGCGCAATCGGCCTGCTGTTCAGCATCCTGCTGCTGATCACCTTTACTGTCCTCTGGAAGCAGCTCTCCGCTTACTCCCGGTGCATGGCGGGCGCCAACACCCCGACGGCGCAGCAGGCCTGCCGCGATCAGCTGACCCGCTCGGTGAACACGGAAACCAACCGGTTCCGCTCATCCCACTAGCGCGCCGAGGCGTGGCCCAGCAGCGCAGCGGCGCAGCAACCCTGCAGCCCCAGCGGCCCCAGCCAAGCTGTTTGGCCGCCACGCGCCGCGGAGGCGGGCCCGCAGCATTGCGGCAGACCCGCAGCGCTGCGGCAGGCCCGCCCTTTGCGGCCGACCCGCCCCTGCAGCCGACCCGCTCCCTCGGCGGCCAGCCCACCCAGCGGCGGAAGGCCTCTGGCTCAGGCCGCCGTTTGTCGAGAATGTCGGTTTCTGGCGCGCCGGAACGGCGTTCTGCCTGCGGCAGGCCAATCCTGAGTTCGTTCGCTGGGCGAGAGCGAGTCGGCCGGTTGCGCTTACCGGAAACCAAATGAGCCGCCGCTGCCTACGGCTGAGCCGCTGCCTACGGCTGAGCCGCTGCCTACGGCAGGGCAGACGGCCCATGATCGTTGGCTGTCGTGCCACGCCTGGTGCTTGTCTCGCTTTCGCCCGCCCAAGGATCCAGGTAGATCGTGTGCCCGCCGTCATCGTCAGCGGTTGTCACCAGCGACGGCTGCCCGTGGATGCCCTTGCGGGCGGCGCGGCCCGAGAAGGGGCCGCCGGACGGCACCCCACCGCTAGCCACGAGCCCGATACCCGCAGGGCCGCCACCCGCAACACCGCCACCCGCAACACCGCCACCCGCAACACCGCCACCCGCAGGGCCGCCACCCGCAGGGCCGCCACCCGCAGGGCCGGCGCCGGCGAGACCGGCGCCCGCAAGACCGCCACTGGCAAGACCGGTGCCCGCCGGGCCGCAAGCAGCAAGACCGCCATTCGCCAGGCCGGCGCTCGTCCGGGCGGCCACCGCCCGGCGCAGCGATAGCCAGTTGGCCACTCCGGCCGTTATCGCGGCAGATATGCCCACCTCAAGGATGGCTACCGCGGCGACCTGCCATCCGGACGGGCCGACCGCCGAAAGCCGCGCGTCGCCGAGTGGGCCGCCTGCGAATGCGGCCAGCGTGCCGACAACGCAGCCGGCCACCGCGCCGGAGGCGAATCCCCATAGCGGGGCTGCCTCCAGGGCCGACGTCGGAGCCGCGCGGGCCATCAGCAGGCCGCCGAATGCTCCTGCCAGGTAGGGCACGGCAAGTACGGCGACGGACAGCCAGGCAGGCAGCGCGCTGTGCACCCCGGCGGGCAGGGCCGCCAGCATCGGGAACGCCGGCAGCGGACCCAGAGCAGAGCCCGTGGGGGCCACGACCGTGCCGGCCCCGAACGCGAACCCGGGGCCGAGCATGAAGGAGATCGCCCACACGATCGCGTTCGGCACGTAAGCGAGTTGGGCGAGCAGCAGCAGGACAGCCCCGACGACACCAGGCGCCAGCGCGCCGTTGACGGAGGTGAAACTTCCCAGATGAGCGGCCAGCGAGGCGCCGGCCAGCACGCAGCCCGCCGCTACCAGCACAGCGAGCGCCCCGGTGCTGCCCAGGATCACCGAGCGGAAGCGCACCGAAAGCAGGCCAGCAAGCTGCCGCCATGGCGCGAGGGCACGAGCGCCGCCGAGCCCGCCGGCGGTGAATGCCAGCAGGAATCCGGCGAGCACCGCCTGCGGCGCAGACGGCGCGGCGAGCCGCGATGCGCTGGTGAGTGCTAGCGCTCCCGCCACCAGGGCATAGGGGACGGCCAGCGCAAGCGCCGCATAGCCGACGTGGCGGAGCCTGGCCACACCGCCGCTACTGACGACCCATCGCCCAGCCCGCCAGAGCAGCGCACCAGGCAGCAGCGCCAGGCCGAGTGGCAGCATGCCGATCCGGCCGGCCCCGTGCAGGGTGAAGCCGACATGATGGCCGACCAGCCAGAGCGCCGCTGCCGCACGGAGCACCCCGGTCAGGCCTAGTCCGGCATGCGGCGCGGCAATCCAGCCGGCCAGCACGAGCATGGTGATCGCCGCCAGCCCGGTGCCTGCCGCCGCTCCGGCGCCGATGGCACCCGTCACCACCAGGGCGCGCGCCGGGCCCGATGGCTGCTCGGGCTCGCTGCCCGCCTGGTTGCCAGCACCCGCCGCGCGGTCCCGCGCTGCGCCTGGGCGTTGCGTGCCAGGTGCTGACGTCGTCACAATGCTCAAGCCTGGCAAGGTCCGGGCCCGCGGCGGCGGAGGCGCGCCGCAACGCCGGCGCCGGAAGACGCCAGATATCCCGCGACGCAACGGCTGCGGGGGCACGGGCGGCAGCGGCTGCGTCGGCGGGGCAGCGGCTGCGGCTGCACGGGGGGCGGGCGGCCGAACGGGCGGCGGTCAGCGGCTCTGCATGATGTCCCGGACTAGGCCGGCCGTCCCGCTTGGCGTCTTGCCGACCCGGACGCCGACCTTCTCCAGCGCTTCCTTCTTGGCCTGGGCGGTGCCCGCCGATCCGGAGATGATGGCGCCCGCGTGACCCATCGTCTTGCCCTCGGGGGCAGTGAAGCCGGCCACGTAGGCGACCACCGGCTTGGTTACGTTGCGCTCGACGAAGGCAGCAGCGCGCTCCTCCGCGTCACCGCCGATCTCCCCGATCATCACGATCGCATCGGTCTGCGGGTCTTCCTCGAACGCCTGCAGGCAGTCGATGTGGGTTGTCCCGATCACCGGGTCGCCGCCGATCCCGACGGCGGTGGAGAAGCCGATGTCACGCAGTTCGTACATCATCTGGTAGGTCAGCGTGCCGGACTTGGAGACCAGGCCGATCCTGCCCTCGGTCGTGATATCCGCCGGGATGATCCCCGCGTTCGACTTGCCGGGCGACGCGACCCCCGGGCAGTTCGGGCCGACGATGCGTGTCGCGTTGCCGTGCGCGCACGCATAAGCCCAGAAAACCGCCGTGTCGTGCACCGGGATGCCCTCCGTGATCACGATGACTAGCGGCATCCGAGCGTCGACCGCCTCGATCACCGCGTCCTTCGTGCCGGCCGGCGGCACGAACACCACCGAAGCGTCGGCGCCGGTCGCGGCCATCGCGTCGGCCACCGTGCCGAACACCGGCAGCTCGCGGCCGGAAAGCTCAATGGTCTGCCCCGCCTTGCGCGGGTTCGTCCCGCCGACCACGTTCGTCCCGGCCGCGAGCATCCTGGCGCCGTGCCTGCGGCCCTCGGATCCGGTGATGCCCTGCACGATGACCCGGCTCTGCCCGGTCAGGAAGATCGCCATCTCATGCTCCCGTCGCGGCCGCTGCGGCCAGCTCGGCGGCACGCCGCGCCGCGTCGTCCATGGTCGCTACCTGCTCGACGACGCCGATGCGCGCCTCGTCCAGGATGCGCCGGCCCTCGGCGGCGTTGTTGCCGTCCAGCCGGACCACGATCGGGTGGCCAACCTGCTCGCCCCGCGCGCCGAGCATTCCGATCGCGGACACGATCCCCCGCGCGACCTCGTCGCACGAAGTAATCCCGCCGAACACGTTGACCAGCACGCTGCGCACGGACGGGTCAGACAGCACGATCTCCAGGCCGTCCGCCATCACCTCGGCGGACGCGCCGCCGCCGATGTCGAGGAAGTTGGCCGGGCGGACCCCGCCGAACGCCTCGCCCGCGTATGCCACCACGTCCAGGGTGGACATGACCAGGCCCGCGCCGTTGCCGATGATGCCGACCTGGCCGTCGAGCTTCACGTAGTTCAGGTGCTTGGCCTTAGCCCTGGCCTCTAGCGGGTCAGCCCCGCCCGGATCGGCGAACCGGCCGAAGTCCTGCCGGTAGGCGGCGTTGTCGTCCAGTGTCACCTTGCCGTCGAGCGCCATCACCCGGCCATCCACGGTCAGGATCATCGGGTTGACCTCGACCAACGTCGCGTCCTCGTCGGCGAACACCGCCCAGAGCCGCTCGGCGAGGGCCGCCGCGCCGTCGATGGCCTCGGCCGGCAGCCCGCCCGCCGTGACGATCTCGGTCGCCTTGGCGCGGTCAACCCCGGCCAGCGGGTCGACGGCGATCTGCGCCAGGTCTTCGTGGGCGACCTCCTCGATCTCCATGCCGCCCTGGACGGAGCAGATCGACAGGAACGTGCGGCCGGCCCGGTCGAGCAGGTAGGAGAGGTAATACTCCTGGGCGATATCGCTGGCCTCCTCGACCAGGACCTTGTGCACGGTGTGGCCCTTGATGTCCATGCCGAGGATCTGGCCGGCCGTGGCGGCCGCGTCGTCCGGCCCGTCGGCCACCTTCACGCCGCCGGCCTTGCCCCGGCCGCCCGTCTTCACCTGGGCCTTCACCACGACACGCGGCATGCCCGCCGCGGCGAAATCAGCGGCGATGCCGCGGGCGTCATCCGCCGTCTCGGCGATCTTGCCCGCCGGAACGGGAATCCCGTATTCCGCGAAGAGTTCCTTCGCCTGATGCTCGAACAGGTCCACTCGGGTCCGTCCTTCTCCGCTGCCCGGTCCGCGCTCAGCCTGACCGGCCCGCCGCGCGTGCGTCTGCTGTGGTCTGCGCAGGGAAGCCTAGTGGACCTGGCCCGCCGGGCCGAACTGGGTTGCTGAGCCCTAGCCGACTGGCTCGACGCTACCGAACCGCGACCGTACCCAGTCGACGATCTCAGTGGTCGACGCGCCCGGCGTGAAGATCTTGGCCACCCCGAGCTGCGCAAGCTCGGCGATGTCCGCATCCGGGATGATGCCGCCGCCGAATACCGTGATATCGGTAGCGTCCCGCTCCCTGAGCAGCTCAAGCACCCGGCGGAACTGGGTCATGTGCGCGCCGGACAGGATCGACAGCCCGATCGCGTCGGCGTCCTCCTGCAGCGCGGCGGCCACGATCTGCTCCGGAGTCTGGTGCAGACCGGTGTAGATAACCTCCACCCCGGCATCGCGCAGCGCCCTGGCGACGACCTTGGCGCCGCGATCATGGCCGTCCAGGCCTGGCTTGGCGATGACAACCCGGATGCTGCCGCTCATGACCTGCCTCCTGCCCGGCTTAGAGCTTACCGGCTGGGCACTGGCTTCAGAGCTTCTCGATCGGGGCGTAGCGCAGCAGCAGGTGCTTTATCCCGTAGTCCCCGCCGAAGTCGATCTTGGCTTCCGGGTCGTCACCGCGGCCTTCCACCGACAGCACCCGGCCGAGCCCGTAGGAGTCGTGGGTTACCCGGTCGCCGGGCGTCAGCGCGGGAACCGGCCGGTTGCCTGCCGCGGATACCCCAGGCCGCCGTGCCAGCCGCGCCGAGGCAGGCGGGGTGGCCGCCGACTCGTCCCGCCGCCAGTCCAGCAACTCGGCGGGCACCTCAGTGAGGAACCTGGACTGCTTGTGATAGGCCGGGCGGCCCCACCAGGCACGGGTCATCGCCCGGGTCAGGTAAAGCCGCCGCTGCGCCCGGGTAATCCCGACGTACGCCAGCCGCCGTTCCTCCTCAAGCTCACGCTCGTCGCCGACCGAGCGCTCATGCGGGAAGACGTTCTCCTCAAGACCGGTGAGGAACACCACAGGGAATTCCAGCCCCTTGGCTGTGTGCAAGGTCATCAGCGTCACCAGGCCACCGTGATCCTCGCCGTCCGGGATCTGGTCAGCGTCGGCGACCAGGGACACCTGCTCAAGGAACTCGGGCAGCGAGCCATCCGGGTGCTGGCCGTCGTACTCGCGGGCCACCGACACAAGCTCGTTCAGGTTCTCGATCCGGCTCGCGTCCTGCAGGTCGCTGGATGCCTCAAGCTCGGCCAGGTAGCCAGACCGGTCAAGCACGGCCTCGGCGACATCGGCCACCGGCTGGCCGGCCGCCACCAGCTCGCGCAGCCCGCCGATCAGGTCGTTGAACGCCTCGATCGACCGGGCCGAGCGGGTGGCCAGGCCGGGCACCTCCTGCGGCCGGGCAAGCGCCGCGGCGAACGTCAGGCGGTCTCGGTTCGCCAGCGCGGCGACGCATTCCTCGGCCCGCTCGCCGATTCCCCTGCGGGGCACGTTCAGCACCCGGCGCAGCGACACCTCGTCCGCCGGGTTCGCGATCAGCCGCAGGTAGCCGAGCAGGTCCCGGACCTCGCGACGCTCGTAGAACCGGACGCCGCCGACCACCTTGTACGGCATCCCGGCCCGGATGAACACTTCCTCGAAGACCCGGGACTGCGCGTTCGTCCGGTAGAACACCGCGACCTCCCCCGGGGTCGCGTCGCCCGCGTCGGCGAGCCGGTCCACCTCCTCGGCCACGAACGCCGCCTCGTCGTGCTCGTTGTCCGCGACGTACCCGACGATCGGCGGCCCGTCGCCCTGGTCCGACCACAGATTCTTGGGTATCCGGCTGGCGTTGCGTGCGACCACCGCGTTCGCCGCGGCCAGGATGTTCTGCGTGGAGCGATAGTTCTGCTCAAGCAGGATCACCCGGGCGCCGGCGAAGTCGCGCTCGAACTCCTCGATGTTCCTGATCGTGGCGCCGCGGAAGGCGTAGATGGACTGGTCCGCGTCACCGACCACGCACAGCTCGGCCGGCCCGAGCGGCGCCTCCCCGTCCCGCTCCGCGGCCGATGCCGCCAGGCCGGCGGCACTGGCGGCTGAGTTTCCGTTACCGCTGATCTTCGATGTGCCCTGCCCGGCGAGTTCCCGTACCAGGACATACTGCGCGTGGTTGGTGTCCTGGTATTCATCGACGAGCACGTGCCTGAACCTGCTCCGGTACGCGGCCGCGACCTCCGGGAACGCCTGCAGCAGGTGGACCGTGACCATGATCAGGTCATCGAAATCCATCGCGCCGGCCGCTACCAGCCTGCGCTGGTACTCCGAGTACGCCTCGGCCAGCGCCTTCTCCCGGTAACCGGAGGCGCGGGCGCCGAACGACTCGTAATCGACGAGGTCATTCTTGAGGTTGGAGACCTGGGCGACCATCGCCTTCGGCGGGTGGTACTTGGCGTCAAGCTCCAGCTCGCGGCAGACCAGCGCCATCAGCCGCTGCGAGTCGGCCTGGTCGTAGATCGAGAACGCCGACGGGTAGCCGAACCGCTTCGCCTCCCGGCGCAGGATCCGGACGCAGGCCGAGTGGAAGGTCATCAGCCACATGGACCGCGCGCGGGAGCCGGTCAGCCCCGCGGCCCGCGCCGCCATCTCGCCTGCCGCCTTGTTCGTGAACGTGATCGCCAGGATCTGGGCGGGCGCGACCTCCCGAGCTGCCAGCAGGTAGGCGATCCGGTGGGTCAGCACCCGGGTCTTCCCCGAGCCGGCCCCGGCCACGATGAGCAGCGGGCTGCCCTCGTGCACGACGGCAGCGCGCTGCTGCGGGTTCAGCCCATCGAGGAGGGTG
>WNEY01002892.1_pt1 | contig 12774 bp, 13 predicted proteins | sample 5400531 | NCBI WGS metagenome assembly WNEY01 (sample SAMN13153338, study PRJNA577476) | soil metagenome | isolation source: 200 cm saprolite under Douglas fir tree site 1 | place: USA:California | collected 2015-04-18
CCAAAACCCCGGCGCCTTCAATTTCCGCCGTTGGATGGAGTCCATCGAAGACGTTTACTGGGTTGGAACAATCAGGACACCGCTCCTGATGGAAAGATTGCCTGCCACAGGCTCCTACCCAATCTCTACTTTCCTGGCGAGCACCCGTCGGCGCCTGCTTCTGGTGATTGACAAGATGTATCCGCCATGGTCAGCCGAGGGCCGCAACGGCGCGGTGCTGAAGGCCGTGCTTCTTGGGGACCGCTCTTCTCTTGATTCCGACACGGTTGAGGATTTCCGCAAGGTCGGCCTCTACCATCTCCTGGTGATTGCCGGTCTTCACGTTGGGCTGCTGGCTTTTCTGGCCGGGTCTTTCCTGCGCCTCCTCCGCGTGGGCGAGTCCTGGCGGTCGCTCCTGGTGCTGGCTTTTCTAATTTGCTACGCGTCGGTCGTGGAACAGCGAGCCCCGACGCTTCGGGCGACCCTCATGATTTCAGCCTACCTCGCGGCGCGAGCCCTTTACCGCGGCCACGTCGCCCTCAACTCAGTTGGGCTCGCCGCGCTGGTCCTTTTAATTTACCGGCCCCCCTGGCTGTTCGAATCGGGATTTCAATTATCCTTTGCCGCGGCGCTGCTCATCGTCGGACTGGTCAGGCCGATACTCGATCGCACGACCGAGCCTTTCCGCCGCGCCCTCCGGGGACTCGATCAGCTCGACTTGGACCTTGCCCTTGAGCCTCGACTGGTTCAGTTCAGACTGGACGTGCGTTCCTTGGCCTCGGAACTCAAAAGGAGATTTTCTTACCTGGAACGCCATCCGGACCTTGCGGCTGCGGCAGTGACCGGACCCGCAAGGGCCGGCCTGTGGATTGCGAATATGCTCCTGTTCTCCGCAGTTCTACAACTCGGCTTACTGCTGCCCATGGCGGAGACTTTCCATCGCGTGACCTACGCTGGAATTGGCCTGAATGCCCTGGCGATCCCGGTGATGACGCTCCTCCTCGGGCTAGCCTTCCCGACAATACTCCTGTCCGCCCTCGTCCCCGCTGCGGCGTCCTGGGTCGTTAAAGCGCTTAGCCTGGTCATGACGATCCTGTTCGCCTTAACGGACCTTCCTCATTTGCCCCAGTGGCTTTCCTACCGGGTGCCCGAGCCGCCTCCGTGGGTGGCTTGGGGATTTGCTCTCTCCGTGATCGCGGCTGCCTGGGCGCTGGATAAGCACCGCAGCATTTTTTGGACAGGGCTCGCGTCGCTGGGCGTATTTGCCGTCCTCGTATCCCTCTATCCGTTTGCGCCCCGACTTCCCCGGGGCGAGCTGGAAGTCACTTCCCTCGATTGTGGGGGAGGCGACGCCGTTTTCCTGGTGCTCCCCAACCAAACTACGATGCTCGTCAACGCTTGCGGGAAGGGCGGCCGCTCCGCCCGCGAGGGCGCGTTCCAGGGAAGACGCTGGGACCCCGGAGAAGAAATCGTTTCGCCTTACCTGTGGTCGCGCGGGATCAAAAAGCTGGACTTCCTGGTCGCAACCGACGCGGCTGAAAATCGTCTGAGCGGGCTCGAGGCCGTTGTGAGGAACTTCCGAGTCAGCCAATTCTGGCACGGTGCGAATTCGCCCACGCCCGGCATTGAAGCGCTCCTCAACGTGATGCGGGAGCGCGGTGTAGCCGGTCGAAAAGTTGGTGCCGGAGATCGGATCGCGCACGGGGGAAATTCCATCGAGATCTTGTGGCCTCCGGCGTCGCCATCGGCCGGGCAGACGGCAACACTCCAATCCTCAAATTTGAATTCGGTGGCCCTGCGGATTTCGAGCGGCGAATCGAGCGTCATCCTTCCCGGCGATATCGGTGACAAAGTGGAAGACGAACTGGCGCGGGAAGAGGTTCGAGTCAAGAGCCAAGTCCTTCTCGTGGGCCTGCACGGGGCCAAATCGTCGTTAACGCCGGAGTTTCTCGCTCGTGTCTCCCCGCAAATCGCAGTTGTCAGCGTCGGACGAGGAGGTCCTGGGAGCCAGCCGAGTCCTCAGACGCTCAATCGGCTTCTCTCAGCAGGAGCGCAAATCTTCCGAACCGACCTTGACGGCGCGGTGAGGGTCGAACTCAGGGGAGCGTCGCTCGCCGTGCGCAGTTACAGGACGTCCGCGGGAGACGGAATAGGCTGGGCGGATGGCGCGGGCAACTTGAGCGTCCGGTAGAGGGAACGCGAAACCTCAGCGCCGAAGAGGATCACAGCCGAGGAAATATAGGCCCAGGTCATCAAGGCGACCACAACGCCGATGGAGCCATAGACCTGACGGTAATTGAATAGAGGAAGCAGGAGAGTGAAGAGCGACCGGGCGCCTTCCCAGAAAATCGCAGTGAGCAAAGCGCTCGGGAATACTTCGCGGAACCGCATCGGCCGGTGGGGCAAACGCTCAAACAGAATCAAGAACATCGCCAGCGCCATGGAGAAGGTGCTTGCATGGTAGGCAAAGTCCAGCACGCCTCTCACATGGTGGAATGCTCGTCGCTCGAAAATGTTGTGGATTGAGACATTGGCCCATATCAAGCCCGAGGAAACAATTACGAGGATGCCCAAGATCAGGGCCATTTCCAGAGCGAGCAGCCGCTGTATCCACCAGCTCCGCCCTCGCTCGACTTCCCAGGCGCGGTTCAGCGCCTTCTCAAGCGGGAGAAACACGCCCGAGGAACTCCAGAGCAGGAGCAGGAACGATACAACGCTCAACCGCCCGTAAGCACGGGAGATTCCCACGAGGTTCCGCATGATGAAGTCCGGTTTCATCGGCAGGTAGCGTTCGAGGGCTAAAGCAAGGAGCCAGGTAAATTCGTAGTGACGCAACAAGATGCCGCCCACACCCAGAAGCAGAAGAAGGAAGGGAAAAATGGAAAGCAAGCTGTGATAAGCGATGGACGCGGAGACCATGAGCGAGTTCTCTTTGAAAAAGTTCCTCATCGACTCCTGGAGCACCTGGCGGGCACTGCGCCAGGCTCCAGCCCCGGCTCCCAACTTCTCGACGAATACCCTGGTCTCCTTCCTAGGAAGCCAGTCTCTCCGGCCGGCGATCTCGCGCGATTGAACCTGGGGCATTATCGTGCCAACTAGCTTATAATAAATTTCTCCCCTTGAGGATCGTTTGTTTTGACCGCACGACCTCGGAGGAAAGTGTGGTCAGCGAATCTGAAATCCTGGAAGAAAACCGCAAAGTCCGGCGGCTCCAATTGGTCGTGGACCTCGTCATGAGCGTCCTCGGCCAGTCCGACATGACCATCGAGGAAGCTTCGGATATGGTGGCCGCCACGCGCCGTTTTGCCCTCAAGCTTTGCCCGGACAAAGAGCATACGTACGACTTGATCTATCAGCCGAAATTCCGGCGGCTTTTGGCGGAAAAATACAAGCTCGCATGAACCCGCGGAGCGGGGTCCCATTTTTTTCCTCACGGCTTTGACGGGTGCGCCAAAGCTGCGTCCCACGTGACGGATTTCAAAGTTCCCGTGACGGCGCCGACAGAAATCATCGCTTTGATCTTCAAGGGCAGGCGTTGCCCGTCGTCGCTGAACCAGACCAGCATGCGCCCCTTCCTCTTGTACAGCGCCCCGAAGACCTTCGGCTCCAGCCGGAACGCCATCCGGCTCCCCAGAGGAGTCTCGATCCGTTCGCGCGTCTGAACCTCCGTCGTGACCTCACGCGTCGTCGATCCATCGTTGACCGACATGGCCAGTTTCTGCCCCACTTCCAGCGGCTGCTTCCTCACCAAATAAAACGCACTTACGACATCCTGAACGCACGCTGGAATCTCATTCTCGGCGTGTCTTGGAGGAGCGTTCGGATCGGCCAGGTCACGCTCGTCGAGGACGGCCAGCCGACGCGGCGCGTCGAAAACTATCCGAATGTCTCTGCGGCGTCTGCCTTCATTGACTTTTTTCGATATCTGGCGAGAGCAGACCGTCTCCGGGTCGAAGAGCGAGATGAACTGGTTCTGCACCTTGAACAGAAGGGATACAAACCCTTTCGAGTGAGCCGTGGTTTCGACTTCGTACCCATCCGCAGGCCCATCGCTGGCCTTCCTGAGTGTTGCCACCACTTCGCCGGCACGGAAGACGGACCAGGTCACATCGTAAGTCAGGGTCTCTCCGGGTGCGAACGGCGGGGGTTTCGGCTCCTCCGCGCGCACCAGGGTTGGGCTCGCCAGGAGGAGCGCGGCCAGCCACGTCACGACCATCTGAGGAATTCGAATTGCCATCTCGAACCAATTGGATGACGAGACGCCGGAAAGGGGTCCCCGTCGGTCTACCTTAACTCAAGTTTCAGAAACAAAAAAAAGATTCCACCCAGGTATCCGGCTGCGGCTTCATATTCGCGATTTTTCAGGTATTTCTCCCAGCGAAAATGGCCGCTTGACGGGTTTGCGGTCTGCCTGCCCATGAGGAACAGCGGCACTGTCTTTGCGTACCGTTCATAAGCCTCGCCGAACTTCCTGCGCAGGGAATCCTCCTCGCGACGCATCACGGGCCAGTAGACCAGCGGGAAGAAGATAATGAAGACGACGCCCAAAGCCCAGGATCCTCCCGCGAGGACAAAGCCCACCCCCATGATAAAACTTCCCAGGTAAAGCGGGTTCCGTGAGTACGCGTAAGGGCCGGAAGCTGCCAACGTCTCGTTCTTGTCAAGGTAACCCGCGGCGATCGCCCGCAGCGCCAGGCCCAACAGGGCGACAGCTCCACCAGCCACAAGCCCCGTCACGGTCGGCTGGGAAAAGACCAGAAAGACCGCACCAAGCGCCCAGCCAAGAGGCACGCGCCATCGCGCAGCCCACCGCGCGTAGCCTTCATCCATAAGCCCTCGCCAGGCGCTCGCGGACCGCCGCCAGCACTGAATCAACCGAGACACCCCAAAGATAGGCAGCGTTTCTGCCCCAGGCAGCACTTCGAGGGTCGGCGTCTCGGTTTGAAAGTGTGATGTCCTCCGGACGGAATGGCCCGTTGCGTTCGGGTTTGTTCAAAGGATCGTCCGCGCTGTAAATCGCGACGATCGGAGTCCCCGCGGCCGCTGCCAGGTGAAGCGGCCCGGTATCTCCGCCGACGAAAAGCCTGGCCCGGCGGACTAGAGAAATGAGTTGAACAATCGTGGAAGGGATATAAGCGGCACGAGGGGAAGACGCACGTTCGAGGATCGTCCGAATCATCCCTTCTTCGTCCGGAGATCCCGTCAGGAGAAATTTCCAGGCCGATTCATTTCCAAGCTTGCGGATCAGCTCGGCATAATTTTCAGGAGCCCACCGCTTTGCTTTCCATCCCCCTCCGGGGTTGATCAAGATAAATTCCCGCGCGTCAAGCAACGCAAGTTGATGCTCCACATACCGGTCATCCTCTTCGGTGCGCGGCAAGGGAAATTGCCAGTGGGCATGATCGAGAAATCTCGCGCCGAGTCGCTCGACAAGGGCCAGATTCATTTCGATGACGTGTCGGCGGCCCCGCGGGGTCACTCGTTCCGTGTAAAAGAGGCCCGCGCCCGGCTCCCGCAGCCAGTTTTCAGAAAATCCCACCCTTTCCCCCGACCGACTGAGCCAGGCGATGAGGCCGGACTTGAGAAGTCCCTGGAAGTCTATTGCGGCGTCGTATCGAGTCTCACGGAGCTCCGCGATTGCTCGTATGAGCATCTCCATCGTTTCGGCGGCGAAGACTTTGCTTCGCCAGCCGAGCGTATCCAGCCGGATGACGCGGCGAACGAATGGATTTCCCTGAAGGAGCTGAACGTGACGAGCTTCAATCGCCCAGTGGATTTCAGCGCGCGGGAAGGCCTCGGCCAGGGCAGCCACTGCGGGAAGCGCGTGGACGATGTCGCCGATGGAGCTCAGGCGGATCACCAGGAATCGCTTCGTGTGGTCAACCATCATTCAACTGAAAATACCGGCCACGAAGGGCGAACTCTCGCTCTTCTCCCACGGCCCTCACTCCCGCATTTTCGATCGCCTTGCGATTTCCGCCAGGATTTCACGCGTCGAGTGGGTCTTGCGGTCTCCCACGATGCGGACCGTTCCGCCCAGGCTCTCGACCACCTCGCGCTCGGGGACGGTCTCCGGGGAATAATCGGTCCCTTTGCACTGCACATCGGGTCGAAGGTCGCGCAGGACTCCCTCGGCGGTCGGCTCGTCGAAAATGACGACGTAATCCACGGACTCGAGTGCTGCCACGAGTTCCGCCCGCGCCCGGGCGGGAAGCAAGGGCCGGCCCGGGCCCTTCAAAGCCGCGACGGACTGGTCGCTGTTGACGCCGACCACGAGCGCGTCCCCGTGTCCGGCGGCCCCTTCAAGGAAACGCACGTGGCCGACGTGCAACAGGTCGAAACAACCGTTGGCGAAGGCGATGCGCCGACCTTCGAGGCGCAGGCGCTCGCCCAACGCGGGGAGTTGGGCGCGCGGAATGATCTTGTCGCTCACGCTTTGCGGATGGCCTCCCTGAGCTCCAGCCCCGTTACCGTGGCTGTGCCGCGCTTCATCACGAAGATCCCTGCCGCGCAATTCGCGAGCAGCGCCGCCCGCAGGCAGCTCGCCCCCGCCGCCAGCGCCAGCGTAAAAGCCGCAATCACAGTGTCTCCGGCGCCGGTCACGTCCACCGCCTGATCGGACCCGAAAATGGGGATGTGTTGCGGCTTACGCCGCGCCTCGAAGAGGACCATGCCGTCGCGGCCCCGGGTGATGAGCAGGGACTGAAGCGATTGGCGCTGGAGAATCCTTCTGCCCAGGCGATGGAGCAGCTCCAGGTTGTTGTTGATTCGCTGCCCGAACGCTTCCTCCACTTCCGGTTCATTCGGAGCCGCAGCCGTCACACGAGCATAGTTTCGCAGACCGAAGCGCGAGTCCACGGTGAAAGGAATCGAACAGCCCAGCCGCACCGCGCGGCGTCGCAGGAATTCCACCTCCGTTGCGTCCGTCGAGCCATAGCCGTAGTCGGAGACGAGCAGGCCGGAAGCCCGGCGCAATATTCCCACAATACTTTCGCTCAAACGCCTCCGAGTTGCCCGGTCAACCGGACCCGGCGGCTCGCGGTCGATGCGAACGATCTGCTGGCGTTGCCAGTGACTCAGCGCACCCAGGATTCTCGATTTGGTCGGCGTCTGATGATTCCGCAGCCGGAGGACGCGACGGGTTGATATCCCCTTGTGGTCGAAGTACCGGAGCAAGGATTCGCCCTCTTGATCGTCGCCCACAACTCCGATGGGCGTGACCTGGGCACCCAGGTCCGCCAGGTTGTTGGCTGCGTTCGCTCCGCCACCGGGGACGATCTGCTTCTCACGCTGCTTGAGGATCAAGACCGGGGCTTCGCGGGAAACGCGCGCGATTTCGCCGTAGATGAACTCGTCGGCGACCAAGTCACCCAGCACGATGATTCGCTGGCGAGGAAACCTGTCAATGATGGACAGCAGCGCTGCGCGCTCCGAAGCATCGATCCTCATCATGTGTAAAATGTTTCTGGCGCTCGCCTCAGCCGGCCGCGGTTCAGCCGCCGCTCTCAAGCGCGAGCCTGCCGGAGGTGATTTCCCTCCCTCCGATCTCTTCCAGGATTTTCTCCACAGCCTCGAGCAAATTTTCTGCGACCAGGTCGGGTATCCGCGGCCAGGTGTCACGCAAATACTCGAAATTTCCCCGCCCGTAACCTGTCATCACCAAGACCGTCCGTCCGCCGGCATTGATACCGAGCTCGATGTCGCGAGAACTGTCGCCCACAAAATAGGACGAGCGGAGGTCAATCTTGAACCGATGGGCTGCGTCTTCCACCAGTCCCGTCGAGGGCTTGCGGCAGCGGCAATTCTTCCGGTAGGCCTCCAGGCGGGCGTTCGGATGATGCGGGCAGTAATAAAACGCGTCGGCGCGCGCCCCGCCCGAAGCGAGTTCCGTAGCGATTTTCTCGTGGACCTGTCTCACCAATTCCTCAGGGAAATAACCCTGGCCGACGCCTGATTGATTTGTCACGACGATAACGGGCAGCCCGGCGCGGTTCAGTTTGCGGATGGCCTCAATTGTCCACGGGTAAATCTGCAACCGGTCGATGTGATTAACGTAACCCACCTCCTCGGAGATAGTCCCGTCGCGGTCGAGGAAAACGGCGCCTCGTTGACGGGCCCCGCGTGCCGCCGTCCGGGATTTCAGAGCATCTGCTTTCATCGCTGACAGTTTACGTTATCGGCCTTTCCGTGTTTCGCCGCTCTTATCGAAGGTCCAGCTTTCGGAAACTCCCTCATTGCCGTGACCGTCCGAATTAAGCCTTCGTCTCCTTTACCAATTCGAGGGCGGCGCGGTATACGTCGTCCACGCTGACGCCCGTCATGCAACGAAAGTCGATGGGGCACTCGCGCAGCCCACAGGGGCTGCAAGACACCGGGCGCTTGACGATGCGGGTATGCGGGCCCAGGGGCCCCGTAGCCCGCTCGTCGGTAGAACCGAAGATGGCCACCAGCGGCAATCCAAGCGCTGCCGCCAGGTGCATCGGACCGGAATCATTGGTCACGACCAGGCTGCATCGCGACAGCAGAGCCATGAGCTGCCGCAACGTGGTCTCGCCGGCAAGCACGGTGGATTTCTGTTTCATTTCCTTGGCGGCCTCTTCAGCCAGGGGCTTCTCGTCGCGGGAGCCGAAGATTAGCACATCAGCCTGAAGCCCCCCGACGAGCCGGTCCGCGAGGTCGGCATACCGTTCGAGCAGCCACCGCTTGGCCGGCCCAAAAGAGGCACCTGGGTTCAGTCCGACCAGAAACCGCCGACCTTGAAGGCCCAGCGACTCGAGCCGTTTTTCCGCCCACTTCTTCTCAGCGTCGGAAACGACCAGCCGGACGCTCTGAACGGGCTCGGGCTTTTCGATCAACCCGGCGCGGAACAAGAGCTGCAAGTAATAGCTCGATTGATGTCCATAGGCCGCCGCCGGCGGCGCTTCGATGCCGTCCGTCAACAGGGCGCTGCGGCAGTCTCGCGCATACCCAACGCGCGCCGGAATCCGCGCGCACCACGCCATCCAGGCGGAGTGGAAGGAGTTCCGAAAAAGGATGGCGGCCTCGAAGCGTTCACTTCGCAGGGCCTGGACTATCTTCCAGAAACCCCGGGGGCCTGCGTGTTCTCCGTCAGGATCGTAAATAATCAGGCGACTCGCGGCGGGATGCGACCAATAAAGCTCGCTGACCCAGGGCTTGGCGAGCAGAACAATTTCCGCCCCCGGATAGCATTTGCGCAGGGCCTCGAGCGCCGGGACTGACATGACCGCGTCGCCGATCCAGTTCGCGGCGCTGACGAGTAACTTGCGCGGATTCGATAGCCGGTTTCGCTGAACCATCAGACCCTTACGGTGGTGGCCCCGAGGTGCGCCACAAGCGACTCCTCAAAGGCTTCAGACTGGAAAATTTCAGTCTCCGTAATGCAGGCGAATACAGGCAGTGGCGGCTTCCAGCCCTGCGGAAAATTCACCATATCTTTTTCCGTTGTGACAAGTGCCTCTGCGCCCGACGCGCGGGCGCGGGAAATCAGGCGATTGAGGGCCCGCGGTGTGTAAAGGTGGTGATCGCGGAACGCAACCTCTCCGAGGAGAGAAAAACCCCACCTGCGCAGGTCCGCCCAGAACGCCTGGGGATTGCCGATGCCGCAAAAGGCTAAAACGGGCTTACCCTGAAGTGTGTCCGCCGCTAGCAACCTGTTCCCCGTGAGCTCGGCGAGCGCCCCAAGCCTTGTTGTCGCGCGAAAAATTTTGGCTTGCGGATTGACCCTCGCCACGCGGCTTTCAATCGGCCGCGGGTCTCCGAGCTCGGTGCGCGTGAGAACCACAACGTGTGCGCGTTCGAGCGCGGAATAAAATTCCCTCCTCCAACCTCCCATCTTCGAACCGAGGCCGGTGGGTTCCTGGGTTGTATCGAGAACCACAATGTCTACATCCCGCGCCAGGCGGAAGTGTTGAAACCCATCATCCAACAGGTGCAAGTCCACGCCAAACATTTCCTCGGCCAGACGTCCGGCCCGGTAGCGGTCCGCACAGACTACGATGGGAATCCCGGGGAGTTTCCTCGCGAGCAACGCCGGCTCGTCGCCGACCTCCCGAGGGTCGGGACTGCGTTCCGACGCTGGCTCGAGCGCGATGATCCCTCTGCTTCGGCGACCGTAACCTCGAGTGAGAATTGCAGGCCTCAATCCGCGCATTCTCAATCTATCAGCAATAAAAGCCGTCAGGGGCGTTTTCCCCGTTCCGCCGGCTGTGAGGTTGCCTACGCTCACGACAGGCCGGCTCAACCGCCGGGCTTTCAGCCAGCCCCGGCGATAGGCTATTTTCTCAAGCGCCACGCCCAGCCTCAGGCCAGCAGCGAGAGGCATTAGAAATTTATTCACCCCGGGTCACCCTCAAATTAAAGCGCAGCACGAACAGGAGCGTCCGCCCTGAGCAGCTCACGGACGCGGACCAGCACGCGCTCCGTCGCCCCCGAAGCTTGCGCTAACGCCCGCCGGGCTCTCTCGCCCAATTGGAGGCGGCGCGGAGTGTCATCGAGCAACTCCAGCGCTTGCCGGGTCAATCCCCTTGGATTGCGGACTTGGACGCCTGCGCCGACTTGCAGAAAGAGCTGCGCGACGTCGCGAAAGTTCTCCATGTGAGGTCCGAAAATGATGGCTTTCCCCCAGTATGCCGGCTCGATCAGGTTGTGGCCGCCCGTCGGGACCAAGCTTCCCCCCATAATCACAAGGTCCGCAAGCTCGAAAATCCCCGCCAGCTCCCCGATCGAATCGAGCAGCAGAATTTCGGGTGATGCAAGTTGGACCGAAAGTTTTCCGCCGCCTTTCCCCAAGTCCGTCCGGCGAATGAAACTCTTATGCTGAAGGGCGAGGAACCGGGCAACCTCCTCGAAGCGAGGCGGGTGCCGCGGGGCGAGAATCAGGACTGCCCGTGAATGCCGACGCCGGATTTCTGTCCAGGCCTCGAGAAGCAACGCCTCTTCGCCCGGCATGGTGCTCGCGGCCACGATCACCGGAATGCGGAGGACGTCCCCTAACGCCTTTCTCAGCTCCTTGGCCACAGCGACTTCCGGGGATTTGACGTCGAACTTGAGGTTTCCGGTCACGACAACGCGCTCGGGTCTCGCGCCAAGCGACCGGAATCGCTCGGCGTCCCGCTCGGTCTGTGCGCAAATCCATTCAATGGGCTCGAGGACGCGCCGCATGAGCGGCCGGACCAGGCGATAGCCTCGGAATGAGCGGTCGGAGAGGCGAGCGTTGACCAAGATCACTCGCGATCCGAATTTTCGGGCCTCGCGCAAGAGGTTGGGCCAAAGTTCCGTTTCCACGATCAGCAGCAGCGCGGGCCGGATCCGGTCGAGCATGCGCCGCACGCACCAGCTCCAATCAAGCGGAAGATAAAATCTGCCCGTCACGCCCGGCAAGCGCGTTTCTCCCGCCACGCGCCCTGCCGGTGTAACATGGCTCAGAAAAATCTTTCGCGAAGGGTATTGTTCCTGCAGCGACTGGACTAACCTTACGACCGCCAAGGTCTCGCCCACCGAGACAGCGTGGACTCCAATGGCTCCGGCCCCGCTCGTTTGAAACGACGCCGGCAAAATTCCAAATCTTTCCCGCCAGTGAGCGCGAGCCGAGATGCTTCCTCGCATCCGCCAGAGGTAATACGGCGCCATCAAGAGGATGCCGAGGGTATAAAAAAGGCTGTAAAGTAGAAACATAAACAGATGGGATTGAGCGGGCTAGAGAACCGGTCGCGGGCCACCATCAATTATAAGCCGAAATAAGCCACTCAACAACGCGCGGCTTCGCGCGTTGACGCCGCGCGACGCGGCGTGGGACAATCCCTCGAAAGATGCCGAGTTTCTCCGCGGGCCCATAGCTCAGTTGGTCAGAGCAGCGGACTCATAATCCGTTGGTCCCAGGTTCGAGTCCTGGTGGGCCCACCTTTTTATTTTCAGTCGGTTATAAGGAAATTGGGAGGTAAATTTTCGGGCTGGCAGCTGATCGGTAGCCAATACGTAGGCCAGTCGAGGCCGTCCGGGCAGTCATTTTGTGCCTAAACCGGCGGGCCTTTTTTAGCGCCTCTCGATGTCGGAACGATCGGTTTTTCGCCCCCGCCCTCCGGTGGCCCATTTCCGTGTCACCGGCGATGCAGACAGGCTCCCAAGGCGGCCATCGGGGCCGGGTTTTGGGCGGGCGGGATCGGGTGGGACTAAAAGGTGGCCGTGGGGGCTGATCTGAATTTCTGTCGGATATGATCTCGCGGGTTGGCTTTCGGGTCGGGGCCGAACGGGCCGTCGCTGAAACCCTTTTACGACGCCGAGGCAGGCCGGCTCGGGGCAGGCTGACGCGATCGCCCGGCCGAGCCCGACGAGCGCGATCGCGGCAACCAGCACACCGACATATTTTAATAGGATCATGGCCACCTCTGGGTCTCGCTACTCGGGGCAATTATGAGACTTAAGGTCGGACACCTCAACGCCTCCGTGTTTTGACCAGTCGAAGCCTCCGGGCGACGCGAGCGGCCGGCCTAGATCCTTGAACAGACCCGACTTCTCCTTTGCGATCGTCGCGCAGATTTTTGGGTTGTACCAGCCCGCGTTGAAGTTCAGGCGCATGACCTGACCCGTCCATCGGTCCACGCGGAGCACGTAGGGAACGCCGTTCATCCCGTTGCCGTGCACGTATCGGTAGCGGGTGAGCCAGACCGTCAGCGCCAGCGTCACGATGACGAGCGCGGCCACCGTCGGCAAAATTAGGTTTTTCATCTGATCATCCCTCCGTTAAGATGTTGGTGCTAATCATACTGCCTTTTGGAT
>WNEY01003131.1_pt1 | contig 12774 bp, 9 predicted proteins | sample 5400531 | NCBI WGS metagenome assembly WNEY01 (sample SAMN13153338, study PRJNA577476) | soil metagenome | isolation source: 200 cm saprolite under Douglas fir tree site 1 | place: USA:California | collected 2015-04-18
CGGCTTCCTCATGACGCTGACCTGCTTCCTCCGCGAGTGCCCCGATCCTTCCGACGCACAGATTCGCGAGGCGATCTCGGGGAATCTCTGTCGTTGCACCGGATACCAGAACATCGTGGCAGCGGCAGCGGCGGCCGCGCGCTCGCTGGCGACGACGCTGAGGAGCTGAGCGATGAAGATGATCACGAGGACGCTCGCCCTGGGACTCACGACGATCGTGCTGTGGGCCAGCCACGCCCGTGGGCCACGCTGACGGCGCTCGTCGCCCTCCTTCGCTCGGGCGCGTGCTCCTCATCGCGCTCACGACGTCACAGCTCGCCCGGCCATCGCCCGCTGGACGTGATGACATGATTCGAGTGAATCCATCGGGGAAAGGAACGGAGCCCCGCGCACCCAGGCCAGGCCACCCACGGCTCAAGCCGGCCTCCAACGCTTCGATGCCATGATCGTCGATGTTCACGTGCACTTCCTCTCGCCGCGCGCGATCGACGCTGCGCGCGCGACGCCGGATCGCCTCGGCGTTCGAGTGCTGGACGGGGAGCGGCCGCGGCTGGCCGTCGGCGCCGAACCGCCGACGCGCCCTCTTCTCGAGGCGCTGTACACGCTGCCCCGCCACCTCACGTTCCTCGAAGGCCAGGGGATCGATGCCGCAGTGTTCGGGCCCCTCATGGACGTTGCCGGCTACTCGCTGCCGCCGGAACAGGGCGCGGCCTGGAGCCGCGCCCAGAACGAGGGCCTCGCCGCATCGCTGGCCGAGACCGGCGGCCGCCACGTCGGGCTCGCCACCGTGCCGTTGCAGTCACCCGCGCATGCCGTGGAGGAGCTGCGCGTCGCCGTCCGGTCGCTGGGCCTGCGCGGCGCGATGGTCGATCCGAACGCGCTGGGCCGGCCCCTCGGCGATCAGGCGTTCGATCCATTCTGGAAGGCGGCCGCGGATCTCGCGGCCCCGGTCATCCTGCACCCGTTCCTTCTCGAAGCCATCGAGCGCTTCGGCCGCCACTACTTGCACAACCTCGTCGGCTACCCGTTCGAGACGACCCTGGCCGCCGGCAGCCTGATCCTGGGCGGCACGCTCGACCGGTTTCCCTCGCTCGACATCGTGCTGGTGCACGGCGGCGGCTTCTTGCCGTATCACATCGGTCGCTTCGACCGCGGCCACACGACCCGGCCTGAGGCGCGGAGCGACGGCGCATCGTTGCCGAGCTCGTATCTGCGCCGCTTCCACTACGACACGCTCGTGCAGTTCACGCCCGCGCTCGCGTATCTCGTCGCCGTCGCGGGGGCGGATCGCGTGCTGCTCGGCAGCGATCACCCGTTCTGGCTGGGCGATCCCGAGCCGCTGCGAATCGTCCGCGAGGCCGGTCTGTCGAAGACGGCCGAGGCCGCGATCCTGGGCGGCAACGCGGCCAGGCTCTTCCACTTGAAAGCATGACCGCGGTCGGGCGCTCGGTGCGGCGTCTGGAAGATCGACGGCTCTTGATGGGCCGTGGAAAGTATGCCGCCGACTTTCGCCTGCCCGGCATGCTGCACGGCGCCGTCCTGCGCTCGTGCCACGCCCACGCACGCCTGGGCACCATCCGCACCAAGGCCGCGCTCGCGCTGCCCGGCGTCGTGGCCGTCATCACCGCCGATGACCTCGGCGCCGTCGGTCGTATCCCGGTGCGCCTGGGGCCGCGCCCGAGCATCGTCGCGTGCCTGCAGCCGCCGCTGGCGCGCGAGAAGGTCCGCTACGTCGGTGAGCCGGTGGCCTTCGTCGTCGCCACCAGCCGTTACCTCGCCGAAGACGCGCTGGACACGATGGAAGTCGACTACCATCCGTTGCCAGCCATCACCGATGCGCGCCGCGCCGTCGAGCGCGACGCTCCCGTGCTTCACGAGGCGATCGGAGGGAACGTCGTGGCGACGCTCGATACCAGGCGCGGCGATGCGACGGCCGCCATGGCAAGCGCGCACACACGCGTGAGCGAGCGCTTCGCCGTCCAGCGCCACACCGGCGTCCCGATGGAGACACGCGGTCTCACCGCTGCGTTCGATCCGGGCACGGGAATGCTGCGGCTGTGGGGCGTCGCCAAGGTGCCGCACTGGAACCGCGGGGTCCTGGCCGATCTCCTCGATTACCCCGAGCACCTCATCCAGTTCACCGAGCTGGAGGTGGGCGGCGGCTTCGGCGTGCGCGGCGAGTTCTACCCCGAGGATTTCCTGGTGCCGTGGACGGCGCGGCGGCTGGGGCGCCCCGTGCAGTGGATCGAGGACCGGCGAGAGCACTTGATGGCCACGAACCACTCGCGCCAGCAGTGGCACGAGACCGAGATCGGCTTCGATCGCGACGGCCGGATCGTCGCGCTGGTCGACCATTTCATCACCGACATGGGCGCCTACATCCGCACCCACGGCGTCGTGGTGCCCGAGCTGACCGCCGCGCTGCTGCCGGGGCCGTACCGCATTCCGAACTACACCTCCGAGATCCGGTGCGTGCTCACCAACAAGACGCCGACGGGAACGTATCGCGGCCCTGGCCGCTTCGAGTGCACGTTCGTCCGCGAGCGCCTGATCGACATCGCCGCTCAGCGCCTGGGGATCGACGCCCTGGAGCTGCGCCGCCGCAACTTCATCACGCCGGCCGAGATGCCGTACGAAGTCGGCGGGGCCTCGCTGAGCCAGCGCACGGTCTACGACTGTGGCGACTACGCTTCGGCGCTCGATCACGCGCTGGGCGCGCTCGACTACGAGGACGCGCGGAAGCGGCAGGCCGAGGCGCGCCGGCAGGGCCGCCTCGTCGGTATCGGGGTCGGCTGCCTCGTCGAGAAGGCCGGGCTCGGGCCGTGGGAGTACGCGCGCGTCGAGATCGACGGCACCGGGCACGTCGTCGTGTACTCGGGCGTGGCCGCCGTGGGCCAGGGGATCGACACGACGCTGGCCCAGGTCGTCGCGGACGAGTTGAACGTCTCGGCCGAGGGGATCACGGTCGTCCACGGCGACAGCGCTCGCGTGCCGTTCGGCGTCGGTGGCTTCGCGAGCCGTGGCGCCTCCGTCGCGCTGCCCGCCGCTCTGGGAGCCGCGCGCAAGGTCCGCGAGAAAATTCTGCGTGTGGCCGCGGAACTGCTCGAGGCCGCGCCCGCGGACCTCGTGCTGGCCGGCGGCGCCGTGCACGTTCGCGGCCTGACCGATCGCACGGCGACGTTCCGCGAGCTGGCCCGAGCGGCCGTGCCCGGGCCTCCGGGCATGGAACCCGGGCTCTACGCGGCGGACTTCTTCGAGGCGCCGAAGATGACGTATCCGTACGGCACCCACGCGGCCATGGTCGAGGTCGATCCCGAGACGGGAGAGGTCGACATCCAGCGCTACGCCATCTCGTACGACATCGGCAAGGCGGTGAACCCCATGATCGTGGACGGCCAGCTCGTGGGCGCGCTGGCGCAAGGGATCGGCGGCGCGCTCTTCGAGGAGCTCGTCTACGACGACGAGGGGCAACTGCTCACCTCGACCTTGATGGATTACCTGCTGCCGACATCGATGGAGATGCCGAAGACGACGACGGTCAGGATCCTCGAGGAGACGCCGACGCCGCTGAACCCGCTCGGCGTCAAGGGCGCGGGCGAGGGCGGCAGCTCCGGCTGCGGCGGCGCCATCGCCAATGCCGTGGCCGACGCGCTGGCTCCGCTTGGCATCGAGATCACGTCGTTGCCGCTCTCTCCCGATCGGCTGCTCGCGCTGATCCGCGGCGCGCGGAGGGCGCGCGGCTGATGCCCGGACGCTACGTCAGCCAGGGCGTCAAGCGACGCGAGGATCCGCCGCTGCTCATGGGCCGCGCGCACTTCATCGGCGATTTGCGCCTGCCCGGCCTGCTCGCCGTGAAGTTCCTGCGCAGCGAGCACGCCCACGCGCGGATCACACGCATCGACGTGGCCGCCGCGCGCCGGATGCCGGGCGTCGAAGCGGTGGTGACCGCGGCCGATCTCGTGTCGAGCACCCGCCCGATCCGCGCCATGATGAGCGGCGCCGGCTACCAGCCTACGGACTGGCCGCCGCTGGCGCGCGGCAAGGTCCGCTTTGCCGGCGAGCCGGTGGTGGCCGTGGTCGCCACCGACGCGTACCGGGCGGAAGACGCCGTGGACGCGACCCGCGTGAGCTACGAGCCGCTGCCCGTCGTCGCCGACGCCGAAGCCGCGCTCGCGCCGGGCTCGCCGCGCGTCCACGAAGAACTCCCGGACAACGCGCTCTTCCGGACCCGATTCGAGAACGGCGACGTCGCTCGCGCCCTGGCCGCCGCCGACATTCGCCTGGCCGAGACGTTCCGCCACGCCCGCTGCTCGTCATCGCCGATGGAGCCGCGCGGCGTGATGGCGACGCTCGATCCCGTCGACGGCATGCTCATCGTCTGGGCGTCGACCCAGTCCCCGCACCTCATGCGCAGCGGCCTCGCCGAGGCCCTCGGCCTCCCGGACTCGCGCATCCGCGTCCTCTGTCCCGCCGTCGGGGGCGGCTTCGGGCCGAAGATGCACCTCTATCCCGAGGACATCGTCGTCGCCGAGCTGGCCCGGCGGCTCGAGCGCCCGGTACGCTGGCTCGAAGACCGGCGCGAGAATTTACTGTCGAGCGCCCAGGCGCGCGATCACGTCAACCACGTCGAGATCGGCGCGCGCCGGGACGGGACGATCGTCGCGTTGAAGTCGACGCTCATCTGTGATTCCGGGGCCTATTCCGTCTATCCGGTCACGGCGTCGCTGGAGCCGCTGACCGCGGCCGGGATCCTGCCCGGGCCGTACAAGATCGGCGCCCTCGCCTACGAGGCCTACGCCGTCGCCACCAACAAGTGTCCGGCCGGCGCGTACCGCGGGGTCGGCATGGCGCTCGGCACGTTCGTGCGCGAGCGGCTCGTCGACATGGTCGCCCGGCGCGCCGGCCTCGATCCCGCGGAGGTCCGGCGTCGTAACTTCGTCGACGCCAGCGAGCTGCCGTTCGCGACCGCGTCCGGGCTGGTCGTCGACAGCGGCGATTTCAAGCAGTCGCTGGAGCGAGCGCTGGTGAGCAGCGACTACACGCGCCGGCGCTCCGAGCCGCACCGCACGCCGGCGGGGAAGTACTGCGGCGTCGGCGTCGCCTCGTACACGGAGTTCACCGGCCTGGGGTCGGGGACGTTCCGCCGGCGTGGCATGCGCCAGGTCGCCGGTCACGACGCCGCCACCGTGCGGGTCGAGCCGACCGGGGAAGTGCGTGGCTTCGTCAGCGCGGCGTCGCAAGGCCAGGGCCACGCGACGACGTTCGCCCAGGTCCTGGCCGATGAGCTCGGTGTGCCGCTCGAGGCCGTGACGATCGTCGAGGGTGACACCGAGCGCTGCCCGTACGGCAGCGGCTCGTTCGCGAGCCGCAGCATGGTCGTGAGCGGCGGCGCGCTCGTGCTGGCCGCCCGTCGCGTGCGGGAGAAGATCACGGTGATCGCCGCCCACATGCTCGAGGCGGCCGGGCCGGACCTGACCATCGAGGGCGGGACGATCGCGGTGCGCGGCGCCCCGGGACGGGCCGTCACGATCGCCGAGGTGGCCGACCTCGCCCACCGTCCGTCCGGCGGGACGTTACCGCCGGGTGTCGATCCGGGGCTCGAAGCGACGCAGTACTACGACCCGCCGCCGGCCACGTTCTCCAACGGCACCCACGTCGCCGTCGTGGAGGTCGATCCGGAGACCGGGCAGATCGCGATCGTGCGGCACGTGGTGGTGGAGGATTGCGGCCGCATCGTCAATCCGATGATCGTCGACGGCCAGACGCACGGCGCCGTCGCCCAGGGCATCGGCAACGCCCTCCACGAGCATTTCGCCTACGACGACAGCGGGCAGCCGCTCACCACGACCTTCCTCGACTACATCATCCCGGGAACGATGGAGATGCCGCCGATCGATATCATCCACATGGAGACGCCGCCGGCGACGAGCGTCACCGGCTTCAAGGGGATGGCCGAGGGCGGCACCATCGGGTCGACGGCCGCCGTCGCGAACGCCGTCGCCGATGCGCTCGCGCCGCTCGGCATCGAGGTCCGTGAGCTACCGCTCACGCCCGACCGCGTCCACCGCCTGATCAAGGAGAAACGCTCATGAGTCGTACGAAGGAACGCCGCTTCACGGTCGGCGCGCTGCTGGCGGCCGCCGCCCTCGCCGTCGTCGCGCTGTCGCCGCCCGCCGGCAGCCAGGAGCCGATCAGGGTCAAGATCTCCCGCCTGGGGTTTCCGTCGCTCACCACGATGATGGTGGACGTCGTCAAGGACCAGGGCTTCGACCGGAAGCACGGGATCGACCTCCAGCCTCAGTCCTTCGGCGTCATCTCGGCCTACTACGCGGCGCTGGCCACCGGAGAGCTCGACATGGCTCCGGCGGGGCCGCACGTGCTGCAGAAGATGCGGCTCGAAGGGGTCCCGATCAGGGCCACGCTGACGTACGCGCGGCTCAACGCCCTGGCGGTGATCACGGGCGACTCCGGGGTGAAGTCGATCGCCGACCTCAAGGGCAAGTCGATTGCCGCCGACATGGGGTCGTCCGAGTATCAGATCATGGCGATTTACGGCCGTACCCAGGGCGTCGTGTTCGGCAAGGACGTCACCGTGGTGCAGGCCGGGCCGCCGTTGGCGCGGTCGCAGCTTCAGGCCCAGCGCGTCGACGCCGCCATGACGTGGGAGCCGTCGGCGACGCTCACGCTCCGTGACAACCCGCAATACCGGACGATCTTCAGCGGCGACACCGCGTGGAAGGCGATCGCCAAGGCCGACGGCTGGCAGCTCGTCCTCGCCGTGCGCGAGGATTTCCTCCGCAAGAGCCCCGACGCCGTGCCGCGGCTGCTCCGGATGTTCCAGGACGGTCAGCGGTTCATCAAGTCGAACATCGACGAGGCCGATCGCATCGTCGTCAACTCGGTGAAGCTGCCGCCCGGCGTGTTCAAGGAGGCCGTCACGTCAGGCCGGCTCGTCTACGACGTGCTGCCCGCCTGGGAAGGCGAGCGCGCCGTCATCTGGGACATGTTCAAGGTGGCGGTGGACTCGGGCTACCTGCCGAAATTGCCGGACGAGGGCGCGATCTACAAGCCCTGATGAAGCCCACCGAGACGATCGGCAGCGAGACGGTCGAGGCCCTGGAGGCCCGCGCTCCGTTTCGCTTCCCGCGGGAAATGGTGGTCGGGCTCGTGGTGCTCGCCATGGCGTGGGAGATCGTCTCGATGCTGGTGCCGCCGTTCGTCGTGCCGGGGTGGGGTCGGATCTTCAAGAGCCTCGGCACGCTCCGAATGGACTTCGTCCTGGTGACGCTGGCCCGGGTGGCGGGAGCGCTGGTGATCTCGTTCGCCCTCGGGCTCGGTCTCGCGGTGGCCATGTACGCCTCGGTCTCGGTCGAGCGCTACGGGCGCCCCATCGTCCGGCTTCTGATGGCGGTGCCCGTCGTGTGCTGGATCCTCTTCGCGGTGCTGTGGTTCAAGTGGGTGGAGTTCCGCATCGCCTTCGTGCTGGTCGTGGTGTGCGCTCCGGTGTTCCTGGTGGACGTGCTCGACGCGATGAAGGGCGTGTCGAAGGACCTGCGCGACATGCTGCGCGCCTTCCGGCCGACGCGCGCTCAGCTCTTCACCAAGCTCGTGCTGCCGGCCACGGTGCCGGCCATCCTGACCAGCTGGAAGATCAACCTGAGCCTGGCCATCCGGGTCGTCACCATCGCCGAGCTGGTGGGCGCCGTCACCGGCATCGGCTACGGCCTCGTCGTCGCCCAGGAGCTGTTCTCGGTGGCCGACGTCTTCGCCTGGACGCTGATCCTCGTCGTCATCCTGTTCGTGGCCGAGGCCGTCCTCACCCGTGTCGAAGAACGCGTGCTGCGCTGGCGGGCATGACCAGCGCCGGCACGATCGAGGTCCAGGCCCTGCGAAAAGTCTTTCACCAGGCGGGCACCGGCGAGGCGGTGGTGGCCATCGAGCGCCTCGACTTCGTCGTCGCCCAGGGCGAGATCGTCGCCATCGTCGGCCAGACCGGATGCGGGAAGTCCACGTTCTTGAACCTCGTCATCGGGCTCGATCGCCCCACGGACGGCCGCATCGCCATCGGTGGGCGCGTGCCGTACGACGAGTTCGATCACTTCCGTGGCGTGCTCGCCGCCGTGTTTCAGCAGGACCGGCTGCTGCCCTGGCGGACGGCCATCGACAACGTGCGGCTGCCCCTCGAGCTGCTGGGGCAGGAACCGCGCGATCAGGTCGAGCGGGCGCGAGCCTGGCTCGATCGGCTCGGACTCGCGCGGTTCGAGCGGGCGTATCCGCACGAGCTCTCGGGCGGCATGCGCCAGCGCGTCGCGCTGGCGCGCGCCTTCGTCATCGAGCCGGCGCTGCTCCTCGCCGACGAGGCGTTCGGCCACCTCGACGAAGTGACGGCGGCCGCGCTGCGGACCGCCTTCGTGGACCTGGCGCGGACCGCCGGCAACACCGCCATCCTGGTGACACACCAGCTCGAGGAAGCGATCGAGATGGGCGGGCGGATCCTGGTCTTCGGCCGGCCGGGGAAGCTCCTCGCCGACATCGATCTCCGCGCGTGGCCGGAAGGGTCGGTGGCGAGCCTGCGAGCCGAGATTCAACGGATGCTCCAGAGCAACACACCCGAACCCCGCTTCACCGTTCGTACGGAAAAGGAGTTTCGCGCATGAAGATCGGCGCACGTGCCCAGAGCGTGCTGGACAGGATCGACGTCGACGAGCTGGTGAAGGTGGCCCTGGACCTGGCGAACATCGACAGCCCGACCGGCAGCGAGGGGCCGGTGGGCGAGTACGTGTACGAGTGGCTCACGCGCGAGGGATTCGCGGCCAGGAAGGTCGCGCTCATGCCCGACCGGCCCAACGTCCTCGGCACGCTGCCTGGCACCAGCCACGGCAAGAGCCTGGTCTTCAACAGCCACATGGACACCACCATTCACAAGGACGAGTGGTGGACGACCAGGCGCGCCGCCGATCCGGTCTTCCATTCCGCCTGGCGCGAGGGTGACGTGCTGGTCGGCAACGGGATCTGCAACGACAAGGGCCCCATGGCCACGTGGCTCCTGGCCGCCAAGGCCATCAAGGACAGCGGCGTGAAGCTCAGGGGCGATCTGCTGCTCATGGCGGTCGTGGGCGAGATCGGCGTCGAGCCCGTGGACGAGTTCCAGTCGCCGGCCTATCTGGCCAAGGAGCCGGGAACGCGCTTTGCCATCACCCATGGCGGCGTGGCCGATTACGCGCTGGTAGCCGAAGGCACGGACTTCGGTCTCGTCGGCGTCGAGGCCGGCAAGGCGTTCTTCAAGGTCACGGTCTTCGGCAATGACCTGCCGATCTACACGCCGTACATCTCCCGGCCGATTCCCGTCGAGAAGAACCCGAACGCCATCGTCCGCATGGCGCCGCTGATCCAGCGCATCGAGGAGTGGGCCTACGAGTACGAGCAGCGGAACCGTTACGAATGCCCGGGCGGGGTGATCGTCCCCCGCGTCAACATCGGCGCGATCCGCGGCGGCGTGGCCTACAAGATCACCAAGACCGTCCAGCAGTGCGCCATCTATCTCGACGTGCGGATCACGCCCGTGCAGAACCCGCTCGACGTCCGTGAGGAGCTGCGCCGGCTCGTGGCCGGAGCCGGGCTCAGCGGCGAGGTGGAGCTCTACACGTATCGGCCGGCCTTCGAGGCCGACCCCAAGAAGGTCGAGCCGCTGGCCGGCGCCATCACCCGCGCCCACCAGGCCGTGCTCGGCGGGACGCCGAAGCCGGCGTCGCCGCCGTTCTCGAGCATGTGGCGCGACATCAACTGCTTCAACGAGATGCGGATCCCCGCCATCACCTACGGGCCGGGCATCAGCGTCGGCGGCGGCAACTTCGGGATGAAGATCGCCGACATGGTGACGGGCGCCCAGCTCTACGCGCTCACCGCGCTCGATCTGTGCGATCAAGAGCGGGGGTGAGCCGCGCGACCGGCCGGACGAAATGCGTTCGCGAGAAACGTCTCTCGCGAGCTTCGTCGCTTGCGAGCGCCGGGAGTCGCTCAGCGCCCCACGAATGCGTAGCTGCCGTGCCACGCGCCGTAGCCGGCGCTGGCAATTCCGTAGCGCGCTGACCCGACGTACGCCGGGAGTCCTGGACGAATCTCGATCTGGACCGTGCCGCCCGCGGCCGCACTGATCAGTCCCGCGTGGACGGCCGCGGTGCAGATCGACGAGTCGTCGGTATAAACCTCCGTGCCCCACACGCCACCCGGCGTCCCGCTCGGCGGGCACAGGAACCTCAAGCGCTGACCATTCTGACCGCGGTGCGAAACGGCGGTGGTCCCCCATGCGATCGGCGGTGCTACAGCGGCGACCGGCGGCGCGGCTCCCGAGCGCGTGAACACGTAGCTCGCGTGCCAGGCGCCATAGCCGGAGCTCGAGACGCCGTTCCGCGACGATCCCAGGTAGCCCGGTAGCCCGCTGCGAATCTCGATCTCGACGGCACCGCCTCCGGCAAGGCTGATGAGTCCGGCATGAACGGCGGCCGTGCAGACCGACGAGTCGTCGGTATAGACGTCGGTGCCCCACACGTTGCCCGGTGCGCCGCCCGGCGGACACAGGTAGGTGACGCGCCGGCCATTCTGGCCTCGAAATGCAGTCGCGTTCGTGCCCCACGAGGCGCCGGCCGCCGCCGGCGCTGGCGGTGGAACAACGGCCGCCGTTCCCTGACGGGTCCACACCGAGCCACCATACGACTGGCTCTCGCCGACCTTGACGAAGCGATCGTTCGACTCGATCCGCAGCGCCAGTTGGCCGGAGTTACGCAACTCGCCTCCGGGCAGGTCGGCCCACGTCCCGGTCACCTCCCGGCCCGCGATCGTGCCGGCGAAGACGTTCACGACGCGGGGAGCGCCGTCCATGTACCAGTAGAGCTCCGACCCCACGTGGCGCAGTCGATAGCGCGTCCCATGCTCGTCCTGCCAGAAGCCGGTGAGATCGAACGATTGGCCCGGGGCGACCGGTGGGCGGATGACGCCGAGGAAGAGCAGCAGCGCGAGCGCCGTTCGAGCCATATCGTCCTCCTGATAACCTTCAGCACTTCCATCCTTTCAGATTTTGCACTAAGGTGTGGGCGTGATCGAGCGGTACACCCGGCCAGGGATGGGACGGATCTGGAGCGAGGAGGCGAAGTACACGGCCTGGCTGCGTGTCGAGCTGGCGGTGTGCGACGCCTACGCGCGCCGCGGCCGCATCCCCCCCGACGCCCTGACCCGTGTTCGCCAGAAGTCACGCGTGGACGTCGGCCGGATCCTCGAAATCCAGAAGCGCGTGAAGCACGAGATGATCGCGCTGCTCACCAGCCTCGAGGAACAGCTCGGCGACGACTCGCGCTTCGTCCACATCGGGCTGACGAGCAACGACGTGTGGGACACCGCACTGGCGATGCAGCTCCGTGACGCCGCCGACCTTCTCCTGGCCGGGCAGGAGCGCCTCCGGACCGCGCTCGGCGACCTGGCCCGCCATCACAAGGACACCCTGATCGTCGGCCGGACGCACGGGGTCCACGCGGAGCCGACGACATTCGGCCTGAAGGTCGCGGTCTGGTACGTGGAGGCGGGACGCAATCTCGAGCGGCTGCGCCGGGCCCGGGACGTGGTGGCCGTCGGTAAGCTGTCGGGTGCCGTCGGCAACTTCGCCCACGTCGATCCGGACGTCGAGGAGGAAGTGTGCGGCGAGCTCGGGCTCGAGCCGGCGCCCGTTTCGACGCAGGTCGTCCAGCGCGATCGTCACGCCGAGTTCTGCACGGCGCTGGCCATCGCCGCCGCGTCGCTGGAGAAGATCGCGCTGGAAGTGCGTGGCCTGCAGCGGACCGAGGTGCTGGAAGCTCAGGAGCCGTTCGGCGAGGGCCAGAAGGGCTCGAGCGCGATGCCGCACAAGCGCAATCCGGAGCTCTCCGAGCGGATCTGCGGTCTCAGCCGCGTGATCAGGTCGAACGCTCAGGCCGCGCTGGAAAACGTCGCCCTGTGGCACGAGCGGGATATCAGCCATTCGTCGGTCGAGCGCGTGATCCTGCCCGACTCGACGATCCTGCTCGATTACCTTCTGGACCTCACGGCCTTCATCGTCGAGGGGCTCGACGTGGATCCGGCCCGCATGGCCGAGAACCTCGACCAGAGCTACGGCCTCGTCTACTCCCAGCGCGTGCTCCTCAAGCTGACCGACGCCGGCCTGGCCCGGCAGGTCGCCTACGAGATCGTGCAGCGGAATGCGATGCGGGCGTGGCGAGAGCGTCGCTCGTTCCTGGAATTGCTGATGGCCGAGCCGGAGGTGATTGGGCGCCTGACCGCCGACGAGTTGAAGGCGGTACCTGCGCCACGTCGATGCGATCTTCAAGCGGGTCGGACTCCTCTAGTCTAGTCTGAGGAACGACATGGCGAAGAATGCGATGCCGACCATCGAGCAGCGGGAGAAGCTATACGAGGGCAAGGCGAAGATCGTCTTCGCCACGAACCGCCCCGGCTTCATCGTACAGTACTTCAAGGACGACGCCACCGCCTTCAACGCGCTCAAGCGCGGGACGATCGTGGGGAAGGGCGTCGTCAACAACCAGATGTCGGCTGCGCTGTTCGTCCTGCTCGGCAAGAAGGGCGTGCCCACGCACTATGTGGCCACGCTGTCCGAGCGCGAGATGCTGTGCCGGCGCCTGGACATCATCAAGATCGAGACGATCGTCCGCAACGTCGTGGCCGGGAGCCTGCAGAAGCGCACGGGGCTGGCCGAGGGCACCCCGGTCACGCCGCCGATCGTGGAGCTCT
>WNEY01002894.1_pt1 | contig 12766 bp, 15 predicted proteins | sample 5400531 | NCBI WGS metagenome assembly WNEY01 (sample SAMN13153338, study PRJNA577476) | soil metagenome | isolation source: 200 cm saprolite under Douglas fir tree site 1 | place: USA:California | collected 2015-04-18
TGTCCGTCTGGCGGTCATACAAAAGCAAGTTCCGCTTGTACAGGAGCCCCGAGACTCTGAACGAGTAGCGCCGGCCTTGGATGACGGGGTCGTAAACTACGCCCGACCCGCAGAGCGGTCACCAGCTAACGAGGACCGGCCGCCCTCCGACTGAATCATTGACGAGCTCGTGCCAGTTCAGGATTCGCACCGGGTACGCCTTGGCCTCGCCGTTCAGGGCGACGCCGAGCACGCGGTCGGAAGTTTTCAGCAGGCGGCCAACTTCCCCGGGGCTCGAAAACCTGGGGTCATCCAGCGCGGGAATGGCGTCGCGCGCGACGCTGCTCTCAATCTCTTTGATTGGAATTGTGTGACGGGTGACGTCGAACGGTTTCTGGCCGGGCCCGCCCGGCAAGAGCTTCTTCACGGGCTCGGTGACGATGTTCTGGTCCGCGAAAGGAATGGCTGCCCGAAGTGGCATCGAAGACCACCCGACGAAAAGCGATAGAATCCAGACGGCAGGCATCATTGCTCTGCGACCCTGATCGTTACCTATTTGGATATCTCTCGGCGCCTGGGGATATGTTCTTTCTCGGGGCTACCTCCGGCGTTGAGTATCTCCGGTCGCCACGAGTCCTCTCAGTCGTTCGTCGTTACCCGATAATCAGCCCTAATGACTCGCACTCAACTGTTTCCCAAATTCTCGTACCACTTCACGTTGCCGGTTGAGGCGCCTATGGCCACCACGTCCAGGCGGCCGTCGCCATCGAGGTCCGCAACCGCCACGCCCGAAGCAGCCATGTCCGTATCAAGCGTCTGGCGTTCCCACCTGAGCCCTGAAGCGTCCGTGGCGTAATAGACGTGGAGGCTTGTCCCGGTGCCGCGGAATCCCGCCACGATTTCGTCATTCCCGTCGCCGTCAAGGTCGGCGCAGGCCAGAGCGTGGCCATCTCGAAAGCTCTCGTCGATAACATTCCTTTGCCAAAGCTGGTCGCGCCTCTCCTCGAAGTAAACGACCACCTGCTCTCCATGCCAGGGCTCGAGCGTGGCGAGGAACCGGCGCCCGGCGACTTTACCCACGCCGATCTCGCTCGAACCCTTGCGCACCGCGGCGCCCGAGGAAATCCCAGGCTTCGGACTCTGGTCTCCCGCGGCGAGGCGAGTTTTCTTCCAACGAAGCTCCAGCCCGCGCCCCGTAGAATCGAACAAATGGACGCCCTCGAAACTCGCTGTCAAAATTTCGTCCCGCCCGTCGCCGTCCCAGTCGAGGACGTTTATTCCGTGGACAACCGTCAGCGAGCGATCAATCAGGTGCGGAGTCCAACCTTCCACTTCTTCTTTCGCCCCGGAAGCGCGCGGGCGGACGATCCCCTCCGGCGCTTCAAACCAAGTCAGCGGTGCGCCCACGCTGAAGTCTGGTGGCCTAGCCCCGAAGCCAACGATGGGAGCGTCAACAAGCTCCGGCCGGCCGTCTCCGTTAAGGTCGGCCCAGCGCAGACGGTGAGAGGTCGGGATGGCCGCAATCGGCCGGAGCGACCACTCCGAGTCGAAGGTCTCTCGAGGCTCGGCCCACCAGAGGGAGCCGCCGTGCTCGCTGTCTTCGAGCGCAAAATCCGCAGCCAGAGCAATTCCGTTCCGCAGGCTGCCTTTTCGAAAGAGCGGTGCCAGGCTGATGTTGCGGCTTGTCTTCGTTGTGATGGCGCGCCGCCTCCAAGAAGGGTTCTCATACCACTCGACGATATTCTTTTCAGAGCTGAGCGCCAGGACTTCCGGCTTTCCGTCACCATTCACGTCGGCGACGGCTAGCTGGTAGCCGCGCGGAATTTCCGCCACGTGGTGAGCGCGCCACCCGAGAGTTCTCCGCCCCTTCACCTCTGGCTGCGGCGCTCTTGCGATCCCGGCCCCAAGAATCGTCCGCACCGCGCCCGGCGCCAAACTGGCTCCAAGCGCCGACCCCAGGAACTCGCGGCGAGTCAGAGTCAATTTGCGGTGCCGGGCAGAAGAGTAATCATTCGGGCTGATCTCTGACGCGTCAAGGAGCTTGATCACGTTTTTTCCGTTCATTGGAAATCGCCTGCCCTACCGGGCAGGCCCCTCGACTTGGTCGAAGATCGAGGTGGGACCGGGTCGAAGGGGAAACCGCGAGCGGCCCGGCAAGGAGTAGGAAAGGCATCCACAATCAGCTCGACGTGTTTTAGTCCACCTTCCCGTAGAGGACGGCTTGGGGCTGGTGTTCCTTCTCGTAGGCGGTGATCTTGTCCTGCCGGCGAAGCGACAAGCCGATGTCATCGAGGCCCTTGAGGAGGCACTCGCGGCGGAACGGGTCGAGTTTGAAAGCGAGTTTCAGCCCGGTCTCGTCCGTGATGGTCTGGTTTTCGAGGTCCACGGTCAGACGATACCCTTCGGTCTTCTCGGCGCGACGGAACAGTTCTTCCACTTCCGGATCGGGCAGGGTGACCGGCAGGACGCCGTTCTTGAAGCAGTTGTTGTAGAAGATGTCCGCGTAGCTCGGCGCGATGATGGCGCGGAAGCCGTAATCGAGCACCGCCCAGGCCGCGTGTTCGCGGCTCGAACCGCAGCCGAAGTTCGCTCGCGTGAGCAGGACGGACGCGCCGCGGTAGCGCGGCTGGTTCAGGACGAAAGCGGGGTTCGGCGCGTCGCCCTCGAAATACCGCCAGTCGTAAAAGAGGAAGCGCCCGTAGCCCTCGCGCGTCAGCAGCTTGCAGAACTGCTTGGGGACCATCTGGTCGGTGTCCACGTTGACGCGATCAAACGGCGCCACCAGTCCCGTGTGTTTTCTAAAGCGTTGCATCGCAGCGCGCCGCCTAACGCTCCCTTCTTGCGAACTTGTCTCGATAATCATCGCCGGGGAGCAGTTTGGTTTCGTCTACCCCCTGATTGTAAACATACACCCAAGCATTTTCCCTTGCACCGTCTTCAAGTGTGACGGGCGCAATGATTCGCACGAAAAGGCTTTTGCGGGGCCGCCGCGGGAAAAATTCCTCAAATCGATCCAAAATCTTCGTCGCAAGCTCGGCGTCTTTTACCTGGTACAACTCCCCTTTAACATTTTCGCCGGAATCACCAGCAGTACATATCGCTCCTGGGTACTCGCCCAGATCATATAATCTGCCGTTTATTCTCCCCCTTCCCACCAGGCGTGCGCCCACCTTAGTTTGCCAATCCTCCTGAAAACCTTTCATAAGCGTTCCGTAAACGAAGACAAAGTGTGTAGTCGCCGCGCGGCCGGCCATACTTTTAACCTACTAGACTTGCTAAAGCAATGCCCGCAATTTCTCGAAACCCTTGGAGGAATCGTTAATGTAATTTAACCCGGATTTCCGATTTGATACTCGGTGATAAGGGTGTAGAAGATATGCGTCGCCTGTGTTCATGCGTGAACACGCACAGACAATCCTCGCGGAGGTGGACACCAAGTGGGTGAGAGCCAAAATCAGCCCTTTCAACTCTCGTTCAATAGGTTTTTGCGTGTCGCTTTTCAGGGATCGCGGGTGACCTCCGACGGGGGCCTGATTCTGGTTCGGGAGTTGGATGAACGCCTGGGCTTGGGTGAACTCGTCGAACAACACTTGACCGACTCTCGGTCAAACAATGCGCGGTTGGCCTTCGCGGACCTGTTGCGGCAGTCGGTCTACAGTCGCCTGGCAGGGTACGAGGATTTGAATGATGCCGAGCAGCTGTCTCATGATCCAACCTTCCGGCTGATTGGTTCGGAAAAAATCTGGGACCGAGGCGCGGCGCTGACATCGCGGTTGCAGACCTTCGAGACAGAAATTCTGGCCGAGGAAAGGAACTTCGCGGGGCTGGCACGGCTCAACCGGGAACTGATCGGAAGAGCAGAAACGTTGGGTTCGCCGTACCGCACAGTGCTGGACATGGACTCGACCGAGATTCCGGTGTACGGGGAGCAGGAGCAGAGTGTCTACAACGGGCATTTTGAAGCCACTTGCTTTCACCCGCTGTTGCTGTTCAACCGAGAAGGCGACTGTCTGGGTGCGAAGCTCCGGCCCGGCAACGTTCACGGTGCCGAGGGTTGGGAAGAATTATTGTTGCCGGAGATCGAACGACAGCAGCGAATGGGAAAGGAAGTTGCCTTTCGGGCCGACGCGGCTTTTGCGAAGCCGGAGATTTACGAAGCGTTGGAGGAGCGGGGTGTGAAGTATGCCATCCGGATACCGGCCAACGAAAACCTGCGGCGGGACGTGGAGGAGTTGCTGAAACAGCCGGCGGGAAGGCCCAGTCTCAAACCCTTGGTGGAGTATAAGAGCTTTCTTTACCAGGCCGCCAGTTGGAAAACGGCGCGCAGAGTGGTGGCGATGGTAGAACATCATCCGGGAGAGTTGTTCCCGCGAGTGGGGTTCATTGTCGCGAATCTGACCCTACCAAGCCGGGCGGTGGTGCGGTTTTACAATAAGCGGGGGACAGCGGAGCAGTGGATCAAGGAAGGCAAGCAGGCAGTGAAGATGACGCGGCTCATTGGGAGCCCGTGGGACCATCTGGGAGAAAATATTGTGCTCGGAGGGGTCGACTGGAGGCAAACGGGTGTATATTCGGGATCGCCGGAGGGTCAAAAAACTAATTCCGGGTAGAATACACCCACCTAGATGGCGTTTTTGAGGCAGAGATGAACGGCAATCCTCCCTTAGCTGGGGAGTGGATGCGCCGCACCCAGCGGATACTCCTCCGGGTCCCGATCGAGGTCAAGGGAAACGGGGCCGATGGTAAGCCATTTACCGAGAGGACGTTCACGCTGGCAATTAACCAGCACGGTGCTCAGATCAACCTTAAGAACACAGTTCGGTCGGACGACCAGATCACTATCACGAATATTCAGACCCACATGTCCTGCCCATTTCGAGTAGTGCGGCAGGTGAAGAAGCCATTCGGCCCAGGTCCTGAGTGGGGGGTCGAGTCCCTGGAACCGGAAGTTAACTTCTGGGGAATGTCGTTTCCCGGAAAGGATGCGGCGCCGGCTCCAGAACTGATTGATGCCTTAATGGAATGCGCGAGGTGCCAGCATCGGGAGCTAGTGCAGCTAACCACAGAGGAGTATCGGTCCCTCATCACACGACTGTGGTTGACTCGTAAGTGCCCGAAGTGCAAAGAGTTGACAGAGTGGAAGTTTGGCTTTGTCGAGGCCGAAGTCGCGGAGGCGCCGAGGCCTACAGGCCACCAGACGGCCGCAACGCCGCCTTCGGCAAAACGGCGGGCGGAGCGGTTCACCGTGAATCTTCCCCTGCGCATCCGCCTCCAGAATGGCCGGGAAGAGGTCGCGCAGATGGAAAACCTCTCCAAATCCGGACTCTGCTTTATTTCCACACTGGACATGAGAGAGGCCGAGCATATTCACGTCACTATCCCTCAGGGACCGAGCGGCAGTCAGAAGGGGGTTGAGGCGCGGGTCGTCTGGAGAGGGGCGCTCGAGGGCATGAATAGAATGGTCTACGGAGTAGAATTGGACGAAGAGATCGAGGAGCCCGCGCCCGAAAGAAAACCATCTCGCACAACCTCGTAGCTCTGCGTCCGCGTTTGCCTAATAGCTCTGCTCAATCGGTCGCATTAGATCGGGATTCTTGATCCAGCCTTCGACAAGTTCGCGGGAGGAACGATCCATTTCCGGACTTACAGATAGGCGGTTCAGCGCAGCTATCACCTCTATTCGGGTTTAAAACCGTTGGATGCTTCCGCAAGTTCTTAAGGTAATAGTCAAACATTCTGAGGATCTCGCTCCTCCCAATCTGCTTCGACTCGGAAAGATATCCAAGGAACTCAAAAACGTTTAAGTAATCTGTAAACTCCCTCCGTATTGACCATTTCCGAAATCTTCTGTTTGCCGTCGCCATCCAGGACGTCCCTTGCGCTCTTGAGTTCCGACCGTTCGTAGAACTTTTCGTACAACTCCTTCATCCATTTTACCTTCTCCAGCCTAACGCTTCGACGATAAGTGCAGCGACCCCAAAACGCCGCGAGGGGTGTCGCGGCGATCGCGAACACTTCGAGAATGGGCCTTATGGCCGGGACAAATCTAATAAGGTGTTCCAATACACTTGCAACTACTCAGAATCTTCAACGTCCCATTCGCGAATGTCCACGAAATGTCCGGCCACCGCCGCCGCCGCGGCCATCATAGGGCTAACGAGGTGCGTTCGTCCGCCCTTGCCCTGCCGGCCCTCGAAGTTCCGGTTGGAAGTGCTGGCGCAGCGTTCGCCGCTCGGGAGGACGTCCGCGTTCATCCCAATGCACATGCTGCAGCCAGCGTCCCGCCATTCAAACCCCGCGCCGCGGAAAATCCTGTCGAGCCCTTCCTTTTCCGCCTGCGCCTTCACCATCATGGAGCCTGGCACCACCAGCGCCTGCTTCAGCGCGCGGGAGACCTGCTTGCCCTCGACCATCCGCGCCGCCTGGCGCAGGTCTTCGATCCGCGAGTTGGTGCACGAGCCGATAAATACGCGGTCAATCGGGATGTCCACCATGGGCGTCCCCGGCGCGAGGCCCATGTACTCGAGGGCGCGCTCTGCCGCCCGGCGATCGACCGGGTCGCTGAAGGAGCTCGGATCGGGGACGCGCCCGGTCACGTCCGTCACCATGCCGGGGTTGGTGCCCCAGGTGACCTGCGGGGCAATCTTCATCGCGTCGAGTTCCACGACGCGATCGAAGACGGCACCCGGGTCCGAGGCGAACGATTTCCAATATTCCACGGCCACTTCGAAATCCTTTCCGCGTGGCACGAAGGGACGCCCTTCGACGTAAGCGAACGTGGTCTCGTCCGGCGCCACCATGCCGGCGCGCGCGCCGCCCTCGATGGTCATGTTGCACACGGTCATGCGGCCTTCCATTGAAAGCGTGCGGATGGCTTCCCCGGCGTATTCGATCACGTGTCCGTTTCCGCCGGCGATGCCGATCCTGCCGATGATGGCCAGGACCAGGTCCTTCGCTGTGACGCCTCTCGGCCTCTGTCCCCCGACGTTGACGAGCATCCTCTTCGATTTGAATTGAGACAGGCACTGGGTGGCCAGCACGTGCTCGACTTCGCTCGTGCCGATGCCGAAGGCCAGCGCTCCGAGCGCTCCGTGCGTCGAGGTATGGCTGTCGCCGCAAACGATTGTCTGGCCCGGCTGCGTGATCCCGAGTTCGGGCCCGATGATGTGCACAATGCCCTGATGGCGGCTGTGCATGTTGAACAGCAGGATCCCCGTTTCACGGCAATTCCGCTCGAGCGCCTCGAATTGCGCCGCCGCGTTGGCGTCCAGGATGGGCAGGTCCCGGTCCTTCGTGGGGACCGAGTGGTCCATCACGGCGAAAGTCAGGTCGGGCCTCCGCACCTTGCGCCCCGCAAGCTTCAGCCCAGCGAACGCCTGCGGAGTGCTGACTTCGTGGATGAAGTGCCGGTCGATGTAGATCAGCGCCGGCTGCCCGGGCTCTTCATGCACCAGGTGCGCGTCCCAGATTTTTTCGTATATTGTGCGCGGTGGCATTGCACTCATTTCACGGTCTCAAATTTCCCTTTGAGGCCCGATTATACGCCCGCCCCTGGCTTCGTTTCAAACTTCGGTTGTTTCCGTCTCTCCGCCGCGATTCGGCCGCGCGGAGTGGGAAAGCCCCGCGGGATGGCGCAAAGGCGGGGCCAGCTCGGGCTCAGGGTCAGGCGTCCGATCCGCGGATCAACTTGACGGCGCCCGGCAGGGACTCGTCTTTTTCCGGAGCGGCAACAGCCTCCTTCTCCGGTCCCTGCTCCTGGACCTCCTCACCTTCCCCGGGAGCCAAGAACAAGTTCGTCTCCACACCGTGCTGCTTCGTGTAGAGCTCGAAGTAGCGTCTCCCGGCGGCGTAAAGGGACTCATGAGTCCCCCGCTCGATGATCCGCCCGCCCTCGACGACCAGGATCTGGTCGGCGCGCCGGATCGTGGACAACCGGTGGGCGATGACGAAGGTGGTCCGGCCGCGCATCAGAAACGCGAGGCCTTCCTGAATCAGCGCCTCGGATTCCGAGTCGAGGCTCGAAGTGGCCTCGTCGAGGATCAAAATTCTGGGGTTTGCCAGAATGGCGCGGGCGATGGAGACTCGCTGGCGCTGGCCGCCGGAAAGCTTTACGCCGCGCTCGCCAACGACGGTGTCATATTTCTTTTCGAACGACTCGGCGAATTCGTCCACGCGGGCAATCCGGCAGGCCGCCAGGACTTCCTCCTCCGTGGCATCGGGGCGCGAAAAGGCGACGTTCTCACGAATCGTCCCGTCGAAGAGGAACGTTTCCTGCAACACAACGCCAAGCTGCGTTCGGTAAGAATCGAGTCGGGCCGTCGAGAGGTCCACGCCGTCAACCCGCACCGCGCCCGACGTCGGGACATAGAAGGCGGCAATCAGCCCGATCGTCGTGGACTTGCCGGACCCCGACGGGCCGACCAGCGCCGTGACGGTCCCCGGTTCCGCCCTGAAAGCAACCTCCATGAGCACGGGTTTGCCGGCGTCATAAGAGAAGCTGACATTTTCAAAGGTTACCTCGCCCTCGATCGCCCCGAGGCTCAACGTCCTGCGGGGGTCTTCGTCCTCGGGCCGCTCCCGGAGGAGGTCGCGCGTGCGCTCGAGTCCCGCCAGCGCCTCGGTAAACTGCGTCCCAATGCCGACGATCTGGAAGACGGGAGCCACAACCAGTCCCAGAAAAATCGTGTAGGTCAGAAAGGAGCCAAGCGTCATGGCGCCGGCCAGGATCTGCCGCGTTCCGAAGTACATGATCGCCGCGCTGACGAGCCCCAGCAGGACGGAAGATGCCAGGCCCATGACGGACGTGGCGGCAAGCGTCTTCAAAACGTTTTGGAGCAACCGCCCGACTCCCCGGCCAAAAGTTTTCTGCTCGCGCTCCTCGGCGTGATACCCCTTGACGACGCGCACGCCCCCGAGAGATTCCGTCAGGCGCCCCGTGACTTCCGCGTAGATCTTCGACCGCTCGCGGAAGATGGGGCGAATCGTCCCGAAAGCCTTTTTCACGGCAAACGCAAACACGACGAGCATCGCAATCGCCAATCCAGTCATGCGGATATTGATTTTGATCAGCACGACCAAGGCAAAGAGCGCCGTCAAAAGCGCGCCGACGAACTCCACCAGGCCCGTCCCGAGCAGGTTTCGAGTCCCTTCGACGTCACTCATGATGCGGGCGACGAGTGCGCCCGTTTTGTTCGCGTCGAAGAATGCGACCGGCAACCGCCCCACGTGCGCCTGGACGCGGCGGCGAAGCTCGGCAATCAGCCGCTGCGCCGCTTTCGAGAGGAGCTGCGTCAGGGCGAAGGATGATATCCCCTGGACTGCGGTTGCGGCGACGACCGCAAGGACCAGAGGCACGAGGAGCTCGACGTGCCGGCGGCCGAGGACGTCGTCCACCAGATACTTGGTTGAGGCCGGCAGGACGAGGCCCGCCACCCGGTTTATCCCCATCAGGACAAACCCGACGGCCAGCAGTCCGCGGCGCGGCTTGACCAATTCCCAGACCAGGGCCAGCACCTCCCGCAGCCGCCCCGTAGCCGGATCTTTTTCCTTGCTCTTCTCGCTCTGTGCGCCGTTCATCAGCGATAGTTGCCGCCCACACCGGCGGCCTCCTCAAGGAATTATAAGCTTATCCATCCCCGCCTACCGGGGGTATTCGACACTCGGCTTTGAACGCGAACCCGCGGCGCCGTAGGGCGCGACGACGGCTTTGAAATCGTGCGAAGCCCGGCGCACCCTCTTACGGACGCTTCGGAGTCGAACAAATTAAAACAACGTGGGATAATAACCTCGGCAAACGCACCGCGGCGTGGAGAGTGAGGAATGCAAAGGCGGCCACATAAGACGCATCCGAAAATTAAAACCGCGAAAAAAGCTCTCCTCGGTCTCATCCTGGCGTTGATGGGGGGTGGCCTGTCATTCGCGCAGAAAGTCAAAGTGGGAGAAGCTGTGGCCGACTTCACGGTTCCCCTGCTCGATGGGCAGAGGACCGTGCGGCTGAGCGATTTCCGAGGCCGCCGCGTGCTCATCTTTACCTGGGCATCGTGGTGAATCTGCCGGACCCAACTGCCGGTCTGGCAGAAATTTTACGAAGCTCACCGACAATCCGATTTCGAGATTCTCGCCATCGCCATGGACGCCCAGGGCACTGAAGTGGCGCGGCGCTTCACTGAAAGCGCGGGCGCGAAGTTCACGACGGCTATCGACCGCGCCCAGGGCTTGTGGGAACTCTATGGGTTTAACGTCGTCCCCAACGGGTTTTTCGTGGATGAGCACGGGGTCCTGCGCTACATGAAGATCGGAGGCTTTGACGTTCGCAACGCGGAAGACGCTCAGGCGATTGAAAGGCTCCTCGCCTCCCCGCCAAGCTTCGGCGGCGCCGGCTCGAACGCGGCCCCAAAGACGGAAACACTCGAGGAATCCGTCGAGAAGGCACTTGGAGATTGGAGGAAAGACCCCCTGAACCTCGACCGGCTCCTGACTTTAGCCGAGCGCCGCGCGGAAGCAAAGCAATACGCCCAGGCCCGCCGGGACTTTGAGACCGCGCTCAAAATGAATCCGCGATCAGCGCGCGCCTTGATGGGCCTGGCGACGATCTCCCTCGACCTCGGCGAGCGGGAAAAAGCGCTCGAAGCCCTGAAGAAGGCCTGGGCGCTCGACCCGGAAAACTGGATTATCCGCAAACAAATCTGGGCTGTCGAACACCCCGACCAGTTCTATCCCGCGATCAATTTCGCCTGGCAAAAAGAGCAGATCGAGAAAGAAGACGCGGCGCGCAAGTGAGGCTCGCCGCGACGGCGGAAGGAGCCACGACTTTCAAGGAGTCCGATGGAACCGAAAAAAGCCTTCAAATCGTTCCGTTATAAAAACACCCTGGTGTGGAAGTCCGCGCGACGCGGAATGGTCTCCGCCCTGGGCAAGCCGAGCCTGGAGGTGGGCAGTCCTCCGGAATTCAGGGGGGAGCCGGGCATCTGGACGCCGGAGGACATGCTGGTGGGCGCGCTCAACTCCTGCCTGATGCTCACGTTCCTGGCGCTCGCCCAGAGCAAGGGACTGGGGCCGCTGGGCTACGAGAGCGAGGCCGAAGGCCTTCTTGAGAATATCGATGGCCGGTACCGCATTACGGAAATCACAGTCCAGCCCCGAGTAGCCGTGAAGTCACAGGCAGACCTTGAGGCCGCGCAAAAGATCATGGAAAGCGTCGAGCCCAATTGCTTCATTTCCAATTCCATCAGCGCAAAAGTCAAACTCTCCCCTGAATTCCGGATTGACCCCACCGACTGAATTTCGTCGCGACGCTTTGATCTTACTCGCCAACAAACGGTCCGCGCTTTTCCTGGCCGAAAACAGACAAGCCGCAGAAGAACAGGGCTACTTGCTGGAGACAGTTGAATACATCCACATGAATCCCGTGCGGCGTGGCCTGGTTAAGCGTGCGGAGGAATGGAAAGGGTCGAGCGTCCGTGAGTAGGCAGGGGTGGAGGCAGACGAGCCTGAGAGCCGATGCGGGCTGCCTGCCGCAGGCAGGGCTGGAGATTGACCGCGTGCCGCTTCCACTAAAAAGTTTCACGATTGACGCGGCATCCCGCTTGGCGGAACTGCCGGCCGATCAGAAGACCCGCCTTTGAGGGAAGAAGCCGCAGACAAACCCGGTCTGCGCTGTTCTCGCTATGGACAGGATGCCGTGAGTGCAGAGACACGCGTCGAAGCGGGCAGCGAAGGTCCGATGCCAACACAAATGGGGTGCGCATACATAAAAGGTGATGTACACGCCACCCGCGGACGCAGTCGATTCAAAGCAGCTTTTCCAGGTCCTCGGGACTCAGATCGGCGTCGAGCAAGATGCTCTTCAGAACTTTCGGGTGCAGAATTTTCGAGGTGTGAAACGGAACCGTAGCCCTTTTGCCTGCGGCATTCTTGTAAATCTGGTGGCTGCCGCTCTGCCGGGCCAGTGAGAATCCAATTTTCTGCAATACGGCGGCAATCTCGTGGGCTGTGAGGCGTGGCAACTTCGGCATCAAAGGGCGATTTCAACGGTGGAGAGGCTCACAGATACCTTTTGCGAAATGTCTTCGCCGTCCGCCAAGCGATCTTCGACGTGCAACCGGATGGCGTCCTTGATGTTCGCAATCGCCTCTTCGTAGGTCTCCCCTTGGCTGTAACAGCCTTGGAGCGTGGGGCAGGTGACGTAATAGCCGTCTTGGTCGCTTTCGACGATGATGGGAAGCGTCAGGTGTTGCATGCAAGAAGTATAGTCCTGTCACAGAGCAAGCGACAAACAGTTCTTCATTCTGCCTCCTGACTTCGGCTTTTTCATTCTGAGTCCTAGCTTCCGACTCCTGACTCCTGCTTTTGTAACCCCACGTCCTCAACCCAAGAGCCGCCGCGTTTGAAAAACGCAAGATCGGCGCTTGTGCAAGTTGTGAAGCAGGGTATAAAACGTGGTGAGCGGTTCCTAGGAGAATCAAAGATGGCATGCGTACCTTACGATCAAAACGTGGGCAGGCGCGGGGTAATCCGGCGCGCTGTTCAGGAATTTATGCGCCGGTCAGGGGAATTCTTAGACCAAACCGAACGATATGCGGTCATGTTTGATGCTGATGGGCTTGGCGTGCATATCGGCATCCGGTCAATTCGGGCGCGGCAAGTTCTACAATCGTTGCCAGATTCCGTTTTCCGGTGCTTCCAACCACACGCTTTCTGGTACGGCGATGACGGGGTTGTTTGGGCGCGGTTCGGCTACGTATAAGCTGTCGCGTAGCATTCGCCCGGCATTTATCGTTCTTCGCTC
>WNEY01002895.1_pt1 | contig 12763 bp, 11 predicted proteins | sample 5400531 | NCBI WGS metagenome assembly WNEY01 (sample SAMN13153338, study PRJNA577476) | soil metagenome | isolation source: 200 cm saprolite under Douglas fir tree site 1 | place: USA:California | collected 2015-04-18
ACCATCGTTAAGTCTCGCACACGGTCCCCTTCTATAATTCCTCACTGTATCCTCTATATTTTCAGACTACCCTGGCTGGAACCCCACCAATTTCATCCCGTTCTGCGCCACTGGATCTTTCATGAAGGTGTTCCACACAAACTGCGTCCGCTGGTTTTCCGCCATGAGTGCGGAAACTCCCAAATCGATTCCGATCACATCGGGATCGTACCAGCCGGTCAGGGGCTTGAACGCATCCACATACACGTAGCGCTGCCAAGCCTTGGGATAATGCCCGCGGATCCATCGCAAAACATGAATCGTGTCAGCAAAATCAAATGGCAGAGAGCCCGCCGTTGCGCAGGGTACGATGCTCCCGTCCACCGGTCCAATGGGCATTCCGTCTACCGATGGGCCTCCCCACGCCACATAGCCTTTCTTGGAATCCGACGCGCTGATCCCCCAGAAATCTTCGCTGTAGTCGGGAAATTTTTCGCGAAGCGACAAGCAAAACAGTCGGTGCGCTCTCGTCGCCTTGACGGAATTCTCGAAGTAATTCGCAAACGCATCTTTCTTGTTTCGGAAATCAAACCACGCATGCGAATACTGATGCGTGAAGATTGGATCGTTTCCCGAGATGTATTCGATGTCCTGATATTTGATCACCGGACGCTTCCAGGCGCTCCACGCGTCCGGAGAGATCGCATGCGTTGGCGAGCCGAACGCCAGCAAGTAGATCATCATCAGCTCGCAGTAGTGCTCCCATCGCGCGCTCAGAAAACGTTTCTCCGGCGTCCAGCCCATGGAAAGCGTTGGCCCGCCGTTCAACATCCACTGCCAGTTCACCCTCTCGTAGATTTGCGTGGCCAGGCTGGGTATTTGCGGATCTTGCGAAAAATGCTGCCGGCACATCAGCACTCCGCAGAGCAAAATCGCCGTATCAATCGAGGAAACCTCGGAATGGAATGCCCGCGCGCCCGTCGTCATATCCACGAAGTGATAAAAGAACCCGTTCATCCCTTGCGGCTGCATCTGGTTCAGCAGGAAGGTCAGCGTGGCCCGCACGCGCGCCGCGATGGCTGTGCTCGGCAGATAGCGGCGTTGATCGCCAATGCAAAGCATGGTCAATCCGAATCCCGTGGCCGCTATGCTGGATATTGTTCGTGTGTCGTTTCCAGCGGCGAACGCGCGATCTTTCACTTGACCCGATGCATGGTCCGCCTGCTCCCAGAAAAAAAGAAAGGCAGTCTTTTCGATTTCTTCCAGCAGTTGGTCGTCGGTTCCCGGGTAACCGTCCGCCGTCGGTGGCGGAGAAGGCGAGGAACTCCCACTGCCACAGCCAAACGGGAAAGTCGCCACACTCGGTAGCGAAGAAATAACCGCCATCCTGCTGAGTTGTGCAAGAAGCTGGCGCCTGGTCAAATCATTCTTCACTATGCCGTTTCCTCGATTCGATGCGGAAGAGAATCGTCTCCAAGTTGAACGCCTAGCCAGGGGCCGGCCGTGTCCTTTTTGAGGCTGCCTGCCTGCTCCTGCGGATATCAAATTTCTCCCGCCAACTCGTCTCCTATCCTACCGAACGACGCGAACTTTGAAAACACCGATCCGTGCGTCAGAAGTTCAAGTAAAGCGATTTACTTAAGGCTTCGACGAGCAGACATCCGCAGCGGTCTTCGGCCTGGATTGTTCCTTCCGGTGTGCGACGTCAAAAAATGAGACCCTCGGGTACTCGCGCCTTCTCGCACCAAGCACGAAAAAAGGAAAGTGGCGCGCCCGGGGAGATTCGAACTCCCGACCCTCTGCTTAGAAGTCGCTTGAGTACCTTTATCAAAACTTGCCGGAGTGAGCGCAAAGCAGGGGAAAATCAGCAAGTTGTGGCAACTTCTGATCAACTACTTGCTCCTTCGTCATCACCTTTAAGCAGGCTTTTTGCTGCCATTTGTCACAATTAGTATTACGTTTTTATGACGGTCGAGCCTTGTGTTTTCACGGTGGATGCGGGGCTTGTTTGGCCGCAAGTTGAGCCTCTGCTTCGAAAACAAACAAAGTGTAAGGCGGGATCGCCGCTCATGACGCATCTCGTTCTCAGGCTTCAAAATAGAGGAGTCATCCAAGCTACGCAGCACACCGAAACAGTTCCGAGCGGCATTATTCACAAAGAGTGTTTTGGAAAACATGAAAAATGGGGCCGTGGCGTAACCGATTTCTCCGCGAGCAGGCGCTTAACATAACCGAGCTCCTTTCGCGCGGCGGCTCTTGTACCAGCAATGAGTCGGATCAGGTAGAGGTCATGAGGCATAGCCGCAACCTAGCGGCACATGGCCTGCAATGTCAGATGCAGTCCGCAGTCGAACATGCACCCAATTTTGCAATCGAAGGTAGTCGCCGTACAATGAATTTTCAGCGGACGGCAAACAGTGGGTTAACTGATTGTCTCAGCCTTGGGGTCCGCCGCACCTCCCCGCTAAATGATTGTGAAAGAATCAGCGCAATCGTTTCATTCATATGCATATTTTTTTCAAAAAAGTAGGTATTGAGCTTCTTTTCGCCTCTGCATGTTTAGAGATTTACAAATCATCAATTTATGTTCTTTTTACTTGACAATGCCTGTCCTCTGAATAGACTCGCACCTTATTCGCCTTGTAATGGCAGGTCCTGTGATGCGTCCCCGCACCTCTCCAACCAGTCTGTTTCACACAATCGCCGAGTTACAGGAGTGCAACGCGCGCTGCGATACACGCACGTTTAACCCGGTCTGCATTCCCCTTGTACGAATTCAACACCTGGAGGTCCACTGATGGCTCAAAAACACAGCACGCCGATCCGCGGATTGATGACCACAGGGCATTCCCCTTTGTTCCAAGGCCGGTTTGGCCGATTGTTTCGTTCCCTGTCGCCAGCAAAATTTGGCTCGACAGAAGCGGAAAACTTGCAGAATCTGGCTGAGCTCGGAGCCAGAATGTCGGCATCGTTTGATCCGCCGACGGATGGGAAAGACCCCGAAGAGAGCGGCATCCCGGCGCTCTATACGTACCTGGGCCAATTCGTCGACCATGACATCACTTTCGATCCCGCGAGTAGCCTGCAGATGCAGGATGACCCGGACGCCTTGACGGATTTCCGGACTCCCGCATTCGATCTCGACAATGTTTACGGGCGAGGTCCTGACGACCAACCCTATATGTATGACGGGGCCAACGCATTTTTGCTTGGTAAGCCGCTTACTGGCGGCGATCCGAAAGCCACGGACTTGCCACGGAACTCCGGAAACCCTCCCCGCGCTCTGATTGGCGACCCGCGTAACGATGAGAACAGCATCGTTTCGCAATTACAGGGTCTGTTCCATCGTTTCCACAACCGGACATTGGCAGACAATCCGAACCTGTCCTTCGAGCAAATTCAAAGGCTGGTGCGTTTCCACTATCAATACGTTCTCCTCAACGACTTTCTCCCTCGCATCGTGCATTCCAGTGTGATCGCAGATTTGAAAACGAACGGAAAGTACGATGGGAAAAAATTGAAGTTCTTCCATTGGAAGAATCAGCCTTTCATGCCGGTGGAATTCTCGGTAGCCTCCTATCGTCTGGGGCATTCGATGATCCGCCCCGGCTACCGGCTTAATGATGACGACTCGACCTTACTCCCCATTTTTATGACTCCAGAAGCTAAGGCCAAGGGATTCAAGGATGATCTAACTGGTTTTCGTGCCATGGTGGCCGACAGGGCGATCGATTGGGGACGATTCATCGATATAGACATTCGCACGTACGACGGAACGGATACTGAAAACAAGAAGAGGCTACAGTTCGCCTATCGAATAGATACGTCAGTTGTGAATCCATTGTCTCAACTTCCGGCCGTCGTTGCAGCCAACCCTTCCTCCTTGGCACAGCGCAATCTTGAGCGAGCGTGGCGCCTTGGGCTCCCTTCGGGACAGCACGTGGCTCATGCGATGGGTGTGACGCCGATGGATGATAAGGACATCCTTATCGGCAAGGGAGTGGATATACCGGACAAGAAAGAAGTTCCCTTTCCTATCGACACGGTAGCTCCCGTGTTTAAGAAAAACTGTCCACTGTGGACTTACATTCTTGCAGAAGCCATGCATCACCAAGAAACGTTGAAGATCCCTGTTAAGGAACCGCTCTCGATTACAACCCCTCGGCTGGGCCCGGTCGGCGGACGAATCGTGGCGGAAGTATTCCTGGGCCTGATCTTTGGGGACAACCACTCCGTTCTTAGTTTGGAGCCGACTTGGCACCCCAAGAACAATCCCAATTATGCACTCAAGGACTTCGTGAGTTACGCCCTTGGGAAATGAGTAGTAGCAGAGCCGGCTGAATCCGTCGGAGAACTCCTTCATTTTGGAATGAAGGAGTTTAGGAATTTCGCCCGTGGAAAGTATTGAAACCGGCGCCTGAGGGAGGTCGAAAATGTTGCCGATTCCACCTCGAGCATCGATGCTTAAAGATTTTCTTGCTCTGTCACGAATCCTAACTGGGGTCGAAAACCTCGACGTGGAGCTTGGCCGCCAGTACTTGGATCGGTTGACAAGCACTCCTTTTGAGCCGTTATTGCGCCAGATGCTGGAGCGCTTTCGAGGATTGAAGAGTGACGCAACCCTCGCCGACCAGGTGAAGCAGCAGATCCTTGGCAGTGACGCGCTTCGCCCGACAGTTTGCCAAATCATTCTCCTTTGGTACACGTCAGCGATGCGGGACAACCTGAACACTCCCAGCGTCATGCGCTTTGGCACGCAGGAAGAGTATTTCAGCGGTTTGGCGTGGTCGGTTATCGGAGCTCATGTGCCAGGGCTCTCCGGCGGATACTTCGGGCACTGGCGATACCGGCCCGACAACGAACCGTTGGAGGCCGTGTGATGGGACGTGACTTCGACGTCATCGTCATCGGTGCCGGGGTTGCGGGGGCGATGGCGGCGTACCGTCTGGCCCAAGCCGGTGCACGGGTGCTTATCCTAGAAGCTGGCAATCGGAACCCCTCCCGCGCTCAGATGGTGGGTTCCTACGCAACCGCATCCGCGAAAACGCTGCACAGCCCCTACATGCAGGCCGAGAGCGACACCAAAGCGCCAAGCCCGGATAGTTCGAGTACTTATTACGAGCAGCCCCCCGTTCCGCACACGCAATACAAGAGCACCTACGAACGCAGAACCGGTGGCTCGACTTGGCACTGGCTTGGGCACACTCCGCGGATGCTGCGCTCCGACTTCAAAATGAGGTCCCGATACGGGGGCGGCACCGATTTTCCGCCTGGCCTTGTGGACTGGCCGATCACCTACGATGACGTGGAGCCGTGGTACTGCGAAGCGGAAAGTGAGATGGGTGTTGCTGGCTCTCACGATGAATGGAACGGCTTATTCGATTCGCCGCGGAGCAAACCCTTTCCGATGAACATGATTTGGCCAAGCTACTCTGACACCTGGATCGCCGCCCGGATCAATGGAGAGAGCTTCGAAGGCGCCGCATACCGAGTTCGGAGTACCCCTTCCGCGCGCAATTCCGAGCTGTACGACGGGCGGCCGCCGTGTGCCGGGAACTCCATTTGCGTTCCGCTTTGCCCTATCGGCGCTAAGTATGACGGTGCGGTTCATGTGGCCAAAGCAACAGCGGCGGGCGCATCGCTCTGGGAGCAATGCGTGGTCACCAAGATGGACAAGGATGCGGATGGTTCCGTTCATACCGTTCACTTCCTCACGTATGGAGGGGTGAGCCAAAGCATCACTGCCGAACTCGTCGTCGTTGCCGCTCATGCGATCGAGACACCGAAACTGCTGCTCATGTCGGGTCTTGCCAATAAGAGCGATCAGGTTGGGCGCAACCTCATGGACCACTTGTCCAAAAGCACGTTTGGCCTTGCGCCAGAAAATCTGTTTCCGTTCCGCGGTCCTCCGTCAACATCGGGAATCGAGTCGTTCCGCGACGGGGAGTTTCGGAGGGAGCGCGCTGGTTTTCGGGTTTCCCTCAACAACGATGGTTGGTCAAGAAAGGGAGCGCCCTACGTTGAAATCATCGACCTTGTGACCAACAAGAAATTGATTGGGGCTGACCTGCAAACGGCTTTGTTTGACCGCGTGACAAAACAGCTTCGCTTGAGTTGTTCGGTCGAAGTGTCGCCCGACCCGAACAATCGGGTGGAGTTATCGGCTACGACCGATGCGCTGGGACTCCCCCGGCCGAAAATCACCTTCGCGCCTTCCCAGTACAGCCTCAACGGGCTCGCACAAGCGACCAAGACCCTCGGGGATATATTCCGCTTAATCGGTGCGAAGGAAGTCGATTTGGGGCTCGACAATGCCTACGACGGAGCCGGGCACATCATGGGCACCTGCCGAATGGGCAGCGACCCTAAATCGTCGGTCGTCGATGCTCACTGCCGCACCCATGATCATCGTAACTTGTTTATCGTGGGCTCCTCGGTGTTTCCCACGGTCGGAAGTCCGAACCCGACTTTAACGATTGCCGCCCTGGCTCTAAGGGCTGCGAAGGACATTGCAAACCAACTAGGTTTTAAGGCGAAGCCGCAGATCCACACATGAATGCATCCCGAAAAATCAGTACCCGAACAGATTTGTTGAAGCTTCTCTGCGAAGCTGCAGAGTTGGAACATGGGATCGCGTGTTCCTACCTCTATGCCGCCTTCTCGATGAAGCGCGATCTAGCCGAAGGGGGGATGACATGGGAGGAACAGCAAAAAGTGCGGCGTTGGGCTGCGCAGATCTACTTTGTTGCTTCTCAAGAGATGCTGCATCTCGCGCTTGTTTGGAATCTGACGACTGCCATTGGTGGAACGCCGTACTATTTCCGGCCGAACTTTCCCCAGGGCTCAAAGTATTATCCGATCAATGTTCCGATCGAGCTTGAGCCTTTCGGGCAGCAAAGTCTGAGGAGGTTCATTCTCTACGAACACCCGCAGAGCATCGCCCCAGAGCGCGATCTCAAATCCCTGCTTACCTTCGCTGGCGACGATGCCGAGGAGATCGAATTTGGGTCCGTCGGAGAATTGTACGGGATAATCGAGTCCGGATTCCGCCATATTGATGGGAAAGAGCTTTTCATCGGCTCGCCGACCCAGCAGATGACCAAGGAGCTGGTCCACTTTCCGGATCTCATTCCCGTTGTTGACCGTGCCTCTGCGATCAAGGCGATCGAGGAGATCACCGAACAAGGAGAAGGCACCAATCGCGATCGGGGAGACTCTCACTTTGGTGCGTTTGTCGCGATTCTTAAAGAGCTTCTTGATTCGAAAGCGCGAGGGTCCGGTTTTTCCCCCGCGAGGCCCGCGATGCGAAACCCGTCGGCTGGCTTGGAGCGGGGATACGGGGCCAATGCAAGCCCGATCGACGACCCCCTCGCCAAGCAGGTGGCGGCCCTTTTCGATTCGGTTTATAGCCTGATGCTGCGCATGTTGGCGTGGAGCTTTGAATTCGATTCGGTGGGAGTTGAGGAGCAGCTGAAGAAGTTCTGCAGCGTGGCGATCGATATCATGCCCCGAGTGTTGCTACCGCTGGGGGAGGGTCTCATGCTCATGCCGGCGGGAAACAGGTATCCTGGCAAAACGGCCGGGCCGGGCTTCGGGCTCACCCGGCACGTCATGTTGCCGCCAAGCGCAGAAAACGCGCAGCGGCTTTGCCGTGAGCGGTTGAAAGAGCTGGCAGTGCTTGCTGCGGATCTCCTAACACATAGACTGCCGGACCCGGTGAAAAGCGGATGCAGACACCTGGGAGAGATCGCGGAAAGCTTTTGAGATGAGGCGAAACTATGAATAAACTCGATCATTTGATTCCAAAAATCAAACGCCACCTGAAGCAGTTTGATAAGCCGGGAGTCCTTTTCGTCAGACCGGGCTTTTGCGTGGAGAAAGGGTGGCCGACCAAAGAGGAGGCGATCGTCGCCGTCACATCGTCTAGGGCCCGTAAGGTCAAACTGCCGTCCAAGATTGAAGGAACCTCGGTCGAGGTCCGCTCCGCGACCGATCTGGAACAGTTCAGCCACGATAATCCCGCCCAACTTTCCCAAGTAGCGGACCATCGGCCAGAGCTGCGTGGCAGCGTCCTGCCGGAGTTCAGCCCATCCGCGGCGAGCATCCGGCCGAACATAAGCGCGGCCGTCGCCGCCAGTCGGCAGACAAAACCGGAGATCGCCTACACCGCGGCGAACGTTCCCCTGAGCCCCGTCTTGGGAAAGATCCCGATGATTTGCCACGTGAGCCCAGATGCTGGCTGGCCTACGCTGAAAGACTTCGTATCTCTTACTCGGAACCAACTGAAGATGAGCATGTACGACTTCACGTCTGCGCACATTCTGCAGCTCTTCCAAACGAAGCTCGGCGCCGCGAAACTCCAAATCACCTTGGACGATCCTCCAAGAAATCCGACCGCAGACCAGCCAGATCCCCAGACTGTGCAAGATCTACAGCAAGCTCTCAAAGCAAAGTTCGCTCAGGCGTGGGCGCTGGTGAGATCGAGCCCAGAAGCGGACACTTGGATCTTCCCAACGGCGTATCACATCAAGGTCATGGTGCGCGACAGCGACACCGTGTGGCTTTCGAGTGGAAACCTGAACAACTCTAACCAACCGGCCATCGATCCGATCGGCAATCCCCAGCCTACCGATCAAATCACGGCGAAGCAAAGCGACCGTGACTGGCACGTTGTTATTCAGTCTCCCGAACTCGCGAAGACGTTCGAAGCTTATTTGGACCATGACTTCCAGCAAGCCACCCTGCATGCGTCCAGTGGAACCCTCGCAACAAAGCCGAAGAAAAAAACAGTGCAAACGCCCAAACTCGGCAGCGCGACGCAGAACGTGATAGGTAATTTTACTTTTTCGCCACCGAAGGCGATTGACGAAAACGTGAAGATCACACCCCTGTTGACACCGGATCCGGGGATATATCAGGCGGCGATGCTGAATCTGATCAACTCAGTTCAGGATTCGTTGTATATCCAACTCCAGTACATCCACCCCACCAATACTCCCGCCGATTCCAAGTTTACTGACCTGATCAACGCAGTAACCGCCAAAATCGACTCCGGCAAAGATGTGAGAATCATCCTGAGTGAATTTCAGGTGCTGAAGGGCGGACTGGAGGCTCTTCAGGCGGCGGGCGTCAATCTTGACAACGTGAAAATTCAAAACAATGTCCACAACAAAGGCTTCGTGTTCGACCACAAAACGGTCGTTGTTTCAAGCATGAACTGGTCTGGAGAAGGCGTCTTGAGCAACCGCGACGCTGGAGTTATCATCGACAATGCCACGGCCGCCGTGTATTACGAAAAGATTTTCTTAGACGACTGGAATAATCACGCGGAGCAAAAGATGGTCAACCCCGGGAATGCGAAAACCGCCGGGCATCCGTGACACAGCGTAGGTCCCCCGTCTTCCTTCCAAGGCTCATTCTTTTTTGTCTTCACCTCGGGCATCACAAAGTGGAATGGCGGAGCAGATAGCCACATATCGGAAAGCTGGTGAAATAGAGGAGATTCAAGTCATCCCACGACGTTTGAGCAGTCTGATCTTTGAAAGCATCGTGAGGATTGCGACGCTCTTCGAGCGCTGTTTTATCTGTTTGTCTCAATCGCGTTCCAATCCGGCTCGAAGTTGAGTGCCGAGCGCCCAGACCTGAGGGCGCGCGGCCAGCAGCAGGGCCCGGCGGCCCCGTTGGACGTGGAGAGGGCGGCCCAGGCGGCAGGCCTTGCAAAGCGAAACCAGGCATCAACCGCTACTGGTGGGATTTGCGATTCGAGCCGAGCACGGAGATCAAGCTGAGGACGACGCCACTCTATGCACCGGATGTTGTGACGATTTCTCCTGAATTTTTGGCATTTTTGGAGGGATTGAAAATACGGGACAAAACGATGAGAGTGAACCAACCGGAGGCTGGATGAAAAACGTGCTTACCGATATTCATTTTTGGGTTCCCGTTGCCGTATTGGTAGGCGGATTGCTTCTTCTGAAGTCCATTCAGTGATGTTAGATGGGAGGAATATGGAATCCGTCTTGATACCTCCAATTCAATCGCTGGCTCAAGAGACATCGCGTTTGCGGAAACTGCAAGTCGTGGGCATTCTTTCCGGTTTTACTGCTGGTGCTTGGCTTGGTGCCGCCGAGGCACCAACCAAATTGGTGTCCGTCGGCGTCTCGCCTCTGGTTATTTCCCTCATTATGGTGGTTGGTGTTTTTCTCGCTCGATGGAGCGTGCCCGCTTTGATTCTAGGCACGTCGTACATACGCGCTGATGTTCGACAGGCACCTCATTTGATTGTCTGGGCTGTGCTCGCGGGATGTATCTGGGCTGTGGCGAACACGCTCACTATTTTTGCCATCCGCGATGTCGGTTTGAGCATTGCGTTCCCGCTGTGGAATTCTAATAGCCTCCTGGGCATATTTTGGGGATTCGTTTTCTTTAATGAGTTACGCCAAGCAGGCTGGCGGCGCTGGACTGGAGTGCTCGGTGGGGCGCTGATCATGTGTGTTGGTGCGACCTTGTTGGCCGTTGCGTCCTCGACGCAAGGCCCGCCTGCGCATTCGATGCGTGGTGTTTGGACCGCGCTTGGCGCGGGGATCCTCTGGGGAACAATGTACATCCCTTACCGCAAAGCATATTTAACAGGGATGAATCCACTTTCTTTCGTCACGTTTTTCACATTTGGTGAGCTTGGCATGATGTCAGCGCTATCTGTTAGTTACATGGGTCTGGCCCCACTGTGGCGTGAACTGACGAATGCGAAAGATGTTCTTTTCTGGCTGATGTTGGGCGGCTTTATCTGGGTGATTGGCGATGTGTTCCAGCAGTATGCGGCCAAATACGTGGGGATTAGCCGAGGCATCCCGCTATCGAACTCGAACCAGCTCTGGGGACTGTTGTGGGGGATTTTGGTTTTCGGTGAGCTGCACGGCCTTGGCGCTTCCCTATACCTGAAGGTAATTGGGGGTTCAATCTTGATGATATTGGGAGTTGGTGCAATTGCGTTATCTTCGGCAACCGGGAAGGAGCAATTGCGCTGGAAAGAGGCTGCGGAGCGAGAGGGCCGACGATACGGCGTTGCGGCAGAGTATATCGAAGCCCGCATGGCGGGCCGGCAAGTAGTAGGTGAGACCAAGCCTGCACGTAGCTTGTGGGACTGGTTATTGGTTGTCGGCGCCACTGGGATCTTCGCGATCTTCGCGATGATGGCGCGTGTCCCGCGAATGTCTCTACATTGGGGGCCTGCCGTGGCTCTGAGCACCGCGATGTTGGTGCTTCTTCTGGTTTCCGGTCTTACCCTTTGGCGAACGACACGATTCAACTGAATCGATCATGAGCCACACAAGATGTGCATGAAACAATCGTTAAACAGCTGCAGTATTCCTCTGTGTAGCGCCGCAGCTTCGGAAATGGAACGCTCCGGAGGTTACAAATAGGGCGCTTAGAAGCCATCCGCGGATTGAAAACAGACGGAGAGATTTATTGAGGCACATGAGTCGCTAGCTGCGATATTTCTCCATGGTGAAATGTCTCTCTGCAGAATGACCGCCACTTCGATAACTTGCCTTGTGACTTGGCGGTACAGAACGCCACGCCCCCGACGGCCTGCCCGCCTGTTAATGTGGTTGTGCCCCTAGATCAGTCCCGCAGGCTGACCCAAAGAATCTCCCTTACGCGCGTAAACTCGAGACCTCCCTCACGATTTTGGTCCAACCGTAGGTGGCAGCGGGGGGCTGCTCTGCCTTTGCAAATCTCGGCACTTCGTTTACAGTGTGCCCTAAGAAGAATGACGAAATCATCCATAGTTGACGTTGTCGGTGTGGGACTGAATGCCACGGACACACTTATCCCTCTCCCACACTACCCTGCACCTGGTTCCAAGGTTGAGTTTCGTTCCGCGAGTGTGTTGCCTGGCGGACAAGTCGCTAGCGCAGTGATTGCATGCCAACACTGGGGAATGCGGACGCGATACGTGGGTAAGGTGGGCGACGACGACGCGGCAATGCTCCACCGCTCGGAATTTGCGCGTGCTGGTGTCGAGACACATCTCGTCACAGCTCAGGGATGTGCCAGCCAGCAGGCGTTCATTCTTGTCGATGACGCCGGCGAGCGCACAGTCCTTTGGAAACGTGATAACCGCTTGACCCTGCGACCAGAAGAACTCGAGCGTCAGTGGATCGTCGACGCCCGCGCTCTTCACGTAGATGGGCACGATACTGCCGCGGCGGCCGTAGCAGCAGGTTGGGCTCGGGCCGCTGGTATCCCTGTCGTTGTCGATTTGGACGACCTTTACCCTGGCGTAGAAGCGCTGTTCAACAACCTCGATTATCTCGTTGCGAGCAGAGACATCCCAGGGCGGATTCTGGGAGAGCATGACCTGCTGAGATCGCTCCCTGCGCTCCAGCGCAGATATGGGTGCCATCTTGCGGCTGCAACGCTTGGCCACGATGGCGTGCTCGCGTGGGACGGCACGCAGTTTCACTACGCTTCCGCCTATCGAATTGAGGCTGTGGATACCACCGGGGCCGGTGATATTTTTCATGCCGGGTTTATCTATGGGCTTCTGCAGGGCTGGCCACTGCAACGGCAACTCGATTTTGCGTGTGCTGCTGCCGCGCTGAACTGTACAGCAGTCGGGGCGCGAGGTGGCATTCAGTCAGTCGAGAACATCGAAAGGTTGATGGCAGCAGGTGCTCGATGCGCTCCTGCTTTCGACCTATCGAGGCGGTAACAAAGAAGACGGCGCGGGCAATTTCATTTAAGAATTCCTTCGAAAACAGCCCACGTCATCCTGCGC
>WNEY01002897.1_pt1 | contig 12758 bp, 14 predicted proteins | sample 5400531 | NCBI WGS metagenome assembly WNEY01 (sample SAMN13153338, study PRJNA577476) | soil metagenome | isolation source: 200 cm saprolite under Douglas fir tree site 1 | place: USA:California | collected 2015-04-18
ATCGAATTACGAGCGGGGACGACGAGGCATGGCCAAGAAACGGCTCGCGGAGCAGGTCGTCGTCGTCACCGGCGCGTCGACCGGGCTCGGCCGAGCGATCGCGCGCGGTGCAGGCCGGCGCGGCGCGAAGATCGTCGTCACGGCCCGGAACGCGGACGCGCTGGACAACGCCGTGCGCGAGATCGAGGCGTTCGGCGGCGAGGCGCTTGCTGTGGTTTCGGATCAAGCGATCGAAGATGACGTCGCGCAGGTCGTCGAGCAGGCCTACGATTGCTTCGGCCGCATCGACTCTTACATCTCGAACGCAATCGTCACGGTGATGTCCGAGGTCGAGGAGCTCGAGCCCGACGAGCTGCGCCGCGTGATGGATGTGAACTTCTTCGGGATGGTCTTCGGCTTCTGGGCGGCGCTGCCGCACCTGAAGGACTCGCGCGGCACGTTCGTGCACGTGAACTCGGCGCTCGCGTATCGCGGCATCCCGCTGCAGGCGGCGTACTGTGCGTCGAAGGCGGCGGGCCGGACCTTCCTCGAGTCCGCGCGCGTCGAGCTGCGCAAGCACAGCGTCCCGGTCGACGTCTCGGTCGTCCTGCCGGGCGCGATCAACACGCCGCAGTTCGACCGCTCGCGCCAGAAGATCGGCTACCAGCCGCAGCCGGCGCCGCCGATCTACCAGCCGGAGCCGTTCGCCGCGGCGGTCCTGCACTGCTGCGAGCACCCAGTGCGCGAGCTGCCGATCGGCTGGGGGGCGCAGAAGCTGCTGTGGGGCCAGAAGCTCTCGCCGAGCTTCGGCGACCGGATGCTGCTCAGCATGGGCTGGAAGTCGCAGCAAACGGACAAGCGGAAGCCGACGGACGCGCCGGACAACCTCTTCGAGACGATCCCCGGCGACCCCGGCGCGCATGGCCGCTTCGACGACCAGGCGCGCGGCTCGACGCTGTGGACGTCCCTGCGTCTGCGCCGCCGGCTCGTGGGTGGCGCAGCCGTCGCGGGCCTCGCCTCCGCGCTCGCGACCAGGAACGGACACCAAGCCCACGGCATGCGCCGGTTTGCCGGGCGCTGATCCGGGACCTCCGTTTAGCTTCCGCCCCAGGTCGCATATAGCAATTAGTCGCTGCTCGCGGCCGGAAACGCACGAATCGGGAGGTAACCGAAGTGACAAGGCGGAGCATCCTCAATGTCCTGAACGTTCTCGCTACAGGTCTCTGCGCGCTGACGCTTGTGGCGGCCGCACCGGCGGGCGTTGCAACGCGATCGGCCGCCGCCGACATCGATTGGAACGCCGTAGCGCAAGCCGTCGGTCTCCCCGGCACGATGCAGGCGGGCGGCGTGTTCCGCATCGATGTGCCGCGGACGGACCTGAAGGTGATGCTCGGCAAGATCCGGCTGAAGCCTGCTTTCGCGCTCGGCGGTTACCTCGTCTTCCTGCCGACTACCGGCGCCAACGCGATGTTGATGGGCGACCTCGTCCTTGCCGAGCCGGAGATCGAGCGCGTGATGTTGAAGCTCGAGCAGGGCGGCATCGACGTGACGGCGCTCCACAACCACCTGCTCTGGGAGAAGCCGACCGTGATGTACATGCACATCCACGCGACCGGCGACGCCGTGCAGTTGGCGCAGGCTGCGCACGCCGCGCTGGCGCTGAGCAAGACGCCGCTCCGCGCAAAGGCGCCCTTGAGCGCAGACCAGCACGTCGATCTCGACACCGCTGCGCTCGACCAGGCGATCGGAGTCCCCGGCAAGGTCAGCGGCGGCGTCTACAAGTTCTCGATTGCACCGAAGTACGCGATCACCTCGGGCGGGATGACGCTGCCGGGCTCGATGGGCACGGCGACCGCCTTCGCCTTCCAGCCGCTCGGCAGAGGGATCGCCGCGATCACGGGCGACTTTGTACTTCTCGGCTCGCAGGTGAACCCCGTCATCCGGTCGCTGCGCGCCCGCGGCATCTTCGTCACCGCCCTGCACAGCCACGTGATCGACGCTCAGCCGACGGTCTTCTACATGCACTTCTTCGCCACCGGAAATGCCGTAGTCCTCGCCGGGAGCCTTCGCAGCGCGGTCGACGCGATGAGCACCTGACGACCGGGCCCAATCCCGGGCGTGGGTCGTTTGCCTCCGGGTCATGCGCGCCGGATGAGGAGGAGGTCCCGCTAGAATTCATCACGATCTCGCGAAGAACGGCTTCGGTACGCGGGATTTCCTCTCATATGGCATTGCTCGAGATCAAGAATCTGCACGTCGCGCTCGAAGACGGCACTGAGATCGTCAAGGGCGTCGACCTTGCCGCGGACCAGAATCAGATCCACGCGATCATGGGCCCCAACGGCTCCGGCAAGTCCACTCTCGCCTACGCGCTGATGGGCCATCCGGCCTACAAGATCACCGAGGGCGAGATCCTCTTCGACGGCGTGAACCTCGTGGACAAGGGCGCGGACTTGCGGGCGCAGGCCGGGCTCTTCCTCGCCTTCCAGTACCCGCACGCGGTTCCGGGCGTCACGGTCACGAGCTTCCTGCGCAGCGCGATCAACGCGATCCGCAAGGCGCGCGCGGGCGGCAAGGACGATCCGATCAAGATCCCCGAGTTCCGCAAGGATCTCTTCGAGGCGATGGACCGGTTGAAGGTCTCCCGCGAGCTCGCGTCGCGCTACCTCAACGACGGCTTCTCGGGCGGCGAGAAGAAGCGCGTCGAGATCCTGCAGATGGCAATGCTGAAGCCGAAGATCGCGGTGCTCGACGAGACCGACTCAGGGCTCGACATCGACGCTTTGCGCGTTGTTGCTAATGGGATCCAAAACCTCGCCGGACCCGATATGGGTGTGGTGCTAATCACCCATTACCAGCGGATCCTCAACTACGTGACCCCCGATTTCGTGCACGTGTTCATCGACGGGCGTATCGTGGAAGAAGGAGGCCCAGAGCTCGCGCACACGCTCGAGGCAGAGGGCTACGAGAGATACGGAGCGGCAGCCTGATGGCACAAACCGAAACCGACGTCGTTAAAGCAATCCGCGAGGACTACAAGTACGGCTTCTCCAACCCGGACGAGGCGAAGGACTACTTCTTCAAGTCGGGCCGCGGCATCAACCACGAGATCGTCGAGGCGATCTCTTCGCACAAGAAAGAGCCGGAGTGGATGCGGAAGTTCCGCCACAAGTCGCTCGACTACTTCCTCGCGCGGCCGCTGCCGACCTGGGGTCCCGATCTGAGCGGAATCGACTTCGACAACATCTTCTACTACATCAAACCGACCGAGAAGCAGGCGAATTCCTGGGAAGAGCTGCCGGCCGAGATCAAGGACACGTGGGACAAGCTGGGCATCCCCGAGGCCGAGAAGAAGTACCTCGCCGGCGTCGGCGCGCAGTACGAGTCGGAGGTCGTGTACCACAAGCTCCAGGAAGAGCTGACGAAGCAGGGCGTTCTGTTCCTCGACATGGATTCGGGGCTGCGCGAGCACGAGGACCTCGTCAAGGAGTACTTCGGCACGATCATCCCCCAGAACGACAACAAGTTCGCGGCGCTGAACTCCGCGGTGTGGTCCGGCGGCTCGTTCATCTACGTGCCGCCCGGCGTGAAGATCGAGATGCCGCTCCAGGCGTACTTCCGCATCAACGCCGAGAACATGGGCCAGTTCGAGCGGACGCTGATCATCGTCGACGAGGGCGCCTATGTCCATTACGTAGAGGGCTGTACGGCACCTGTCTATTCGAGCGACTCGCTGCACTCGGCGGTCGTGGAGATCATCGTCAAGAAGGACGCGCGCTGCCGCTACACGACGATCCAGAACTGGTCGAACAACGTCTACAACCTCGTCACGAAGCGCTCGGTCGCGTACGAAGGCGCGACGATGGAGTGGGTCGACGGGAACCTCGGCTCGAAGGTGACCTCCAAGTATCCGTCGATCTGGCTGATGGGCGAGCACGCACACGGCGAGGTGCTGTCGATCGCGTTCGCCGGGAAAGGCCAGCACCAGGACGCCGGCGGCAAGGCGGTGCACGTCGCGCCGAACACGTCGAGCGTGATCACGTCGAAGTCGATCTCGAAGAACGGCGGCCGAGCCGGGTATCGCGGGCTCTTGCAAGTCGCGAAGGGCGCGCACGGCTCGAAGTCGAAAGTCGTCTGCGACGCATTGATTTTGGATGAAAAATCGCGCTCCGATACGTACCCGTACATCCAGGTCGACGAGAACGACGTCGACCTCGGTCACGAGGCGACGGTGTCGAAGATCGGCGAGGAGCAGCTGTTCTACCTGATGTCCCGCGGCGTCTCCGAGGCGGAGGCTTCGGCGCTGATCGTCTCCGGCTTCGTCGAGCCGATCACCAAGGAGCTGCCGCTCGAGTACGCCGTCGAGATGAACCGGCTGATCCAGCTCCAGATGGAGGGGTCAGTTGGCTAAGAAGAAGAAGCTCTCGCCGGAAGCGGTCGCGCAGGCCGAGAAGATGAAGGAGCGACTCGAGCAGCTCGCCGCCGAGCGGCGCGAACGCGACGAGGCGCATGCGCGCGGCGCCAACGCCGGCGGCGGCTGGAGTCCCGGCGGGGTCGATCCCCAGCAGATCCGTTCCGGCCGTCGCGGCAACCGGTAGTCGTCTCCCGGATGCAGATCGAGAGAACCGACTTCTACTCCGTGCCGGTCCTGGATATGGAGCGCGCGAAGGCGTTCTACCGCGACACGCTCGGGATGCACAGCCCGGACTGGGAAGCCCCTTGGCCGGAGATCGAGACCGGCAACGTCTCGCTGTATCTGATCGATCCAAAAAATGTTGGCTGGGAGTTCGTCCCGCATACAGCGCACGTCGCGCTGCGCGTCGCCGACGTCTCCGAGGCGCGGCGCGACCTCGAGGAGCGCGGCGTCGCGTTCGAAGGCGATGTGCGCGATTCGGGCGTCTGTCACATGGCGTTCTTCAAAGACAGCGAGGGCAACCAGCTAATGCTCCACCATCGCTATGCGGACTGAACTGCTCGAGCGCTACCGCGAGCTGCCGCTGCCGACGACGAAGGACGAGGCGTGGCGGTTCACCGACCTGCGCGGTTTCGACCCGGACGCGTTTACGGCCGAGGGTCAGCCGGCGTCGCCGGAGCGGATGCTCGACATCGCCGTTTCCGGTCTCGCGACCGTGACGGAATCCTCGATCGAGATCGAGCGCGCGCCAGAGGGCGTGACGTTCGAGCCGCTGCGCGATCACCCGCGTCTGCACGAGCTGGTCGGCTGGGACGAGAAGTTCGCTGCGCACAACGCGGCGCTGTGGCAGAACGGCCTGCTGGTCGTCGTCCCGCGCGGGGTTGTGCTCGAGGAGCCGCTGTACGTGCGAATCGCGAACGCCGTCGACAACGGTTCTCTCTTTTTCCGACTCCTCGTCATCGCTGAAGCCGGGGCTCGCTTTTCCCTGATCGAGGAGTACGCGAGCGCGGGGCCGGACGTCGCCGGCTATTCGAACGCCGTCGTCGAGCTGTTCGTCGAGGACGGTGCGAAGCTCGAGTACGTGTCGCTCCAAAACCTGTCGCAGGAAACGTGGCACTTCGCGTCCCATCACGCGAGAGTCGGGAGAGACGCCGAGCTGGACTGGGTAGCCGGCGGCTTCGGGAGCAAGAAGGGAAAGATCAGAATCCAGAACGATCTAGCCGGCCCGGGCGCGACGTCGCGAGTGACGGGCGCGTACTTCGCCGATGCGGAGCAGCACCTGGACTACGACACGTTCCAGGAGCACAAAGCGCCGAACACGACGAGCGACTTCGCGTTCAAGGGTGCGCTGAGAGAGTCGGCGCGCTCGGTGTGGCGCGGGATGATCAGAGTCGAGAAGGACGCGCAAAAGACGAACGCGTACCAGGAGAACCGAAACCTGCTGCTGTCGAAGGACGCGCATGCAGACTCGATCCCGGGCCTGGAGATCCTGGCGAATGACGTGCGCTGCACCCATGGTGCCACGCTGGGCCAAGTCGATCGCGAGCAGCTGTTCTATTTGATGGCGAGAGGCCTGAGCCGAGCGGAAGCGGAGCGCCTGATCGTGCGAGGCTTCTTCCAGGATGTGCTGGACCGGATCGAACTGGAGCCAGTCCGCGAAGCGCTCGGGTCGGCGCTCGAGGCGCGGATCCCCCACGGCTCGGCCTAGTTGCCCCCAAACCCCTCGGCCTAGTTGCTCCCGAACCGAGGGTAGCTCAGAATCGAACCATGGTGTTTGGCTTGCGCGGGCTGCTCGTCGCGCTCGTGGTAGTGCTCGTCCCGAGAGCCGACCGGATCACTGCGAAACAGTCGCTCGTAGTCGGCCGAAACTTGGGGACGGTGTTCGCCGTGTATGCGATAGCCGCCGACGGGACGAATCTGACGAAGCTGAGCTCGGGGCCAGACGACGTCGCACCCTCGTGGTCGCCTGACGGGACGACAATCGCATTCGTCCGAAACGACCGGCTATTCCTCTTCGGCGTGGCAACGCGTCGGCTCCGCGCGTTCGCGCGGAGCGGTCGAATCTCTTGGTTCGCGTGGTCGCCTAACTCGAAGCGGCTGGTAGTGGCCGACGAGCAGAAGAGCTTGCGAATGATCACGCTCAACGGATCGTCGCGACGTCTCACTACGCTTGCGCCGTTCGGCGCTCCGGTGTGGTCTCCGACCGGACAGTCGATACTCGTCAACGCGCTACGCGGCCTGTACACGGTCTCCGTGCCGGGTGGAGTTGCCCGTCAGATTCCGCGTGCGTCAGCCGCCGAGACATACGCATGGTTGCCGGACGGGAAGGCGATCATCTTTGCGTATGACGGGAGCGACACAACGCCTGGCGCGATTGAGCGCGTCGCCCTCGATGGGACCGGCTCCGCCGAGCTCCTGGCGATGGGCGCGGATGAAATTGCGCTGTCGCCGGACGGTGAGCGTCTTGCCTTCGTGCATCAGGAACTCGGGGAAGGTGCGCATGTCTGGGTCCTGCGATTTGCTGACGGCTTCACGCGGAGGTTGACCAACTCGGGTGAGTGCGACGGTCAGTTGAGCTGGTCGCCTGATTCAACCACTGTCGCATTTCTTCGTGGCGGTTGTGGCGGGGGGAACACAACCTTGCTTCGCATTCCTGCAGGCGGTGGGACCGTGACGCGTGTGGCCACGGGCGTAGGGAGTGTTCAATGGGATCCGCTGAGTCGGTCGGTGCCGAAAGCGCCGAAGCTTGGGCGGCCGAACTACATCACGAGAATCTACGACCGCGTTGGACGCAATCGCGGGTTCGTCGTCCGGCACGCGCACGACTGGACGGCGTCATGGGACAAGGGCTTGGATCCGACGGTCGAGGCCCTCAAAGGCAGATTCGACGCATACTGCGAGGCGCATCTCACAGCCAGGGCCCAGCCGAGCGTGGCTGGCCGCTGGAGCGTCAGGACGGTGAGCAATGACCCGGGTGAACTGACGCATCGACTCGGCAATCTGGTGCGTCGCTCGGACGCGAACTGGAATATCTTCGACGTGCGGCAGCGGCCAGCGGGACGGACGCTCGGTCCTGACGGTCTGCCAGCCGGCATCGCGTGGCTCGCGCTCCACGACTGTCGTTGAGGAGACCTACGGAAACGTTTCACGAAACCACGGCCTCCGCTCGAGAACGGACGAATCTGACTCCAGAATCATCTGCGGGCGCAACTAAGACCACTCTTCCGGATTGACATCGAGCCAGTACTCCTTGGCACAGATCGTCACGCGAAAGAAACGCAGGAACCCCTCCTGCCCGAGGAGGTTGAATGCGAACGGCCACGGGTCGCAGAACGTGATCGGCGCTTCGTAACGCGCCTCGGCGATCGTAAGTGCGGCTCGCGCGTGACGCGCCGCAGTCGTTACTCCGCCGATGACGACTCGTTCTTGCGGCGCGTCGGCGAGGTCGATTCCTGCGGCCTCTGCCAACCAGGCCGCAAAGCGATTCGTAGTCGCGCCGGTGTCGACGAGACAGAGTTGTGGTACGTCTTCGAGGTCCTCCACCTGAACGGGCACGACCGGTCGCACGAGGGTCCCCGACGCGCCGGGCAGCTCGAGGAATTGGAACCTCACAGCGGTGCGGCGCCCTCGGCTTCGCGCGCTGCTTCCGGGACACGGAACATTCCGTACAGCGCACGCCTCTCGTGTTTCGCGAGCCAGGCCAGAACTTCCTGGGGTGTCTTCGCTGCGACGAGTACCTCGGTCGGCCCGGCGAGGGCTACCCACTTTCCGACATGTGGTGCAAGCGCAGCCGCTTGGCGGCCTTGATGGGGCCCACTGCCCCCAGGTTCGTCCGCGTCCTCATGCGGCTCCTCCTGCCGGTCGACGCGGGCGGCGACGAACCCGAGACGCTTGAGAATCCGACGCGCCTGATGGGTTGTGAAATCCGCCCGGTCGAGACCGGTCACGCGCGTCAGAACCTGTTTCGGCGGGAAGCGACGGCCTCCGACGATCACGTAATGCTCGTGGATCGGCTCCGGGAGTTCGTCGCTCACGGCGCGCTCGACCTGCTCCGGCGCTAGGGAGATCTGTTGGCCTGAGATCTGGAACGTGGCTGTTTCCGGCATGTCTTCTCTGATCTGTACTTACTAGATCATACCTGCGGGTGCGAGGACGAGTCAAGAGCAGGACGTGGACGGGCGGTTAGTATCTTTGACTAAGTCAAAGATCGGAGGAGAGCGTGGCAGTCGACGCCGTTCGGCAATTCAGCCGCTTCTACACGAACAGCATCGGCCTTCTGCACGAAGGACTGCTCGACACCCCATACTCCCTCACCGAGGGCCGCGTCATCTTCGAGCTTGCGCAGCGCGACTCCACCGAGGTCGCCGAGCTCCGCCGCACGCTCGACGTCGACGCCGGATACATGAGCCGGATCCTCGCGAGGTTCGAGGACGACGGGCTCGTCACGCGCGAGCGGGCGCACGCCGATGCTCGCCGGCAGGTCATCTCCCTCACGCGCAAGGGGCGCGCCGCGTTCAAGACGCTCGACAAGCGCTCCGCGACCGAGATCCGTGAGCTCCTCGAGCCCGTCTCCCGCGCGAACCGCGACCAGCTCGTCGAGGCGCTGCGAACGGTCGAGCTGCTGCTCGGCGACGAGCCACACGGCGACGTCAGGCTCCGCCAACCGGGCGCCGGCGACTACGGCTGGGTCGCCGAGCGGCACGGCGCCCTCTACGCGGCGGAATACGGCTGGGACGAGACGTTCGAAGGGCTCGTCGCGTCGATCGTCGGCGCGTTCGCGCAGGAGCACGATCCGAGGCGCGAGCGCGGTTGGATCGCCGAGCTCGACGGTGTCCGCGTCGGCTGCGTGTTCTGCGTGCGCAAGACGGACGACGTCGCGCAGCTGCGCATCCTCCTCGTCGAGCCCAGCGCGCGCGGAGCCGGCGTCGGCACGAAGCTGGTCAACGCGTGCATCGACTTCGCGCGGGCGGCCGGCTACCGCGAGCTCGTCCTCTGGACGAACGACGTGCTCCACGCTGCGCGGCGCGTCTACGAGCGTGCGGGCTTCCGCCTGGTCGACGAGGCGCCGCACCACGCGTTCGGCCACGACCTCGTCGAGCAGAACTGGTCGCTGCCGCTCTAACCCTCGCTACGGGGCGTGAGCAGTACGACCGGTATCCGGCGCGCTGTCTTGTCCTGATACCTGGCGTAGCCGGAATACGTGGCAGTGATCTCGACCCACAGCCGCTCTCGTTGCTCCGCCGGGGCGGCTCTGGCCGTCACAGCGAGCTCGTCGTTTCCGATCTCGACCGCGGCGCGGGGGTTGTGCTGCAGGTTGAGCCACCAGCCGGGCGAACGATCCGAGCCGCCGTTCGACGCGATCACGACGAGGTCGTTCCCGTCTCGGAAGAACGTCAGCGGCGTCGTTCGCGCCTTGCCGGACCTGCGACCGGTCGTCGTGAGCAGGAGTACCGGCATCCCGGCGACTCTTCCGAGCAGTCGGCCGCGACTCACCCGCTGGACGACCAGATGCGTCTTGCTCAGAATCTTGATCGCCCAGCGCCTGAGGCGCGACTTCATCCCTAGTCCTGCGACTCCGGCACGTTCTCGTCGGGGTTCGCGTTGCGCTCGGCCGCAGCCGCCCTGCGCTCGTCCTTCTTCTCCTGCTTCAGCGCGCGGCGCTCTTTGAGCTCCCGTTCGCGCGCGATCTTCGCCATCGTCTGTCGTTTCTTGGTCGGACTCATTCAGCCGTCCTTTCTTGGGGATGCTTTCTAAGGTACCGCCAAAGGCGGCTGCGCTGCGATATAGGGTCCGCGCGTGAGCTTCGCGGTTGCGCCCGACGCCTATGACCGGTTCATGGGCAGGTACTCGGTGCAACTCGCTCCGCAGCTCGCCGATTTTGCCGGTGTGCATGCAGGACAGCGAGCGATCGACGTCGGGTGCGGGCCCGGGGCGCTGACGGGGGAGCTGGTCGAGCGCCTCGGGCCGGACGCCGTGTCGGCGGCGGACCCGTCCGAGTCGTTCGTTCTCGCTGCGCGTGAGCGCTTCCCCGGCGTCGACGTGCGCCGCGCCGCGGCGGAGGAGTTGCCGTTTCCCGACCACACGTTCGACGCCGCGCTGGCGCAGCTCGTCGTCCACTTCATGGCGAATCCGGTCCTCGGTCTGCGAGAGATGGCGCGCGTCACGCGCCAGGGCGGCGTGGTTGCAGGCTGCGTCTGGGACCACGCCGGCGAGCGGTCGCCGCTGACCGTCTTCTGGAGGGCCGTACGGCAACTCCGTCCGGACGCTCACGATGAGTCCGATCTCGCCGGCGCGCGCGAAGGCCATCTAGCTGAGCTGTTCCGAAAGGCTGGGCTGCGCCAGATCGAGGACACGTCTGTTGCCGTGCAAGTCGGGTACGCGAGCTTCGAGGACTGGTGGGAGCCGTACACACTCGGCGTGGGTCCCGCGGGTGCGTACGTGCGCGGGCTTGACGATGACGGGCTCGGCGCGTTGCAAGAACGTTGCCGGCAGCTCTTGTCTGACGCGCCGTTCACGCTCGACGCTCACGCCTGGGCCGCACGCGGAATCGCTTAGGCGCGCACGAGCGGCTTGTACTTGATGCGGTGCGGCTCCAGTGCCTCCGCGCCTCGCGTTTCCTTCACCCACTCGGCGTACTCGTCGTAGCCGCCCTCGAACCACGTCACCTGCGAGTCGCCTTCGAACGCGAGGATGTGCGTCGCGATCCGGTCGAGGAACCAGCGATCGTGCGAGATCACCACCGCGCACCCGGCGAAGTCCAGCAGCGCTTCCTCCAGCGCGCGCAGTGTGTCCACGTCGAGGTCGTTCGTCGGCTCGTCGAGGAGGAGAACGTTTCCACCAGAACGCAGCAGCTTCGCGAGATGCACGCGGTTCCGCTCACCGCCGGAGAGATCGCCCACCCGCTTCTGTTGATCAGAGCCGCGGAAGTTGAACCACGACACGTATTGCCGCGAATTCACCTCGCGCTTGCCGAGCTCGATGTTGTCCGCGCCGCCGCTGATCTCCTTCCAGACCGTGCCGGCCGGATCCAACGCGTCGCGCGACTGGTCGACATACGCGACCTGCGCTGTGTCCCCGAGCCGCAGCATCCCCGCGTCGGGCTGCTCCTCGCCGACGATCATCCGGAAGAGCGTCGTCTTGCCGGCGCCGTTCGGGCCGATCACGCCGACGATCCCCGCAGGCGGCAGCGAGAAGCTCAGCCTCTCGAACAGCAGCTTGTCGCCGAAGCCCTTCGCCACACCCTCGGCCTCGATCACGACGTCGCCCAGCCGTGGGCCCGGCGGGATGTGGATCTCGACGCGGTCGAGCCGCGCCGCCTGCTCCTCAGCGAACAGCTTCTCGTATGCGCCGAGGCGCGCCTTCGACTTCGCGTGGCGCGCGCGCGGGCTCATCCGTACCCACTCCAGCTCGCGCGCGAGCGTGCGCCGCCGCGCGGACTCCTGCTTCTCCTCCTGGGCGAGCCGCTCCTGCTTCTGCTCGAGCCACGACGAGTAGTTGCCCTTGAACGGCAGGCCGCGGCCGCGATCGAGCTCGAGGATCCAGCCGGCGACGTTGTCGAGGAAGTAGCGGTCGTGCGTGACCGCGACGACCGTCCCCTTGTACTCCGCGAGGAAGCGCTCGAGCCAGGCGACCGACTCGGCGTCGAGATGGTTCGTCGGCTCGTCGAGCAGCAGCAGATCCGGCGACGACAGGAGCAGGCGGCACAACGCGACGCGCCGTCGCTCGCCGCCGGACAGCCTCGTCACGTCGCGGTCGCCGTCGGGAACGCGCAGCGCGTCCATCGCGCGGTCGAGCGTCGCGTCGAGCGTCCACGCGTCGTGCCGGTCGATCAGCTCCTGCACCTTCGACTGCTCCGCCAGCAGGACGTCGTAGTCGGCTTCCGGCTCGGCAAACTTCGCGGAGACTGCGTTGAAGCGGTCGAGCAGGTCACGCAGCTCGCGGACGCCGTCCTCGACGTTCTCGCGCACGTCGCGTGACGCGTCGAGCTCCGGCTCCTGCTCCAGCAGGCCGACCGACGCGCCCGGCGCGAGCTCGGCGATGCCGGAGGACGGCTCCTCGCGCCCGGCCATGATCCGCAACAGCGTCGACTTGCCCGCGCCGTTCGGCCCGAGGACGCCGATCTTCGCCCCCGGCAGAAACGAGAGCGAGATGTTCGCGAGCACCTGCCGGTCCGGGCCGTAGAACTTGTCGGCCCGGTACATCGTGAAGACGTAGTCGCTCATCGAGCGCGCCACGATAGCGGCATGCGTTGTCCCGACGGGTGATGACGCGGGCGCGCGCCGCGGGTATACCGCAGTCATGGCGACAGCGAGGGGGCAGTTCGGGCTTGCGCTCGCCGGCTTTGGGATCGCGCTTGTGCTCGTCA
>WNEY01002898.1_pt1 | contig 12757 bp, 10 predicted proteins | sample 5400531 | NCBI WGS metagenome assembly WNEY01 (sample SAMN13153338, study PRJNA577476) | soil metagenome | isolation source: 200 cm saprolite under Douglas fir tree site 1 | place: USA:California | collected 2015-04-18
GGCATGCTGGCCGCGGGCCATCCCGAGTGCCGGTACGTCGCGACGGTGGACGCCTCGTACGCCGTGGAGATGATGAACAAGGTCAGGAAGGCCCTCTCGATCAGCGGGCCGACATTCATCCACTCCCTCGACCCGTGCCCGAAGGGCTGGGACTACGACCCCATGCTCAGCCACGAGCTGGGCGAGCTGGCCGTCGAGACCGGCGTCTTCCCGCTGTACGAGGTCGAGGACGGCGTCGTGCGCCACTACGGGAAGACGAAGGCGATCGTCGAGGGCCGCCCGCGCAAGCCCGTGCGGGAGTACCTCCTCAAGCAGGGCCGCTTCGCCCACTTCCTCGAAGAGGACATCGACTACTTCCAGGCCAAGGTGGACGAGATGTGGACCAAGTGGGAGATCCCGGGCGTCATTCCGTTCTGGAAGGAAGGCCGCCCGAGGTAGTGGACTTCTGGCACAGCAGGGGCCGGGCGGGGACCGCAAGGCGCGCCCGGCCCCCGCTGTGCACAGCAGCTTCGCCCCAAGGACCAACCGACCAGACCTGACGCGCGCCTCGATCACGGAACGCTTCGTCTTCCATCACTGACCGTTCCCGAGGAGGGTGGACATGACTCGTCAATGGCGACGGTTGACCGGTCTGCTCCTGGCCGCTGTTCTCATTGCCGCTGCCCCCGGCGCGGCGATCGCGGCCTGGGAGCCGACCAAGCCCATCGAGTTCGTCGTGCCCGCCGGCACCGGCGGCGGCGCGGACCAGATGGCGAGGCTCATCGCGGGACTGGCGGAAAAGCACAAGCTCTCGCCCAAGCCTCTGATCGTGGTCAACAAGTCGGGTGGGGCGGGCGCCGAGGGCTTTCTCCACGTGAAAGGGAAGAAGGGCGACGCCCACACCCTCGTCATCACGCTGTCGAACATCTTCACCACGCCGCTCCACACGGGCATCCCGTTCTCCTGGAAAGAGATGACCCCCGTCGCCCGCATGGCGCTCGACGAGTTCATCCTCTGGGTGAACGCCGAGACTCCGTACAAGACGGCGCGCGAGTACATCGCCGCCGTCAAGGAGAAGGGCGGCACGATGAAGATGGGCGGCACGGGCTCGGCCCAGGAAGACCAGATCATCACGATCCAGATGGAGCAGGCGCTCAAGGTGAAATTCACCTACGTGCCGTTCAAGGGCGGCGGCGAAGTCTGCGTCAACCTCGTCGGCAAGCACGTGGATTCGACCGTCAACAATCCGATCGAGTGCGTCAGCCACTGGAAGGCCGGTCGCGTCAGGCCGCTCGCGGTGTTCGATTCCGCCCGCATCCCCGTCACCGAGTGGAAGGACATCCCGACCGTCAAGGAGGCCCTCGGCGCCGACATCACCTACCTCATGCTGCGCGGGATCTTCGGGCCGCCGGACATGCCAAAGGAGGCCGTCGCCTGGTACCAGGGCATGTTGAAGAAGGTCATGGAGACCCCCGAGTTCAAGGCCTACATGAACGACGGGGCGCTCAAGCCCGCCTGGCTGACGGACCCCGAGCTCTCAGCCTGGATGGAGAAGGAAGACAAGATCCACCACGAGCTCATGGCCCAGGGCGGCCTGCTCAAGAAGTAGATCCGGCATGCGCGCGGCGAATCTCACCACAGCGCTGGTGCTGATCGCGAGCGGCGCGCTCGTGATCTGGGATTCGCTTCGCATCGGTATCGGGTGGGGCACCGACGGCCCCAAGAGCGGGTTCTTCCCGTTCTGGCTGGCTGTCCTCATGGTCGCGGCCTGTCTCGGCATCATGGCGCGCGCGATCGGCGACAAGAGCCGGAAGCCGTTCGTGACCCGCGAGCAGCTGCGGCCGGTCTGGGATGTTCTCTGGCCGGCCACGGCATCCGTCCTGCTGATGCACTGGATCGGGCTCTACGTCTCCTCGGCGCTCTACATGGGCTTCTACATGCGGCGCTTCGGGCGCTACGGCTGGCCCGCCGTGTTCGTCGTGAGCATCGGCTTCGTCGTCACCGTCTTCGTGATCTTCGAGATCTGGTTCCTGGTGCCGATGCCCAAGGGACCGGTGGAAGCTTACCTGGGCTACTAGCGTGGGCTTCGAAAACCTTCTCCTCGGCTTCCAGGTCGCGCTTCAGCCCTACAATCTCTTCCTGGCGGTGGTGGGCGTCACGCTCGGCACCATCATCGGCGTGCTGCCGGGCCTGGGCGGCGCCAACGGCGTCGCGATCCTGCTGCCGCTGACGTTCTCCATGGCGCCGACCTCGGCCATCATCCTCCTGACCAGTCTCTACTGGGGCGCGCTCTTCGGCGGCGCCATCACGTCCATCCTCTTCAATATCCCGGGCGAGCCCTGGTCCGTGGCCACCACGTTCGACGGCTATCCGCTCGCGCAGAAGGGGCAGGGAGGCCAGGCGCTCACCGCGGCCTTCAGCTCGTCCTTCGTCGGGGCGCTCTTCGCGGTCATCCTGATCACGCTCTTCGCGCCGCTCCTCGCCGAGGTCGCGCTGAAGTTCGGGCCCCCGGAATTCTTCGCGATCCAGCTCCTGACGTTTTCGTCCTTCATCGGGCTGGGCGGCGGAAGCCCGCTCAAGTCGCTCGTCTCTATCCTCCTGGGGTTCATCCTGGCCGCGGTCGGGCTCGACATCGTCACCGGCCAGCTCCGGATGACCTTCGGCTTCACGGACCTCATGAAGGGCTTCGATTTCATCGTCGCGGTGATCGGCCTCTTCGGAATCGGCGAGATCCTGCTGAGCATGGAGGAAGGCCTGGCCTTCAGGGGCGCATCGGCGCGCATCAACCCGCGCGTCGTATTGGACACGTGGAAGGTCCTGCCGCGCTACTGGCGGACCTTCGTACGCAGCTGCTTCATCGGCTTCTGGATGGGGTTCAAGCCGGGCGGCGCCACGCCCGCCTCGTTCATGAGCTACGCCTTCGCCAAGCGCTTTTCGAAGCGGTCCGAGTCCTTCGGCACGGGAGAGCTCGAGGGTGTGGTGGCGCCCGAGACCGCCGCGCACGCGGCCGGTGGCGCCTCGCTCCTGCCGATGATCACGCTGGGCATCCCGGGCTCGCCGACCGCGGCGGTGATGCTGGGCGGCCTGATCATCTGGGGGCTCCAGCCCGGCCCCATGCTCTTCAAGGAGAAGCCCGAGTTCGTCTGGGGACTCATCGCGAGCATGTACACGGGCAACGTGATCGGCGTCATCATGGTGCTGGCTTTCGTGCCGCTCTTCTCCGCCATCCTGCGCGTGCCGTTCGCCATCCTGACTCCGCTCATCGTGGCCGTGTGCGCGGTCGGCGCCTATTCCGTCAACAGCAGGATGATCGACGTGTGGTACATGCTGATCTTCGGCGTGATCGGCTACGTGTTCAAAAAGCTCGACTACCCGCTGGCGCCGCTCGTGCTGGCCCTCGTCCTCGGTGACCTCGCGGAGAATGCGCTGCGGCAGAGCCTAATCATGTCGCAGGGCTCGCTCCTGATATTCTTCGACCGGCCGATCTCCGGCGCCATCACCGCCGTCGCGCTGTTCTTCTTCTTGCTGCCCGTGATCACGCCCTGGTGGCGCCGGCTCCGGGGCCTTCCGGCGGCCGCGGTCTCTCCCCGGGAGACCTGAGAGCGGTTCCACCGGCGTGATCTCCCTCGACCTCGGCCCGCAGTTCTGGATCCGTCTCGTCGAGATCGCGTTTCTCAACCTGCTGCTCTCCGGCGACAACGCGGTCCTGATCGCGCTCGCCGTGCGGTCCCTGCCGCGACACCAGCGCATACTCGGGCAGGTCTGGGGCGCCGCGGGGGCGGTGGTGCTGCGCCTGATCTTCGTCGGCGTCGTCAGCGCGCTCCTGGCCATTCCCTTTCTCCGGATCGCGGGCGGCGCCGTGCTCCTCTGGATCGCCTACAAGCTGGTCCAGCCCGAGGGCGGCGAGCCCGAGGCCGGCCGACACGGCCGCTCGCTCTGGCACGCGATCTGGCTCATCCTCGTGGCGGACGTCACGATGAGCCTCGACAACGTGCTCGCGATCGCCGCCGCCGCGCACGGTGACATGGTGCTGGTCGCGATCGGCATCATCATGTCCGTGCCGATCGTGATCGTCGGCAGCAGCGTGCTGGCCGCCCTGATGAGCCGCTACCCGGCCATCATCTGGATCGGCGGCGGTATCCTGGGCTACGTGGCGGGTGACATGATTCTCGAGGATCCGGTGGTCGCGCAGCGGCTGGAAGCGCTGGCCCACGCGCTCCAGCACGCCTTCCCGCTGGCTCTGGCCGCCCTGCTGACGTGGACGGGCTGGTGGCTCGGGCGTCGCCAGTCGTCGAGGAAGGCCGCGTGACCACCTTCGTGGATCCGGAATTCTGGGCCCGCCTGCTCGGGATCATCCTGATCGACATCTCCCTTGCGGGCGACAATGCGCTCGTCATCGCGCTGGCGGTGCGCGGGCTGCCCGCGCGCCAGCAGCTCGCCGGCCGGATCTGGGGCACGGTGGGGGCGGTGGGCCTGCGAGTCGCCTTCATCGTGATCGTGAGCCAGCTCCTCCGGATCCCGCTGCTCCAGTTAGGCGGCGGCCTCGCCCTCATGTGGATCGCCGTCAGGCTCGTGCGTCCCGGGCACGCCGGAGACGGGGGCGCGCGGCAGGGCACGTCGCTTCGCGAGGCGATCTGGATCATCATCGTGGCCGATGTGACCATGAGCCTCGACAACGTCCTCGGTGTCGCCGCCGCCGCGAAAGGCGATATCGTGCTCGTGGTGTTTGGCGTCGCGCTCTCTCTGCCGCTCGTCGTCTGGGGTAGCGGTCTCCTCGCAAGGCTCATGGCCCGTCACGAATGGATCGTATGGGTGGGCGGCGCCGTGCTGGGATATGTTGCCGGAGAGATGATGGCGAACGATCCCATCGTGGAGCGCTGGCTGGGCCGCGCGGCCGAGGTCGCGGACCAGTGGCTGTCGATCGTCCTCGGCGCCGCCGTGCTCGGGATCGCCTGGTGGCTCGCCCGGGCTTCCCGCGAAGCCCGCCAGCACGGGCGGGCTTAAGGCGTCATGGATCTCGAGCCCGTCAAGTCTGTCCGGATCTACGAAGACATCGTCCGCCAGGTCAGGGCCCTGATCGCCGACGGTCACCTCAAGTCCGGCGACAGGCTGCCTCCCGAGCGGGACCTGGCCGAACGCTTTCGCGTCAGCAGGACCTCAGTGCGCGAGGCCCTGCGATCCCTGCAGAGTCGCGGGCTCATCGATATCCGGGCGGGGGAGGGCGCCTTCGTCCGCGACGTCTCGGTCGAGGCCCTCATCGAGCCCCTGGCACTCGTCATCCTGCCCTACCGCGAAGCCGTGGGGGAACTGTTCGAGGCGCGCCATCTGCTCGAGCCCGCAATCGCGGCCCTGGCGGCGCGACGCGCGACCCGCGAAGAGATCGCCGAGATGGAGCGCATCTTGGCCGAGCAGGCTCGCGAGGTGGCGCGCGGCCGCACGGGCATGACCCAGGACTCGGCGCTGCACGCCGCCATCGCGCAGAGCGCCCACAACCGCGCCATCGTGCGCATCGTCAGCGCGCTCGTCGACCTCCTCGCGCAGAGCCGGGAGGAAAGCCTGCATACTCCGGGAAGGCCGACTCGGTCCCACCAGGACCACCGCCGGATCCTCAAGGCCATCCGCCGGCGCGACGAGGCCGGCGCCCGGCGGGCCATGCTCGATCACCTGACGGCGGTGGAGGGACTCGTAACCGGAGGTCTCGATCGGCGTCCTGCTTCCCGCGCGCGCAAGCCCCGCGCCAAGAGAAAGCGTATTCGCTGAAGACCCGTAAGTGCCTGTCCCGCAACAATATTCATTGACATCGCCGCCGCAACCGGAGTAGCATCTCTGGATAACGCAGGCCTCTCCGGGGCCTGCCTCTGTTTCTCTGCAGGTCGTCCGGCCGGACCATGACGGTCATGGTCGAGAGGGTCGCTGAATGCCGCGCGCCACGCCACGCAGGAAAGCACGGACACGACCCTCGAAGCCTGCCGGCCGCCACCCCAAGTACGTCTACTCCTTCGCCAATGGCATTGCTGACGGATCCAGCGCGCTCCGCCACCTCCTGGGTGGCAAGGGGTGCGAGCTGGCGGAGATGACCAACCTGGGCGTGCCCGTGCCGCCGGGCTTCACAATCACCACGGAAGCGTGGGCAGCCTACAGCACGGGCGGGAAGAAGTATCCGGCCGGGCTCTGGGAGCAGGTCGAGACGGCGTTGAGACGCCTCGAGGCCGCGGTGGGTTTGCGTCTCGGCGACGCGACGAAGCCCCTGCTGGTCTCGGTCCGCTCGGGGGCGCGCGCATCGATGCCCGGCATGATGGATACGGTGCTGAACCTCGGCCTCAACGACAAGACCGTGATTGGCCTCGCGCGATGGACCAAGAACGAGCGCTTCGCATGGGACTGCTATCGCCGCTTTATCACCATCTTCGGCGACGTCGTCCTCGGCATCGACCGCCACGCCTTCGACGAGCTGCTCGACCGCGCGAAGGACTCCACGGGCGCCAAGTCCGACGCCGACCTCCAGCCCGAGCCGCTCAAGGCCCTCGTGGCCGAGTTCAAGCAGCTCGTCCAGTCGCGCAGCGGCAAGCCATTCCCCCAGGATCCCCCCGAGCAGCTGAGACTCGCCGTCGGCGCCGTCTTCGACTCGTGGTTCGCCAAGAAGGCCGTCGACTACCGGCGCATCCACCGGCTGCCGGACGACTGGGGCACCGCCGTGACCGTCATGGCGATGGTGTTCGGCAACCTTGGGGACAGCTCGGGCACGGGCGTCTGCTTCACGCGCGATCCGTCGAGCGGGGAGCGCCGCTTCTTCGGCGAATTCCTCATCAATGCGCAGGGCGAGGACGTCGTGGCGGGCATCCGCACGCCGGAGCCCATCGCCGCGCTCAAGGACAGCATGCCCGACGTCTACGCCGAGCTGGTCGCCATCAAGGACCGGCTCGAGAGCCACTATCGCGACATGCAGGACATCGAGTTCACCGTCCAGGAAGGCCGGCTCTTCATCCTCCAGACGCGCTCGGGCAAGCGCACCGCGGCCGCCGCCGTGCGCATCGCGGTCGAGATGGTGCGGGAGGGGCTGTTCGACGACAGGCGGGAGAAGAACGTCACGAAGCGCCACGAGAAGGCGATCAACACGGCGCTCATGCGCGTTGAGCCCGCCTCGCTCAACCAGCTGCTCGTGAAGACCGTCGATCCGCGGGCGCAGTACACCGCCATCGCCAAGGGCCTCGCCGCCACGCCTGCCGCCGCCGTGGGCAAGGTCGTGTTCGACCCGGAAAAGGCCGTCGAGATGGCGCTGCGCGAGGAGCACGTGATCCTCGTCCGCGCCGAGACCTCGCCCGAGGACGTGGGCGGGATGCACGCCGCGCAGGGTGTGCTGACTTCCAGGGGCGGGTTGACCTCGCATGCCGCGGTGGTCGCGCGCGGCTGGGGCAAGAGCTGCGTGGTCGGGGCCGGCGACGTGGTGGTCGACGAGGAGAATCATCTTTTCCGCGCCGGCCGAGCCGTGGTGCGCGAGGGGCAGGTCGTGACGCTCAACGGCGCGACGGGTGAAGTGGTCATGGGCGCCCTGCCGCTCGTGGATCCCACGCTCTCGCCAGAGTTCGACCAGCTCCTGCAGTGGGTGCGCGACGTCAGCACGACCAAGGTGCGCGCCAACGCAGACACGCCCGATGACGCGGCCAAGGCCCGGGAGTTCAAAGCCGAGGGCATCGGCCTGGTGCGGACGGAGCACATGTTCTTCAAGGAGGATCGCATTCCGATCGTCCGCGAGATGATAATGGCCCGCGACGAGCAGACGCGCCGCAAGGCCGTGGACCGGCTCCTCCCGTTTCAGAGAGGAGACTTCATCGGGATCTTCTCGGCCATGAACGGCTACCCGGTGACGATCCGGCTTCTCGATCCGCCGCTCCACGAGTTCCTACCGAGGTACAAGGAGGTGCTGGAGGAGTACACGAGGCTCGATGCCCTCGGCATCAACCCCGCGCGGCACCAGGAGCTGGGCGCCGTCAAGGCCCGGATCGAGGCGCTCGTGGAGGCCAACCCGATGCTGGGGCACCGCGGGTGCAGGCTCGGGATTACGTTCCCGGAGATCTACGAGATGCAGGTGCGCGCCATCATGGAGGCGGCCTGCGAGACGGCCAGGCGGGGCAAGCAGGTGAAGCCTCCGGAGATCATGATCCCGCTGACCGGCACCGTCGCTGAGATGAAGCTCGCCCGTGACATGACCGTGCGCATGGCCGACAAGACGGTGGCCGAGATGGGCGTCAAGGTCGGCTACTCGGTGGGCACCATGATCGAGGTGCCACGGGCCGCGCTGATCGCGGACAAGCTCGCGGAGTACGCCGACTTTTTCTCGTTTGGCACCAACGACCTGACGCAGATGACCTTCGGCTACAGCCGCGACGACATCGGCAAGTTCCTGCCCTTCTATCTCGACAAGAAGATCTTGACCGACGATCCCTTCGCGGTGCTGGACCAGGAAGGCGTCGGGGAGATGGTCAGGATCGGCATCGAGCGCGGGCGGAGGACGAAAAAGGACCTCAAGGTCGGCATCTGCGGCGAGCACGGCGGCGAGCCGGCCTCGGTGGAGTTCTGCCACCGAGTGGGCATGGACTACGTCTCGTGCTCGCCCTACATGGTGCCGATCGCGTGGCTCGCCGCGGCCCAGGCGCAGATCAAGGAGCCGAGGCGCGCGGAGAAGAAGGCGCGGCATGCGTGATCTCCACGGCGTCTACGCCCCCGTGCCCACGCCGTTCCGCGGCGACGAGGTCGCGACGGAGCGCCTCCAGGCGAATCTCCTCAAGTGGAACGAGACGCCGCTGAGCGGCTATGTCGTGCTGGGCTCGACGGGCGAGTTCCCGATGCTGTCGGAGGCCGAGCGCGACGCCGTCCTGGTCGCCGCGCGCGAGGCGATCCCGCGCGAGAAGACCTTCATCGCGGGCACGGGGACGAACTCCACGCTGCACACGATCCGGCAGACGAAGCGGGCGGCGGCGATCGGGGCCGACGCGGCCATCGTCATCACGCCGCACTACTTCACGAAGGGATTCGCGCAGCCGGGCGCGCAGGCGCGCCACTACCTCGCCGTCGCCGAGGCGTCGCCGATCCCGATCATCCTCTACAATTTCCCGGTCAACACGGGGATCAACCTCGAGCCCGACACGGTCGCGCGAATCGCGGAGCACCCGAACGTGTGCGGCATCAAGGATTCCTCGGGCAATATCCCTCAGGCGGCGCACACCATCCATCTGACGCCGAAGACCTTCCACGTGATGGTGGGCTCGGCGGCGGCGCTGCTTCCGGCGCTGCCCATCGGCGCGTCGGGCGGCATCCTGGCGCTCGCGGTGATCGCGGCGAGGGAGCTCTGCGAGGTGTACGCCCTCGCGACGCGCGGGCGGTGGGAGGAAGCCAAGGCGCTGGCGGCCCGGATGATGCTGGCGGACCGGGGCGTGCCCGGCCGGTACGGCATCGGCGGCCTCAAGGCGGCGCTCGACCTGCAGGGCTTCTACGGCGGCCCGTGCCGGGCGCCGCTCGGCACGCCGGACGGCGACGGCATCGAAGAGATCAAGGAGAGTCTCGTGTCGGCGGGACTCCTCTAACCCGGAGTGACGTGCGAGCCGCAGGACGTCCGCGGGGCTGGGGCCCCGCCGTCCGAGGCGAGCGAACCAGAGGTGAACTCATGGAGGGGCGGGCAGTGAAGCTTTCAGGCGCGCGGATCTTGCTGGAGTGTTTGAAGCGTGAGGGCGTGGACATCATCTTCGGTCTTCCCGGCGGCGCCGTGCTGCCGATCTACGACGTCCTGTACGACTTCGAAGGGATTCGCCACATCCTGGTCCGCCAGGAAGCGGCCGCCGGGCACGCGGCCGAGGGCTACTCTCGCACGACGGGCCGGACCGGGGTATGCCTGGTCACCTCGGGTCCCGCGGCGACCAACCTCGTGACGGCGCTCCAGGATGCCCTCATGGACTCGATCCCGCTCGTCGCCTTCACGGGCCAGGTTCCGACGCACCTGATCGGCAACGACGCCTTCCAGGAGGCCGACAACGTCGGCATCACCCGCTCGGCGACCAAGCACAACTTCCTGGTCAAGGACGGCAAGGACCTCGCCGTGATCATCAAGGAGGCTTTCCACATCGCGTCGACCGGGCGCCCGGGCCCGGTGCACGTGGACTTGCCGAAGGACATCCTGGTCAAGGAGTGGAGCTTCGAGTATCCGGAGAGCGTCCACCTCCGCTCCTACAACCCGACGTACGACGGCCACCCGGGGCAGATCAAGAAGGCCGCGCGCGCCCTCGTGCGCGCCAAGCGTCCCGTGCTCTACGTCGGCGGCGGCGTCATCTCGTCGAACGGCTCGCCGGAGCTCTTTGAGCTGGCCGAGCTGACGCAGGTGCCGGTGACCCAGACCCTCATGGGCCTGGGCTCCTTCCCGATGGCGCACCCGCTCTCGCTCGACATGCTGGGCATGCACGGGACGTACTACGCCAACATGGCCGTGCACAACTCGGACTGCCTCGTGGCCGTCGGGGCGCGCTTCGACGACCGCGTTACCGGGCGCGTCGACGCCTTCGCGCCCAACGCCGAGATCATCCACATCGACATCGACCCGTCGTCGATCTCGAAGAACATCCAGGTCGGCATCCCGATCGTCGGGGACTGCAAGCGCGTGCTGGCCAAGCTCGTCGGGGCGGTGCGCGACGAATTGAAGACCTACCCGCAGGGCGCCGTCAAGGAAGCCCGCCGCCAGTGGGCCGACCAGATCGCGGAGTGGAAGAGCGCGGAGCCGCTCCGCTACGAGTGGAGCGACGACGTCATCAAGCCGCAGTACGTGATCGAGGAGATCTCCAACCTGACGAACGGCGAGGCCCTGATGGTCACGGGCGTCGGCCAGCACCAGATGTGGGCGGCGCAGTACTATCGCTTCAAGCACCCGCGGCGCTGGTGCACGTCCGGCGGCCTGGGGACCATGGGCTACGGTCTGCCGACGGCCATGGGCGTCCAGGCGGGCAACCCGGGCAAGCTCGTCATCAACATCGACGGCGACGGCTCCTTCGCGATGAACAGCCAGGAGCTGGCGACCTGCTACGAAGAGGGGTTGCCCGTCAAGAACGTCATCATCAACAACGGCGGCCATGGCATGGTCCGGCAGTGGCAGCGGATCATCTACAAGGAGCGCTTCTGCGCGATCGACCTCGGCACGAGCCCGGACTTCGTCAAGCTGGCCGAGGCGTACGGCTGCACGGGCATCCGCGCCACCAAGCCCTCCGAGGTGGTGCCCGCGCTCGAGAAGATGATCGCGACTCCGGGCCCCGTGGTGCTCGACGTCCGGGTGAACAAGGACGAGTGTGTCTTCCCGATGGTGCCCGCGGGCGGCGCCAACATCGACATGATCCTGGCGCCGCCGAGCGACGAGGCCCGCGCGCGCGCCGCCAAGTCGCAGACGGGATTCTAGCCATGGCCGACGCGCCCGAGAACACGAAGCACACGATCGCGGTCCTGGTCGAGAACAAGTTCGGCGTGCTCTCGAGAGTCGCCGGCCTCTTCTCGGCGCGGGGCTACAACATCGAGAGCCTGTCGGTGGGGGAGACGCTCGACCCGTCCGTCTCGCGGATGACGCTCGTCGTCGCCGGAGACGCCTTCGTCATCGAGCAGGTCATGAAGCAGCTGCACAAGCTCATCGACGTCATCAAGGTCATCAACCTCAGCGAAGAGACCCACGTCGAGCGCGAGATGCTGCTGATCCGCGTGAACGCCGAGCCCGCGGCCCGCGCCGAGATCCTGAGAGTGGCGGACATCTTCCGGGCGAAGGTCATCGACGTCACGGCCGCGAGCTACACGCTCGAGGTCACGGGCGAGGAGTCCAAGATCGAGGCCATCCTCGAGCTGCTCCGGCCTTTCGGGATCCAGGAAGTCGTGCGCACCGGCAAGGTCGCCATCGCGCGGAGCCCGAAGATGCGGCTGCGGCGCGTCGAAGAGAAGCTCGGCAAGGCCGCGCCGGCGCGCCCGGCCAACCAGGATCCGCGCGTGGTCGGGTTCGCGGACTAACAACAGACAGGAGAGCACATCACATGCCGGCGAAGATTTTTTACGACCAGGACGCTGACCTCGGGCTGATCAAGGGCAAGAAGATCGCCATCATCGGCTACGGCAGCCAGGGGCACGCGCACGCGCTGAACCTGAAGGATTCGGGGCAGGACGTCGTCGTCGGGCTCTACAAGGGCTCGAAGACGTGGGCCCGCGCCGAGAAGGAAGGCCAGAAGGTCATGACCGTCAACGACGCCGCGGCGGCGTCGGACATCATCATGATCCTCCTACCAGACCAGACCCAGCGGCAGGTGTACGAGGAATCGATCAAGGGCGTCCTCGGCAAAGGCAAGACGCTCATGTTCGCCCACGGCTTCAACATCCACTTCAACCAAGTGGTGCCGTCGCCCGACGTGGACGTCTCGATGATCGCCCCCAAGGCCCCCGGCCACGTCATGCGCGATCTGTTCACGCAGGGCCCGGGAGTCCCGGCTCTCGTCGCCGTGTACCAGGACGTGTCGGGCAAGGCGCGGGACATGGCGCTGGCGTACGGCAAGGGCGTCGGCTGCACGCGCGCCGGCGTGATCGAGACCACGTTCAAGGAAGAGACGGAGACCGACCTCTTCGGCGAGCAGACGACGCTGTGCGGCGGCGTCTCGCACCTGATCAAGGCCGCCTTCGAGACGCTGTGTGAGGCGGGCTACCAGCCGGAAGTCGCGTACTTCGAGTGCATGCACGAGATGAAGCTGATCGTCGACCTCTTCTACCAGGGCGG
>WNEY01002899.1_pt1 | contig 12757 bp, 10 predicted proteins | sample 5400531 | NCBI WGS metagenome assembly WNEY01 (sample SAMN13153338, study PRJNA577476) | soil metagenome | isolation source: 200 cm saprolite under Douglas fir tree site 1 | place: USA:California | collected 2015-04-18
TGTGCGAGACTTTACGGCAGACGACCGAGCTTGCCCTCGCCCGCGATCGGTCCCCTCACGGAGCGGTCTCAATGTCTCAATGTGGCGTGCGGCGACGGGGATGTGTATCGCGATCACCCTGCTCCTCGTCAGCGCCGGGGCGGAGGGAGCGGCGATTCCGGTCGCATCTCGCGGCGACGCGTATGTGGCTCACGATGCCGCGCGCAGCGAGTGGACCATCGGGAATGATGGCATTGCCGCGATCTTCGGTCTCTCTGCCGATCACCGGCTCGCGCTGATCGCGCTCAATGGTCGCACCGAGCGTCGATTCACGTTGACGCCAAGCGCGGACACGACTGTCACCCTGAACGGCGAGCCGTTCGCGCTTCGCGACAGACCGGGTGGTCTGAGGTTCAGCGGCGTGGCGGCGGACGTGGCCGAGGGTGGCGTTCACCTTGCCTTCACCTACACGCACGACACGCTGCACGCACGCATCGTCCGCCATTACGCCTGCTACCCCAACTCCCCGACGCTCGAAACCTGGACACAAGTCGAAGTGATCGGTGGCGCGGCCCCGGTGGTGGTCTCTGATCTAATCGGCTGGCAGCTCACGATTCCGGCAGGCACCGTGCACTGGCTCAACGGGTTGCGCCGCGACGCGCCGGACACGCCATCGGACGAAGCATTCAATCTGAGCCAGAGAGATCTCGCCTCCGGCGAAGAATTCACGTTGAATTCACACTGGCGGTCGTCCGAACAGTTCGTGCCGTTCGTCGAGATTGAAGGCGCGGGAGAAACGTGGTACGGCGGCATCCAGTGGTCGGGCGCCTGGCAGATCACCCTGGCCCGGGATGGACCGCAGCTGAAGGTCACGGCTGGGTACCCCGAGATCAAGACCAGCGTGAGCGGCGACGCGCCGCTGGAGATTCCACACAGCTTCTTCGGCATCGCTGCAGGAGACCTGACCAGCGTCAGCGCCAGCCTGCGGCCGTTCATTGACGTGGCGATACGCCAGGGCCGTCCGTGGACTCCTCTCGTGACGTACAACACCTGGTATGCGTACGGCGCGCGAGTGGACGAGGCGACCCTGCGCAGCGAGATCAATCGAACCGCGGCACTCGGGATCGAGTTGTTTGTGCTCGACGCGGGATGGTATCCAGGCGCGGGGACGAACGGGGCCTTCGATTTCGAAAGCGGTCTGGGCACGTGGATGGCGGACCCGGATCGTTTTCCGAACGGGTTGCGTCCGCTGGCCGAGTTCGCGCACGAGTCCGGCATGAAGTTCGGCCTCTGGGTCGAGCCAGATCGTGTCAGCCTCGAGACGATAGGACAACCCGGCCTGGCAGACGCCGCGTGGCTCGCGACGCGCGACGGTTTCAACGTTACAGAGAGCGCGGGCCAGATTTGTTTCGGCAGCCGAGCCGCGCAGCGTTGGGTGTACCAGCGGTTGACGGAGCTCATCGACGAGGTCCATCCGGATTACTTGAAGTGGGACAACAACAGCTGGCTCAACTGCAACCGGACCGACCACGATCACGGTGCGGACGACGGCAATCTCGCGCAAGTGCGGGGACTCTACACGGTGCTGCAGGCGCTGCGGGAACGTTATCCGGGTTTGCAGATTGAGAACGTCGCGCAGGGTGGCGGCCGCATCGACTTCGGTTGGCTGCGGTACTCGGACGCCGCGTGGATGAGCGATCGGACCGCGCCGTCTACTCACGTGCGCCATACATTCGAAGGGCTCTCCACGGTGTTTCCACCTGCCTATCTGCTCTCCTTCATGATCGACGACGTCGGAGAGCCGTTCTCCGACGGTTTGGATTTCCTTGGTCTCGCCAGGAGCCGAATGCCGGGCATGCTCGGTTTTTCGTACCGATCGCCCGGACTCCGGCCGTCGATCGCCGCGCCCATCGCCCAGTCCATCGCGGAGTATCTCTCGATGCGTGACATCCTGAGCAACGCGGACGCGATGCTCCTCAGCGAACAGGTCGAATCGCCTCTGTGGACAGGGTGGGATGTGGTGGAAGAGCTCGATGCGCGGACGGGGAACGCGGTCGTGTTCGCGTTCCAGGATCCGGCCGACGATCACCGGCTCGTGCTGCATCCACGCCGGCTGAGAGCAGAGGCGACGTACGTAGTGCGCTCGCTGGATGCCGGAGTCATCGGCTCTGATACCGGCGCCGCGCTGATGGCCTACGGCATCGAGCTCGTTCCAGGAGGCTCCAGCGCGCATGTCCTCGTTCTCAGGTGTCAGACACCGTGAAAAAATGACACGGTGTCTGACACCTGAGACGCTTTAAGATGACGCCAGCCGCAGCACGGGAGATCTGACGATGAGGAGAGTGCTGGTTCTGACGTCGGTGGCGATGCTCCTGTTGTGCCTGACGACAGCATCGGCCCAGCGGCCGGGCACCGCGCCGGCGACGGCCGGCGGCGGGAAGCCACCCGACACCGTGCTCCTGGAGGAGCTCACCTGGGCGGAGGTCCGGGATCTGATCAAGAGTGGCACAACGACCGTCATCATCGGCACGGCCGGCACCGAGCAGAAGGGCCCGCACATGGTGGACGGCGAGCACAAGTTCGTCATGGAGTACACGGGCGAGAAGATCGCTCGCGCGCTTGGCAAGACACTCCTCGCTCCCGTCGTAACCTACGTGCCAGAAGGCAGCTGGGAGAATCCTGGCGGCCACATGACCAAGCCGGGTACGATCACGCTGCCGGACGACCGGTTCGTCGAACTGCTCGTCAACGCGGGGCGGAGCCTGAAGGCCGGCGGATTCAAAACCATCCTGCTCATCGGCGAGTCGGGCGGTAACCGAAACGGGATGCGGATTGCCGCCGACAGGCTGAGCGAGCTGTGGAAGGGTGGCGACGCCCGCGCGTTCTGGATCGACGACTACTACACCAAGTCGCACGCGGATCAGAACAGGCACGTGACCGAGAAGCTCGGCGTCCCGGCCGACAGGATCGGCGGCCACGCGAACATCCTCGACACATCGGAGCTGCTGTTCGTCAACCCGAAGCACATCCGCAGGACCAGGCTCACCGGTAACAACTACGAGAACAACGGGGTGAGCGGCGACCCGTCGATGTCGACCCCGGAGCTCGGGAAGATCTTCCTGCAGATCAAGATCGACAACGCACTGGCGCAGATCAAGGGCGTGATGGCGGGGACGCTGCAGCGGCAGGCGTCGGCGACGCCGGGTGAAGGCGATGGCCGCGGCGGCAGAGGCGGGCGCGGGCAGGCCGCCGCAGCGAACGCAGAACGGCGAACGGCCGCGACCGCGAGCGCCGAACGGCGAACGGTGGAGCCGACGATGGTGACGGCGCCTGCGAGCAAGATGCCCACGCAGGCGCCCGATACCGTCTTCATCGACGAGCTGACGTGGGAGGAAACGCGGGACGCGATGAAGGCGGGCAAGACCACAGTGATCGTGCCGACCGGCGGCACCGAGAAGAACGGCTACCACATGGTGCTCGGCAAACATAACTTCGTCGTGACGCACAACGCGAACCTGATGGCGCGGCGCCTCAGGCATGCGCTCGTCGCGCCGACGATTCAGTACGTGCCCGAGGGCGATCCGGATCGGCAGGTGCCGGGAGCGATCTCGCTGCCGTCGCCGGCGTACGACATGTTGCTCGATGCGGCGCCGCGCAGCCTGAAGGTCCACGGGTTCACCGACATCCTCTTCATCGGCGACAGCGGCGGCAATCAGGCCGGCATGATCAGCGTCGCGAACAAGCTGAACGAGGAATGGAAGGACAGCGGCACGAAGGTGTTCGCGCTGACCGATTACTACACCGAAAGCCGCGTGCATTACCGCGCGTGGCTGCAGGCTGCGTTCGGGTACGACGAGGAGACGGCCGGCAGCCACGCCGGCATCACCGATACGTCGCAGATGCTGTTCGTGCGGCCGTCCGGTATCCGCAAGGATCAGATCCAGCCGTGGGGCGGCGCTCAGGACTCCGGAGTGTCCGGCGATCCGGCAAAGGCAACCGCTGACATCGGCAGGATGGGTGTCGAGTTCAAGGTGAACGCAGGCATCAACCAGTACAGGCTGCTCAAGAATCCTTCGCAGCGCGGAGGCGGGCGGCGTGGGGGCGGCCAATGATGCGACGCATGCTCGAAACGACGCTGTGCCTGACCGCGGTCTCAGGTGCTCTGTGGGCGACCGGTCGAGTCGCTGCGCAGACTTCTCCCGCAGCGGCGGGCGGCGAGTGGCGGGCGTACGCCGGCGATAATCGCAATCATCACTATTCGCCGCTCGATCAGATCACGGCCGACAACTTCGCGAAGCTCGAGGTCGCGTGGCGCTTCAAGACTGACAGCCTCGGACCTCGGCCCGAGTACAAGCTGGAAGGGACGCCCCTGATGGTGGGCGGCGTCCTCTACACCACCGGCGGCACGAGACGGTCGGTTGTCGCGCTCGACGCGGCGACAGGAGAGCTGCGCTGGGTTCACCCGGAGTACGAAGGTGCGCGTGCGGCGGCGTCGCCGCGTCAATTGTCGGGCCGCGGCGTGGCGTACTGGACCGACGGCCGCGACCAGCGCATTCTCTACATCACGACCGGCTATCGGCTCGTCGCGCTCGACGCAAAAACGGGCAATTGCATCGCGTCGTTCGGCAAGGACGGCATCGTCGATCTGAAGGAAGGCGCGGTGTTCGGCAAGGGCGAGCCGATCGATCTCGTCAAAGGGGAGATCGGTCTGCACGCGACGCCGGCCGTCACGAGGGACGGCGTCGTCATGGTCGGCTCGTCGTTCCTCGAGGGCGGCACGCCGAAGACGCACAACAACACGAAAGGGCTCGTCCGCGGGTTCGACGTGCGCACGGGGAAACGCTTGTGGACGTTCAACACGATTCCGCGGCCTGGAGAGTTCGGCAACGAGACCTGGTTGAACGAATCATGGGCCGTGACCGGCAACGTCGGCGTCTGGAACCAGCTGGCCGTCGACGAGGAGCTCGGCCTCGCGTACTTGCCGGTGGAAACACCGACCTCGGATTTCTACGGTGGGCTGCGGCCGGGCAACAACCTCTTCGCCGAGAGCATCGTCGCGATCGACTACAAGACTGGCCAGCGCAAATGGCACTTCCAGCTGGTGCACCATCCGATCTGGAACATGGACATCGCCGCCGCGCCGATACTGGTCGACCTGACGGTTGGCGGGCAGCCCGTGAAGGCCGTGGCCGTCATGGGCAAACAGGCGATGCTCTATCTGTTCAATCGCGTCACCGGCACGCCGATCTTCCCGATCGAGGAGCGGCCGGTGCCGCAGTCCGACGTGCCTGGCGAGAAGACGTCGCCGACGCAGCCGTTTCCGACGAAGCCGCCGGCGTACGATCATCAGGGCGTCACGCTCGAGAACCTGATCGACTTCACGCCGGAGCTGCGCGCCGAGGCGGCGCAGATCGCGTCGCGATACAAGATTGGACCGATCTTCACGCCGCCGCCTGTGAGCAAGGCCGAGGGGCCGATCGCCGGCTTCCGGTCGTCGGGCGGCACGAACTGGCCGGGCGGTTCCTTCGATCCTGAAACGCACATCGCGTACGTGCCGTCGTTCACGGCGATGCCGATCCTCGGGCTGCTGCCGCCGCCGAACAAGGAGTTTTCGGATCTCCCCTATGTCTCCGCGAATGTGTTGACGGGCGTGCGCTACATCTCCGGGCCCGGAGAAAACGCCGGCGCGGACGCTCCGGCGCGGACGGGGCCAGGCGGCGCGACGGCGACGACCAATGACGGCGCCGTCAATGCGAATGCGTCGCCGCAGGGGCTGCCGCTGTTGAAGCCGCCGTATGGCCGCATCACCGCCATCAATCTGGACCGCGGAGAGTTCGTCTGGCAGGTAGCCCACGGGGAGACGCCTGACAGCGTCCGCAATCATCCCGCGCTGAAGGGGCTGACCATTCCACGGACGGGACAGTCGGGCGCAGTCGGCGCGCTCGTGACCAAGACGCTGGTGATCGCCGGCGATCCGCTGGCGACGACCGGCGCCAACCGCGCGCGCGGCGCGATGCTGCGCGCGTACGACAAGACCACGGGCAGGGAGGTCGGCGCCGTCTACATGCCGGCGCAGCAATCCGGGACGCCGATGACGTATGCGCTGAACGGGAAGCAATACATCGTCGTGGCGATCAGCGGCGGCAACTATTCGGGCGAGTATCTCGCGTTCACGTTGGGGAGGCAGTGATGAAGAGAATTGTCCTCGGGTTGGTCGTCGCGGCGTGCTCGTTTGGAGCGCTGATGGCGCAGGGCGATCCGCAGCCGACCTGCAAGATGTGTCCGGCGACCTATATTCCGAACGACGAGATTCAGGCGTATGCGAAAAAGGCAATCGCCGAGAGACTGACGGATCAGCAGGTCCGCGACATCGAGATCGGCAAGAGCCATGTGGGGATCGGCGTCGTCCATCGGGGCAAACTGTCGGCGCCGGCGCCGGAGTCGGTCGCGGAACACGACCTGGTCAGCGAGGTGTATCACGTCATCGAGGGGTCCGCGACGCTCGTCACCGGTCCCGATCTCGTGGGCAAGAAACGCCGTCCGGCGGATCTGGAGACGGTACGCCTGTTCAACGGGCCGGGGAACAACTCGGCGTCGATTCGCAATGGCGTGACTCACGAGCTGAAGGTCGGCGACGTGATCGTGATCCCGGCCGGCACCGGGCACTGGTTCACCAAGATCGACGATCACATCACGTACCTGATGGTTCGCATCGATCCCGACAAGGTGACGCCGCTCAGGGACGAAGCCGCGTCGAAGGCGTACCTTCAGAAGCCGGCTCGGTAGGGTCAGTATCGAAACGTGCAGGGCGAGTTCGACCGCAGAGCGCGCGGAGCACGCAGAGCCAGAAAACAAAAATCTCTGCGCTCTCTGCGATCTCTGCGGTTGACGTGGACTGGACGACTAAACGTGGACTCGAACGGCGACGGCCTTCAGCCTCGCCGAACGGCGATCCTGAAAGGATCGCCCGACACGTGTTGACGGACCTCGATCGAAGCGCAGATGAGCGTTGCCGACGATCCACATGGCGGGCAGCCGATCCGCCGCCACGGGCCGCCGCTGGCGGCGGCGCGCCTGGTCGTCATTCTGGTTCACGGCCGGGGCGGATCGGCGCAGGACATGTTGTCGCTGGCCACGGCATTTGACGCGAACGACGTGGCGTACATCGCGCCGCAGGCGGCGGAACGGACGTGGTACCCGTATTCGTTTCTCGCGCCGATCGAGGACAACGAACCGGGCATCAGCTCCGGACTGCGCGTGCTGACGACCCTGGTCGACGGCCTCGGACGCGAGCAGATCCCGCCGTCGCGCGTCGCCGTGCTGGGCTTTTCGCAGGGCGCGTGTCTGGCGCTCGAGTTCGCGGCACGCCAACCGCGGCGCTACGCGGCCATCGTCGGCCTGAGCGGGGCAGTCATCGGACCTCCCGGCACTCCGCGAAACTACGTCGGGTCGCTGGAGGAGACGCCCGTGTTTCTCGGCTGCAGCGACATCGACCCGCACATCCCGCTGGCGCGCGTCCACGAGTCGGCCGACGTGTTCCGCGGGCTCGGCGCGTCGGTGGACGAGCGGATTTACCCGCGCATGGGACACACGGTCAACCAGGACGAGGTTGAAGCCATCAGGGCGTTGCTGAACGCAGACTAAGCGTTTTTGAGGAAGGCGCTGACATGCGTCGCCGTACGCTGCTGCAACTCATCGGAGGCCTGGCCGTCGCCGGCGTGCGGGCCTCCGCCTTTCAATCCGGGCGGCGCAGCCGCATCGTGATCGCCGGCGGCGGGATGCTGGGCGCCAACATCGCCTATCAGCTCGCGAAGCGCGGCGCGTCCGTGACGCTGCTCGAGCGCGCGAAGCCCGCAACCGGAGCGACGGCGAACTCTTTCGCATGGATCAACGCGAAGAAGCAGCCGATTCCATACTTCTACCTGAGCCAGCTCGGGATCGAGGCGTGGCGCGAGCTCCACGCCGAGCTCGGCACCGAGCTGCCCGTGCGGTGGGGCGGCAGCCTCGAATGGACGAACAGCGCCGAGCGGGCGGCGAGGCAGGCGGAAACGCTTCGGCGGTTCCAGAGCTGGGGCTATCCGATTCATCAGATCGACGAACGTCAGCTCCGAGCGCTGGAGCGGAATGTGCGGCCAGGCGACATCGCGAGCGCCGCGCACGCGGAAATCGAAGGGAGCGCGGACCCTGTCGGCGCGACGGAAGTGATCCTCGCGCGCGCGGTGAAGGCGGGCGCGCAAGTCCGCTTTCCAGTCGATGTCGTCGGACTCGACATGGCGAACGGTCGGCTTCGCGCAGTGAAGACCGGCAGCGGCGATGTCGAAGCGGACCTGATCGTGATCGCGTGCGGCGTCGATACGCCAAGGATCGCGGCGATGGCGGGCCTCGCCGTGCCGCTGACGCGCTCGCCCGGCATCCTCGTCCACACCGATCCGCAGCCGATCGTCGTCGATCGAGTCCTGCTCTCGCCAATCGGCAACATCAAGCAGAAGACGGACGGCCGGATCGTGACGGGCGCCGATTTCGGCCCGGCGGCTGTCGAGGACACGAGCCGCCAGTACGGCCGGCAGTTCCTGACGACCATGTCGGCGGTGCTGCCGTCGTTGAGCGAGGCGTCGGTCGAGAAGGTGACGCTTGGTCTGCGGCCGTTGCCGAAAGACGGCTTTCCGATCGTTGGATTTCCTGCAGGCCGGCGAGACATCTACATCACGGTGATGCACAGCGGCGTCACGCTCGGACCGCTCGTCGGCCGCCTCGCGGCGACCGAAATCCTCGACGGCGTGCGGGTGGATCCGCTGGCGCCGTATCGGCTCGAACGGTTCAAAACGTAGTCCGATTTCAGCCATGGCGCGCGCACGTGAGCGGCGCTCGCGCCGATCGGGCGTGGGATATCATTATTCGTCCTGTACGTGGCTGGCGCCGTCCATCGAACGACGCCGCGGTGATGCGTCCGTCTAAGGTCGTGACGACGTCACGAAGAGTCGTCGCTGGTCTGGTTTCGTCAGATCGACTCGCCCGCTGATTTCCACTGTAGGAGCAGGTCGTGGAGCCGCGCCGACGAGAACGAATTGCTCGCCTGTGCCGGCGACCGTGAACAGCGGCTGTCCATTCACGTCGGAGACGCTTCCGCGAGCGGTGATCTGCGCCTCGCCGGAAACGAAGCCATTGTTCTTGATCACCTGGCGGAGCTCCGACAGCGTCACCGTGTTCTCGGGTGTGAGGTCGACAATCGTCAAACCGTCGTTCAGGCTGACCCGAACCTTGTCGATGCCTTTCACTTTCTGCATGGCCACGCGCACGGCGTGGGCGCAGATCTCTCAATCCATGCCGAGGGTTTTCATCTCGACATGCAGAAGCTCCGCCCGTGCTGTTGAGGCGACGAGTAAACTCAGCACGAGCGCTGTTCCGATCCGTGCAATCCTCATGACATCACCTATTTCAACCAGAAGAAGTACGCCACGTTGACAGCGAGGCGAATCCCTTCCCGCATGCGTCCCTCGTCTACTTGTTGGTACGCAGGGAACAGGATGCCACCCTCGATACCGACGGCTTTGTAGAGAAGCAGAGATGTGGGGCCGATGAAGACGGTTCGGGCGCCTCGGGCTGCCGCGACCGCGCCGACACGATCCGGTGATCGATCCTCCGCCGTCGCCTCAACGAAGAAGCGCAGATCGGGTTTGTCGGATTCGGTCCGGAGTGGAGGGGGGCGGTACCCATACACGATCGTCGCGAGCCGTGATTCGCCGATGCGATCACCGGCTCGATCGGCGAAGTGCTGCACGCCGCCGCCGACCCACACGTACTGAGCGCGAGAGGCATATCCGGTCGCGGCACCAACCTGGAGCGACGGACCGGCCCCGACACCCACGCGCGTCGTCTCGAGCGGCGCGGTCACGCCCACGTACACAGTGCTCTCCTGACGTCCGCCGATGCCGATCGGTCGACGCTGGAACCGGTAGCCGACCAGCCCTTCGAACTCGCGATCGCTCGACATCAGGCTCATCATCCGACTGTTGGCGAGACGGCCCTCGCGCATGGCCAACGGGACCGACCCGGACACCTGAAGATTTTCCGTGATCCCGAAGGAGACCATGGTCTTCAGCATCGGTTGACGCTCCCCATCGTCACCGACGCGCAGCGTGAACGCCTGGTCGATGCTCCAGCCGCCACGCCCCAGCGTGGGCGTGGTGGCTCCGAAGACCGGACCGTGTCCGGCCGCGAATGACGGCCGTGCGCCAAGCGAGACGACTGCCGCTCCGACGATTACAAAAACGGCGTTCTTCATGACTGCACTCTGACCCACCACAGCGCCGCATAATTGAGTGCGACGGCCGCGGCATAAATGCCGGCCGACACCCAGAAGACGTATCGGCTGAATCGCATTGCCGGACTGTCGACGTGACACACCTCACCCGGCTTGCAGTTCATGCGCCTCGGCCGCACGATCGCCAGCCAGTAGTTCAGCCCGAGCATGGCGCCCACGCCGAGAAACACTTCGCCTTTGTGGCGGCCGACGACGATCAGCCACGGAGCGATTTCTATAACCGTTGCGACCACGGAGCCTAGACCTAGGCTCACGAACACAATCGGGAGCGTTCAACACACGAGCGTCGTCAGCGACGATGCCAGGCCGACGACGGCCGGAATGCGCGGGCGCATGGCTCCTCCTTTTCTGAGTCGTGGTTCAGGCGACAACAGACAGGAGAATTAGATCAGCAGGCTGAACGTGTGGAGATGGGGCGGGTCGTGGGGACGCGTGAAGTCCGGCGATGTCGCGACAACGCTCACGCGCGAGAAAGGGAGGTACGCGACTGGAAGCGGTGCGACTGCTGGTGCCGCCGATCCGTTCCGCTCGACCGGCGCGGTCGATGGCGCCACGTGCCCCGGCGAGTGGTGCATCCGTTTGCAGCATTCGTCCGGTGTGCGCAGGCCGGCACATTGATAGTCGGTCTTCGCACAGCAGGCCATCGCCGCCGCAGCCGAACGAACATCGGATAGCTCGTTCGCAGCCGAACTGACGGCGAGCAGGACCGCAACCGCGACCAGCGCTCGCAATCGGTGCCGCACGTCTCGATTGTCGGGCGGTCGGCCAGTGAAGTCAACCAGCCCTTGAGTTGCCGGGCCTGACGCCCAAGGAAGCGCGCTTCTTCGTGGCCACGGCCGGGGCCGCGCCGCCGTGAATGTTTGCCACGCCGGCGCCCCCGGAAGCCACACCGAGAGAAACAGCGACGAACAAACGCATGAACTCGCGTCCGCGTTGAGCTCACACCCGTTCTACCGGCGGCGCGCGCCCTCGTAGAGGCTCGCTGCGCCGCCGCCAAGCGCCGCGCCGATGAGCGCGCCGGTCTTGCCGTGCACGATGCCGCCGATGCCGGCGCCGGTGCCGGCGCCGCCACCGATGATGAGCGCGGTCTTGCCCCACGAGCGATGCGGTCGTGACGCGCGGTATCGCGTGCTGTACGGCATCGCTCGCGACGCGCCGCCATTCACGCATTCGACTGTGGTGACGGGCGCTCCACGAACGAGCGTTTCGCGTACCGTAGCGCGCTGGCCGGGCGCGCAGGTCAGCACCATCGGCCCCGCGAACGCGAGGGACGCAGACAAGATCGTAAGGACGGCGGCTGTGGGAAGCATGAGACGGAACCGCATGGCGTTTCCCTCCTGAACAATGCCCTGTTCAGGAAGCTACAAGCGGTGTGCCGCAAAGGGCGTTCGCGAAGTTATTTGCCCCGAAGGACTTAGCGCGGAGCTCGGAGTTGTGTGTCCGAATGCGACGTCAACCGTATCCTCTGCAAGCGTCAGTCGCCATCAGGGTTGGCAAGGAGTGTCGTCAAGGCCCGGCCTGATGAACGACTGTCGTGAGAGGCCGATGCGCCGGGATTCTCCGATCGAGGGCGCGCAGAGATCGGACGAGACTGGCCACGAGCAGCGCATCGAGCCACGCTTCGAGCGCGTCAGACCACGACCGAGCGCGCTTCCTCGGCCGAGCGCACGCGGCTGGGGAGCCTCATCGCAGTGTCCTCATCACATACTGAGCATCGACGACGAGGATCTGCGCGGCATCCGGCGTGATGTGCCGTCCACTCTGCGCGTTCACCTGAACGATGAAATCCTGCAGCTTGACGATCGCCGCCGCTTTGTTGCCGCGCTGCACCGCCTGTTTTGCATCGTTCAATATCGCAAGAAGGCGGTTGACGACAGCAGGATCGTCGATCTTCTTCTGACCGGCGAACACGTTCACAGACGCGATCAGACTATCGACTGTCGCGATCACTCCGAATGTGACCGTCTGGCTCCGTGAATTTCCGGCCACGTCGGTAGCCGACACCGCAAAGCTGTGCGTCCCGAGGGCGAGCGTCAGCAGGCTGATGCTCCGACCGTTCGCTACCGCTCTGCCGTCGAGCGCCGCAGTCGGCATTCCGGTGGCCAGACCGGAAGCCGCATCCGCCGCGGAGAAGCTCGTCATCAGAACATCGGAATGGACATAGTCCCTGGCCTGTGGCGAAACAATCGCCAACGTTGGTGACACGGTATCGACGACCGTCACCGTTGTGGTGGCGGTGGCGCTGTTGCCCGCGGCATCACGCGCAGTGAACGTGACGATTGTCGGGCCCGGCGGGAAAATCGCCGGCGCGTTGCTCGCGACGGCAACCGAACCGCTGACGCTGTCGCTGGCGGTCGGCATCGGCACGGCGACGGAGGTGCCGGATGGACCGGTCTGCTCGACGGTCATGGGCGGTGGTACCCCAGTGAACGTCGGTGCCCTCGTATCCACGACAGT
>WNEY01003810.1_pt1 | contig 12757 bp, 6 predicted proteins | sample 5400531 | NCBI WGS metagenome assembly WNEY01 (sample SAMN13153338, study PRJNA577476) | soil metagenome | isolation source: 200 cm saprolite under Douglas fir tree site 1 | place: USA:California | collected 2015-04-18
CACCGTAAGCGCAATCGTAGTCGTATGCGTCAACGTGCCAGATGTGCCCGTGATGGTCACCGTGACCGTGCCGGTGGTGGCTGTGTTGCTGGCCGCAAGCGTCAACGTGCTCGTCGTGCTGGCGGGGTTGGGGCTGAACGATGCGGTCACGCCGTTCGGTAGACCCGAGGCGGACAAGCTGACGCTGCCGCTGAAGCCGTTCTGCGGAGTGACTGTGACCGTGCTCGTCCCGCTGGTTCCCTGTGTGATGCTCAGGCTGGTCGGCGATGCTGAAAGGGTGTAGTTCGGTGCGGCGGTCACCGTAAGCGCAATCGTAGTCGTATGCGTCAACGTGCCAGATGTGCCCGTGATGGTCACCGTGACCGTGCCGGTGGTGGCTGGGTTGCTGGCCGCAAGCGTCAACGTGCTCGTCGTGCTGGCGGGGTTGGGGCTGAACGATGCGGTCACGCCGTTCGGTAGACCCGAGGCGGACAAGCTGACGCTGCCGCTGAAGCCGCTCTGCGGAGTGACTGTGATCGTGCTCGTCCCGCTGGTTCCCTGTGTGATGCTCAGGCTGGTCGGCGATGCGGAAAGGACGTAGTCTGGCCCGGCGGTCACGGTGAGTGAGGCCGTTTGGGTCACGCCACCATAGGACGCGGATATGGTGACCGGAGTCGACGCGGCCACCGCGCTCGTGTTCACCGTGAAGGCCGCGCTGGTGGCTCCGACCGGAACGGTCAGGCTGGAAGGCACGCTGGCTGCCGCGTTGCTGCTGGAAAGCGCGACTTGCGCGCCGCCTGCAGGAGCTGGGCCGCTGAACGTTACCGTGCCCGTGGAGGACTGCGCGCCGCCGATGACACTCGTTGGGTTCATGGTCACCGAGGAAAGGGAGAGGGTTGGAAGAGGTGAAGACTGCTCGAAGATCAGAACTGCGGGATTCGGATCGCTCAATGAGACCGCTACAAACTTCGATGGGGAAATGACGTAGACGACGGCGCTCCCTCCTGATCCGGAAGTGACCGTCATGGCTCCTCTTCCATTTGTTGGCGATGAGGATACGGAGTATGTAGCATTGAACGCCACGCCCGGGTTCGGTCCGGTCCCGGCTCCGATATCCTCGGTCCCGCTAATACTGCCCGTCGGGCTGGCGCCGTCCGCCGTGAATTCGCCAGAGAAGGGAGCCACACCAAACGTCACCGGTGTGGTCGCAAAGCCGGCATACGTGCCCTTCACTTCGCTATTGGTGAACGACCCTGCTGCCTGGGGTTCGCCGAATCCGAACAAGACAGAGGTATCCGTGCTGAAGAGCAGGGCCTGATTCAAGCTCACCAGGTAGGCAACCACCCCAGCCGTTCCGACCGTGATGGATGTCCGCCCGTTGCTTGCCACACTGTAAGTCCCAGACAGTCCGTTGACGGAGTTGGGCGCGCTGCAGAAGTTCTCGTCGAAGGTTAGGGTGAGGGCGCCATTGCCATCGGCAATGAACAAACCTGCCACCGCTTTGGCCACGCTGCTCGTTCCACCCCCGCACGCAGAAAGTCCGGTGAGGTAAATCACCATGTTGCCGTTTAGCGAGGCGTTGGAGAATCCTCCGGCAGGAGTTTGCTGCTGCACCACGACGCCATTTAGCAAAGGGGTTGTGCTCGAGACCGCGTCACTCTCCATCACAAACAGTTTCCCTGAATTCACGACGTAAAATACGAAATTCAGGCTGTCAGGTGTTCCGCCAAACGTGAAGGTGAGGTTCATGGTGCCCCGCCCCGTGGCGGTATTGGACACCGTGTAATTCGCTGCCGTAAAGGTCATCGAATTAACGGAGCCATAGGCGTTGAGGTCCCCGGCTGTGTTGGTGAGAGTGCCCGCCCCGTTCGCAGTAAATCGGCCTGCAATTGTCGCCCGATTGCTTAAATTATCCAGGCCGGCGACGCCAAAGGCGTAGTCACCGGCTATTTTGGCCGTGTTGTAGGCATTCGTGTCCGTCTTTTCCATGGTCCCTGAGCTGATCGTTCCGTTCCCTCCTCCGGCATCGAACTCGATGAACTTGGCGTTGCCGTCGGCCATCATGGCGAAGGCAAGCTTCGCGCTGCCCGCGCCGATATTTAAGGTCATTACACCCCTGTTGTCTGCACCGATTGCATAGGTCCCGGTAAACGATTGAGCGCTTAGAACCCCTCCGGGGCCGTTGGTGTCCAGTTCGCCGTTGGTTACATTCCCCGCCCCGTCCGCCGTGAATCTTCCCACGGCGCCAAAAACAGACGAGCCGCCACCGCTCCCCGTGATTCCGCTGAAGGAAAGTGCGTAGTCACCTTTCAGCTCGGCTTTGTTCTGGGAGCCGATTGGTCCGACAACGGTGATGCTCAATGCTTGAGTGGCAGTCTGCGCAGGAACACTCGAGTCGGCCACTCGCACGCTGAAGTTGCTTGTCCCCAAGATGGTCGGCGTGCCGGAGATTTGTCCGCTCGCGGACAAGGTCAAGCCTGAAGGCAGAGTCCCTGAAAACAGCGACCAACTATACGGGGCGGTGCCGCCGGCAGCGGCGAGGCTCTGGTTATACCCTGCGGATTGCGTGCCGTTAGGGAGAGAAGTCGTGCCGACTGAGAGGAGCGAAGTTGTCCCGCCACTGGTGTTAAAGACCACGTCCACCCAGAAGTTCGAGGCATTGTAGTTGTTTGCGGGGAAGGCGCTGGTGCTGGCAAACGCGTACACGCCGTTCGCCCCACCGCCCCCACTTGCTGGAGCATGCAACGGCGCATTGTCCACTCCGGAGGTCGCGAAGTAATTCTGGTCCATACTAAAGTGCCCTACCGTGGTGTGGTAGGAAGCCACATACACTGTATTCGCCGCGATGGGCACGGGATTCGAGAAGCTCACCTGCTGCCAGCCGGAAGCGGTCTCCCCCGTAAAGGTGGCACTCGCCAGGAGCGCACCCGAGCCGCTCCACAGGTTCCCCACATGCATGCCAGTGTTTGCGGCACCTTTGTAAAAGCGTATGCCCGTTACGTAGCCACTGGCGTCCGCCCGGAATTGCACCCCGAGTTCCAGCGGCGAGTAGGGCCCGGCATCGGCATTCGCGGGTGCCACAGTGCTCGGCCAAATGGTGCATGGACACGGTTGCGGAACTGCGGTGACCGTAATGCCCGGGCTGGGAACCTCCAGATTGCCGCTGTCATCAGCCGCTCGACTCTGGACGCTCAGAGTTCCAGAATTCCCGGTTGTGAAGCTATAAGTCCAATTCTCACGTCCAGCAGCGGGGTGCCAGGTTTTTCCACCGTCCAGCGAGATCTCAACAGCTCCAACCACGCCGCCGCCGGAGTCCGCCGCAGTACCCGAAATTGTTACCGAGGAACCCGCAGTTATTTTGCTTCCCGGGGAAGGCGAGGTGATCAGCGATTTGGGTGGAGTCGTATCCGTTGAAGCAGTCGCTGGTACCAGGCCGCCTTGCAGCGTCGCGGGCTGAGCTCCCATGTCGGCAAGAAGGTTCACGGTTGCCTGCTGCATATTGGGATCGTTGGCCTCCAGCCCCCACGACCAGTGCATGGTGCCGGCTCCGAAGACCAGGGCTCCACTGGAAGCGCGGTACATGGTCAAGTGGTGCGTGGCGACGGCATTCCCAAAGTAGTAGCCTGAGGAAGGAGAAAAATAGAGATAGGTTGACACAGCCAAAGTAGTGGTCGAGAGTCGTATGAGACCCGCAGGCCTAAACCCATTGTCAGCGTCCTCATCCCACTCAGATCCAAGTGTTCCCGTCGGAAGGGTGGCGACCTGGCCTGGCCCGAGTGTCGCAATGCTAGTGTTCCGCCAGAAGCGCATTCTGCCGTCAGCCTGAGGCACGGTGATCGCGTCGTTTCGAGGCGCGTTCACCTGGAAAATCGTGCCGGTCAATGCGTTTTCCGGACGGCCTCCGTCTGCTGGTGGGCTGAAGCGCGGATCCAGCCATATCCCCGTCCAAGTGGGGGGGTCGGCAGGATCAATCACCGCATTCGCAAGCGTTTCTTTGTAACAAACCAGCGTGCGGTACGGTGTATTTGTGCCGTCAATGCTTGTTTCCCAGCGGGTCTTCCAGAAGATTTCGTTGCCGCTAAAAAATGCCAGATTCACGCCCGCCGCCCGGGCGGCTTCCACGTCTGCACGTTGTCCGCCCGACCAGTATTCGTCATGCCCAACAGACATGAAGACTCTGTGTTGAGCGATGAGCGCGCCGTTACGGTCCGTATCCACGCCAGCGAAATAACTGACGTCGTACCCGTTCGCCTCGAGCCAGCGAAGCATGGGATATTCGTTCGAGAAGAAATCACCCGGTGTATTGAGCGGCCGGTTGTAACTGACTTTGTAGGCGCGGCCGGCGGGGCTTCCCGCATAGAGACTGTTTCCACCGTAGTCATTGTAGGCCTGCCAGGTTGTGTCGGACGTCTGCACCAGAATGTCGGAATGGCTGGAATTATCGCGGACGACGAAAAGCATGGGACTGGCCTCGCCCGTATCCAGCCGTGTGAGTCGGGCATAATAGATCCCTGATACGGCGGTGCTGGGCACTGTCCAAGACGCGGATATGGCCCAGTTGCCGCAGTCTGTCAGACCAGTCGAACTGTCGCTCAGACAGGGAGGTTGGATTTGCGGGAGAGGCATCGAGGGCGAGAGGGAAGTTACGAACCGACCATCATTTCCTTGATAGAAGCCCAGACGATAGATATCGATAAGGTATGAGGCGGCATTCGTCGAGATTTTGAAGGAAATGGTTTGGCCCACGTTCACGCTGATGTCGGTGGCAAAGCCCTGAATATTCGGTGAGCCCGCCCCCGAAACATACCACTGACTGGAGGAGGTACCTGGCAGACAATTCTCGGCCTCGATCGGATTTCGAGGTGCGGTACAAGTGGCAAAGGCAGAAAGCGCTATGCTTGCCTGTCCGAGCGCATAGAGTAAAACGCTCGTGAAGACAAAGCGCATCCGCACAAAAGATCGCGACCGGTGGCAATCTGCACCTTGCAGATTGGTCGCTCCCTGTGCGACGTGCTGGGTACGAGTCATGGCGCTTGTCTCTTTCCGTGGCATGTTTGCGGATGGTTTCCCATACTCGTGGCCGACCCTTACCTCGACTAAAGGAACATGGGCGAGTTCGAGACATCGGCCAAATTGTGTTTTCGAACCCCTTTTGGTGCCAGGGCCACTGCAAACGCGTCCGATGGCGCAGACTGCCGCGTCGCAGCTTGGGGCATGCAGTCCGCGGGAGTCCCATTCTGCGGAAGCGCTGAAATTTGCAAGGGTAGTGCGGCTTTGGCCAAAAGCATTGAACTGACCTCGGCATTCCGTGGAATCGCATTTCCGGGACGAACGCGAACGAATGAGAGCGAAAATAGTAACTTGGAACCGTACCCTCAGACCGTCGGCAAACTCATCGCAAGTCCGTCCAGGGATGAGCAAACATTTACGCCGCGCTCCAGAACGCCGCGGCCTTGGCACGCTCAACAGCTGGAAAAGTTAGCGGGGGAAGAATCTCTTTTCAATTAGGTAAGTCCCTGCATTTTCGATACGGAGAATTCCGTCATTCGCGTGGAACCGGGATGGGCGTCCGAAGTGTTGTGCGCCGCTGGCTGATTTGGCGGCTGGGGCAAGGCGCTGTATTGCGCTCTAATTTCTCACAAGCGGACCAGTTTCGCAGGATAGGTGTCTAAGAGCAAGTGGTGCACGCCCGTTTTACAAAAAGACAAATTATTGATCGTGAGGTCCTATGCGACGCAATCGATGCACTCAGACTGCTTGGGCGATGGGGATTTCTCTCTCGCAACAGTCAAGTTAGGCTGGCTGGAACAAGCCTGCCGGAAGCCACTTTCAGGAGCCCCCATTTCCAGCAGTATATTTTCTTACTATTTCTCTGCCCTTGTGCTCTAGGGGAATAGCTTGCTGAGAATCGTCCACAAAGTACTGAACTTTGCCAAGTCCCCGAGGTGTTGGCAAGTAAAGGATGGCCACAATCTGTGATGCTAAGTATATTGCTATCTGTGAATTAGCGCTGCTCTGAGGTGGCCGGTATGCCGGTGGGCTGCAAATTGCACACAGACTTTTGATATTGCAACCCTAAGTCCGTCCCCCGCATGGCATGCCAAAAGGAAAGGTTGGGTACCAGTACGGCTGAAGAACTTCACGTACTTTGCTACCAGCATCACACGGAGATGCTTCTAAGTCCCCCTACCAAGCCTGCGGTCGGTCTGCTATGCGCCTGCCGGAAACCCGACTGTCTAGTCCGATACAGTAGCTTGCATGGATACTTCATCGACACAGAAGACGCAAAGACTATCGATGAAGAAACGCCGCCTCGCGTCAACTGTCCCAACGATGGGCAACTCATGTATCTAGCCGAGGTCAGCCCCCAAAAAGGTTCCTTCCGCCTGTGGAAATGCCCGGAATGTAACCAGCGCCGCACGAACGAGGATATTTTGGGCGGGCTGGGGAAAAAGATGGGCGCATGAGCTCTAGGTAGCGCTTTCGTGGAAGGTTGTTAAGAACGGTGGCCTCTTGCGGTTAGTAAGGCTTCGCCCACATCTCCACTCTGCCGGTCAGTTCCAAACCGACAGCAAACCTTCTCTCGGACACGCGCTGGCAGTAGATGATCCGCGCTTGTGAGTGCATGCCCTCCTTTGGCGAGCTAACCAGCACTCGCTGCCCCGGCTGCAACTTCTGCTGCATGAGAACACGTGCGCCGTGGGCACTCACGTTTTCGGTCAACGTCTTTTCGTTAAGCTTTGGTTCATCCTGCAGACAAACTTCTATGCTCTCCGTCCTTGCGATCCGCTTCTCGGATCGGCCAATCGACATAATCCTCCTGGTGCCAGAGACCCTGCGGGCCCTAGGCAGCATGTTCACTGTTAGGTTGCGCTCCTTGCCGATGGGCACTTTTGTGCGCGTACGTGGCGTGATCTGCTTTACCCACAAATTCTCTCGGTGAGACGTAACTCGTCGCACCTTCGGGTCGAAGAATTCAGTCCCGGCGCTGGAGCACGCTCTCCCTCCCGCATGTCAGTGCTTGGTTATCATCGTCAAGCTTAGTGGTCAAGCGGAGGAAAACAGCAATTTCCCAGCAGGTGATCTCCTTCTAGCGCTCTAGTACTCGGCTTACTTAGTGTTCCCAGCAATTCGCGTCTTGGCGTAGGAGGTTACTTCTGCAGCGCCGCCAGCTCTAGCGGCCTTGCGTGTCTGAGTCGCAACTAGCTGTGGCTGTGCCACTGTCGACTGCGGCCCATCGTCTTCCTTCCAAAACACCAAGCCCCCCACGCGCGGGTCCCAGTCAATGCAGAGTATTTCGCCTGCCTTCACCTGTCCGGTGGCCAACAGGTTTGCCATAGGGAAAACTACCCGCTGCTCGATGGCGCGCTTCAAATGGCGAGCGCCGTAGCGCTGATCCGTGCCTTCGTGCAACAGAAATTCGCGGCCTGCATCGGTCACGCGGAACTGGAATTGCCCGTTCAGTGTCTCCAAGACCCGCTTCTGTACTTGCCCTAACTCGATCTCCAGCACTTCCGCGAGTTGCTCACCATTCAACGGATGAAACACGACTATCTTGTCGAGGCGGTTCATGAATTCCGGCGAGAAATTCCTCCTCGCCGCTTCTACCGCCGTGCGTGTCACCTTCACGTCAAGTCCCTTCATTGGCAAATCCTCCGGCTGGATGAAACCCATCCCCCCGTGCATCAACTCCGTGATTTCCGCACCGCCCAAGTTTGAGGTCATGAAGATCACGGTTTGCGACAGATCCACACGGCGGTTGTCACCCAGCGTTAAGGTCGCCCTGTCCAGCATGCCCAGAAGGAGTTGCCACAGAGCATCGCTGGCCTTTTCAATTTCGTCGAGCAGCAGGAAGCTGAGCTTCAACTTCTCCGTATGGCTCGCGGCCAATGCTTCCTGGGTGATCAGTGGATGTGTTTCGCGGTGGCCCAGGTACCCCGGGGGCGACCCGATCAGCTTCGAGATCTCATGCGAATGTTGAAACTCACCGCAGTCAACTTTGATTACTGCGCGGCGATCCCCAAACAAAATCTCAGCGGCGGCTTCCACGATGCGCGTCTTTCCGGATCCCGTGGGACCGAGGAACAATAGACTGCCTATCGGACGCCCTGGCGAGTTCAAGCCGGCACAGAACACCTGGTACAGGTCCACCATCGCCTGCACTGCTTCCTCCTGCCCGACGATCTTCGCGCGCAGCGCCTCACCAAACTCCATCGCCTCCGAACTGCGTAGCGTCGAATCGAGAACCACCGGTTGAGTACACATGGCGAACTCCTAGTGAACCTTCTGCTCGGGGATGGGCGGGGCGAAAGAAAACTGAGCAAGTTGGTATAACAGCAATTCGAAATTCAGGAAATAGTGCTTGCCGACGGCTGGCGGTATCAGTGCCCCGCGGTCGTGCGGATGGGCTTCCAGACGCGCCTCCTGGAATTGCTTTACATTCATCGGCCGGTAAATCTTGTTGTGTTCAAATCGTCGCCACATGTTCTTGAGCCAGCTTCGGTGGGACAGAGCAGCGAAGGAGCGTACGGCCAAACTTGCGAGTCTTGCGGTCTACACCGCGGGCCGATAATCCTGCATTCGAGGCCCTTGTCACCTGACGCTAAACTATCTTTAGAAAGTGAACCAAGCAATCCGGCCAAGCCACGAATCGAGCGGTTGAAAATACCCGGTATTGATCGATACGGGTGCCGCATTTTTTATGCAGGTCTATGCCTGATGCCACCAGATTTAGATAACTCGAAACGCGATGGTAATCGCGTTTATCACCATCAATTCTGGTGGCTGGCGCAAAGGCTGGCACCGAAAGTCATCGCGTGTATCACCATCCGCAAGGCGATTTACGACGGCTGACAAGGCAATCGCCGACCAACATCCGTTCATGGACCTGTCAAATTAGTCTTGATGGGCAGGGAACTTATCGGCATCCCGCCCCTGCTGTCAGGGAAACGTCCGACTCGGATCTCCTAAGCCCGGTGTTTCTCCCGGCGCCACCGGGCGTTTGCGAATCGAGGGCCGAGACCATTGTTCAACCCGAATTAAGTGCTGCGACAAATGCAACGTTTGGCTCTGCAATCTGGAACTAGGCGCGATGCGGGCGACATCGTCCCAGCGAGTCTGATCGAGCCCATAAGGGCAGGGAATCCAGATCGCCGGGAGAACCCCCAGTGCATCTCTGGGACCTGCCACGGATATAAACTTCAGGCCGACCACAAGTTGTGCTTAGGCGACAGACTCGGCTACTTTGAAGTTCTGCGCATTCACCATTTTGATGTTGCACGCGCCGAGCGCGCACTCGCTTTGTTTGGGCTGTAATTCTTGTCAACAAATCCCACTGAACGACAGCTCCTTGCACTATGATGCCCTGATGAACTCCTCGATCGGTTCTTGAGCCAGGTTCACCCAAGGGTTGTGGGTCCGACTTCCACAGACTCCCACCATGCGATCACGTATGGGTGTTCTGTCTTTCAATCGTCGTTTCTGCTGGAAAATAGTCAGCTGGTGAAACGATATTCCTCCCAGAATACGTCTAATATGTGGCCTAAACCCCGAGTGTGTCTTGCCGGGGAATTGGCGCAAGCGGTGTTCATGAGGACTTGCGATTACAGATAGAGGACTTAGGAATCGAGATGGTGTCTTGGAACCGGCCTGTACGTAAGCATGCTTTCTTGATTGCAGCGATTTGCCTGGGCTTAAGCCCAGGAACTACTACTAGTTCTCTAGCCCCCGAAGCCCGACCGAGGCAGCAGCCGTCCGCGCAAGCTCCTGCCGTGGCGCGGCCCGTCGGAACAATTAAATCAATTTCGGGGAATACCATCACTTTGACGACCGATGCGGGGAGCGAGGTCACCGTTCAAGTCCAGGACGCCACGAAGCTCGTTCGCATTGCGCCCGGGCAAAAGGACTTGAAGGACGCCACGCCCATCCAGTTGGCTGACGTTCAACCGGGCGACCGCATTCTTGTGCGCGGCAAACTTGCCGACGATGGAAAATCCGTCTTAGCTGCTTCTGTTATCGCCATGAAGAAGGCGGACATTGCGGAAAAACAGTCCCGCGAGCGAGAAGAGTGGCAGAAACACGGTTTCGGAGGACTGGTCAACAGCGTCGATGCTGCCGACGGCACGATCAGCATCGGTCTGCCTTCCCCGGGTGAAAAAAAGTCCGTGGCCGTTCATCTTTCCAAAGACACCATCCTGCGCCGCTATGCCTCGGATTCCGTGAAATTTGATGACGCGAAGCCCGCTCCACTCGATCAGATCAAGCCGGGTGACCAGCTTCGCGCTCGCGGTACTCGCAGCGCCGATGGCGCCGAATTCACTGCCGATGAAATCGTCTCCGGCACGTTTCGAAATATCGCCGGCCCAATTTCCGCGCTCGACGCATCCGCCGGAACCATCACCGTCCAGGATTTGGTTTCGAAGAAATCCATCACCGTGAAAATTACCGCGGAATCACAGTTGCGCAAACTGCCTCCGCCCATGGCGCAGCGGATCGCAGCGCGCCTGAAAGGAACTCCGCCCGAAGCACAGTCTTCCGCGCCCATAGCGAGTGGTGCTGGCCCCGCTGCTAACTCGGCGCAAACATCTAGCTCCGCTGGTCAACAGACCGGCGGGTCGGGGGCTGGCGGCTCCAGCGGGATGGGAAGGCCCGGCGGCGGGGGCATTGCCGATCTGCAACAGATGATTAGCCGCATGCCTGCCGCCACGCTGGCGGACTTGCAGAAGGGCGACGCCGTCATGGTTGTAGCCACCGAGGGCGGGGCAAATGGCGTGTCCACGGTGATTACCCTGCTTGGTGGAGTTGAACCCATTCTGGAAGCTTCCCCCAAGAGCAGCCCGTCCACAATCCTTTCGCCATGGAGCCTCAGCAGCGGGGGCGGCGGGGAAGCAGCCACACCGTAATGCTGCGCAGTCTCAAATCAAACGGAATTCACCCAGGAGAGCTGATGAGTTTTCGGACCGCTCGAATTGTTTTATTGAGTTTGGTTATTCTTCTTTCGATTTTCCTCTTTGGCGGAGATTTGGCTGCGCAGGCGCCAACTGGCGGACTGAATGGGGTCGTCACGGACCCCTCCGGCGGAGTCATTGCAAAAGCGGCCGTCCGTCTGACTAACGCAAGCGGTGCGTCACTGGACACCACCGCCAACCGCGATGGCTTCTACGAATTCAAGGGATTGGCGTCGGGCACGTACACTCTCAAAGCTATCGCAAAAGGCTTCGCTATTTTCACGCAGGAAGATGTCCAGATCCTTGCGGGGAAGACTCAACAGTTGAATATCGGGCTCGTCATTCAGATGGAGGAGGAAAAAGTGGAGGTTTCGGATTCCTCCGCGAAGGTCGATATTGCTCCTTCGAACAACGCCGGGATGGTGGTCATGCAAGGCAAGGACCTCGAAGCGCTCTCGCCAGATCTATATAGACGGATTTACGGCCGGCACACTCCCTCCCAAAGCGTCCATCCGCGAAATCCGCATCAATCAGAATCCGTTTTCCGCGGAGTACGACAAGCTCGGCTACGGCCGCATCGAGATTCTCACCAACGCGCGCAATCCTTTTGCAAATCTCCCGCCCGGGACGCCTCAACCGGGCAATCATTCGACTCAATACAACGGGAATATCGGCGGACCGTTGAGCAAGAAAGCTTCGTTCTTCTTCAACGTCGAGGGGCGCAATGTCATCGACCTCAAGATAGTCGATACGCCCATCGTGGATCCCAATACGTTTCAGATCGTTCAGTTTAGCGATGTCGTGTCGAATCCCGGCACACGCTACAACATCAGCCCGCGTCTCGATTACCAGCTCACGCCCACTAATACGCTCACCGCGCGTTACCAGTATTTTCACAACACCGATGAGAACGAAGGAACCGGTCAATTCAACCTCGCGCAACAAGGTTACAACGTCGTCAACGCCGAACACACCTTGCAAATCAGCGACACCCAGGTTGTGAACGCCAAGATCATCAATGAGACCAGATTCCAATTCCTGCGCACGACCAACATTCAAACGCCGGTGAGCACTACGCCCACGATTCAAGTGCAGGGCGCTTTCGCCACTGGCGGAAACGTTCAAGGCGCGCTCAATGACACCCTCGATCGCTACGAGCTCCAGAATTACACTTCCATGGCCTTAGGCAAACACTTCGTGAAGTTTGGAGCGAGGGTGCGCGAAAACCGGGACGACAACTTTCAAACTGCGAATTTTAACGGGGCCTTTTCTTTTGGAACCAGGCAGACCCCATCCCCAACTGCCTCCTGTACCGGCCCAAGCGTGCAGCTGACAGGTATCCAGGCATACCAACAGTTGGTGATGGGCTTGGCGAATGGACAGAGCGTGCAGAGTCTGATTAATTGTGGTTTCGGGCCGACCGATTATTCCGTGAGCGCCAGCCCCGTGGGGAATCCCATAGTTCGCGTAAACTGGTTTGACGCCGGTTTGTACGCACAGGATGACTGGCGAGTCCGTCCGAATATCACCCTCAGCTATGGGCTCCGATTCGAAACTCAGAACAACATCCCGGATCATGCCGACTTTGCGCCGCGATTGGGAGTGGCCTGGGGTATTGGCGGCACGCCGAAGAATCCGCCCAAAACCGTGCTTCGCGTCGGCTTCGGAATGTTTTATGACCGATTCAGTTATGACTTGGTGGCGCAGCAGCAGCGACTCAACGGGCTCATCCAGCAAAAATTTATCGTGGGCAACCCGAGTTTCTTTTTGAGCGATACTCCGCCCGTCAGCCAACTCCAGCAGTCTGGCGCTCCCGCAACGGTCTATGAAGC
>WNEY01002902.1_pt1 | contig 12753 bp, 10 predicted proteins | sample 5400531 | NCBI WGS metagenome assembly WNEY01 (sample SAMN13153338, study PRJNA577476) | soil metagenome | isolation source: 200 cm saprolite under Douglas fir tree site 1 | place: USA:California | collected 2015-04-18
CTGATTGATGATACGTACAATGCCAGTCCCCAGTCGATGCGGGCGGCCTTGCAGTGTTTGGCCCAGACACGCGTGGTTGGTCGACGTCTGGCGGTCCTGGGGGATATGTTGGAGTTGGGCGACGAGGCACCACCGTTGCATGAAGAGGTGGGAATGCTCGTAGCCCAGAGCGGAGTACACCAACTGATGACATTTGGACCCTTAGCGCAATACATCGCCCAGGGTGCTCAGCAGGCTGGCATGGCAGCCGCCTGTATCCACGTGACGACGCAACCTGAGGACGTTTTAACACTACTCAGATCCATGATGCAGCCCGGAGATGTTATTCTCCTGAAAGGGTCGCGAGGGATGGCCATGGAACGCCTGGTAGACGCCCTGGCAGAGCAGCAAGGGGGCGGGTGATGTTTTATCACTTGCTCTATCCTTTGCATCAGACCTATTCGGTCTTCAACGTCTTCCGCTATCTGACGTTCCGTACTGCCTACGCTGCCCTGACTGCCTTACTCGTGAGTATCATTGTCGGACCGTACATCATCAGCATGCTGCAACGCTTGCAAGTCGGGCAGGTGATTCGCCAGGATGGTCCCAAATCCCACTACAGCAAAGCCGGCACGCCGACCATGGGTGGACTGCTCATTCTTGCCACCATGGCGCTGGCGACCCTCCTGTGGGCCAATCTCACCATGCCGTATGTCTGGTTTGCACTGCTCACCACTGGCGCGTTTGGGGCAATTGGCTTTTGGGATGACTATCTGAAAAAAGTCCGCAAGAGTTCCACAGGGTTGCGCGCCAAATATAAATTTCTCCTCGAGATCGCCATCGCGACCGCGGTGGTTGGCTTGCTGTATGTGACGGCCGAACCCGGCAGCCACATGACACACCTGAACATGCCGTTCTTCAAGCAGATGCGGCCTGATCTCGGGGCCTGGTACATCCTCTTTGGTGCCTGGGTCATCGTCGGCACCAGCAATGCGGTCAACCTGACCGATGGGCTGGATGGGCTGGCAATGGGGCCGTACATTATTGCCACCTTTGTCTATGCTGGTATTGCCTACGTCGCTGGCAATGCCAACTTCGCCGAGTATCTGAACATTATGCATGTGCGGGGGGCTGGCGAACTGGCGGTGTTCTGTGGGGCGTTGCTCGGTGCCAGTCTGGGGTTCCTGTGGTTCAATGCCTATCCAGCCCAGATCTTTATGGGAGACGTGGGCTCGCTAGCACTGGGAAGCGCTCTGGGCACCGTCGCCGTGCTGGCGAAGCACGAATTGCTCCTGCTCGTGATTGGGGGACTATTCGTCATCGAGACCCTGTCCGTCATCATTCAAGTGGCGTCATTCAAACTGACGGGCAAGCGCGTGTTTCGTATGGCGCCCTTGCATCACCATTTTGAGGCCAAGGGTTGGCAGGAGCCCAAGGTCATTGTGCGCTTTTGGATTATTGCTATTACTCTGGCGCTGTTCAGTTTAAGCACCTTGAAATTGCGGTGACGGCATGGCACGGCGGACAGATTTTGCCCTCCTGGGGCTGACGCTCTTATTGATGGCGCTTGGACTCGCGATGCTCTACAGCACCAGCGCCGTCCTGGCGCAGATGCGTTATCATGACTCGCTGTATTTTTTGAAGCGCCAGTTGCTGTGGGGTGGGTTCGGTCTGCTCGGTCTGTGGGGCATGCGTTGCATCCCCTATAGCGCGCAGCGACGCCTGGCAAGGCCAGCACTCGTGTGTACGCTGGTGGCTCTCACCCTGGTACTACTGTTGGGCAAGGAGGTGAGTGGCGCACGCCGCTGGCTGATGATCGGTTCCTTGTCCATACAGCCCTCGGAGTTTGCCAAGTATACGCTGCTCTTGTATGTGGCCCGTCGTCTGGCGATGAATCAGGAGCGCCTGACGAGCTTCGTCCACACCTATCTGCCCAATATGTGCATCCTGGCAGTGGTGACTGTGCTGGTCTTCAAGCAGCCTGACCTGGGTACCGCAGTCGTCCTGGCAGCTACAGCGAGCCTGCAACTGCTGATTGCTGGTGTGCCGTGGCGCTACCTCGCCTGTACTGCCCTGGCTGGCCTGCCTGGGCTCTATTGGGCGTTGACGCATGTGCGCTTTCGTATGGGACGACTCATGATGTTCCTCAACCCCTGGGGTGATCGCCAGGGTGGTGGCTATCAGGCCATCCAGGCGTTACTGGCCCTGGGGCAGGGTGGGCTGTTGGGCATTGGTCTGGGGAAGAGTCAGCAAAAGCTGTTCTATCTCCCAGAAGCCCATACGGATTTTATCTTCGCGGTGATTGGTGAAGAACTGGGGTTGGTGGGCGCGGTGGGACTCATCGTGCTCTTTCTGCTGCTGTTGTGGCGTATTCTGCGTATTGCGGTGTCGTGTAACGACCCGTTTGGGACCTATTTGGGACTGGGCATCTTCAGTCTGCTGTCGCTGCAGATTGTCATGAATCTGTGTGTGGTGATTGGCCTCATGCCCACGAAAGGGCTGCCGCTGCCCCTCATTAGCCTCGGCGGCTCGAATCTGCTGGTGTCGCTCATGGCCATCGGTACGATGCTCAACATTGCGGAAGGAGGCAAAGCATGACCCAGACTGCCGCCTTGCGTATGGTCATCGCCGCTGGTGGGACCGGTGGCCATCTCTATCCTGGCATTGCCGTGGCCAGGCGCTTTGCCGCACGTTGCCCCGGCACAGAGGTGCTGTTTGTGGGTCACCGAGGTGGTCTGGAAGAGCGTCTCCTGCCGCGCGAAGGTTTTAAAGTATCTACTGTGACCGTGCAAGCGCTGCAAGGCAGATCGAGGTTGGCCCAGGTGCAGGCGCTTGGCGTCCTGGGACTTGGCACCTTGCAGGCCATGCGTCTCCTCTGGCGGGTCCGTCCACACTTAGTGGTCGGGGCCGGAGGCTATGTCATGGGGCCAGTGGTGCTGGCTGCCACGCTGCTGCGTGTGCCCCGTGTGATTCTGGAGCAGAACGTCGTCCCAGGGCTGACGGTGCGGGCCCTGGCGCGCTGTGCCCAGCGGGTGTTTACCTCGTTTCCAGACAGCGCGGCGTATTTGCCGGGCCGGCTGGTGGAGTATACGGGCACACCGGTGCGCGAGGAGATCTGCCAGGTCGGCGCCACAGAGCCCAGGCAGGCCGACGGGCGCTTGCATCTGCTGGTCTTTGGCGGCAGTCAGGGAGCGCATCACCTCAATCAGGCCATGCTGCAGGTGGCGCCCTTGCTGGTGGCCCATCAGCCGCGTCTGTGCCTGGTACACCAGACCGGGGAGGCCGATTGTGCCGAGGTGGCCCAGGCCTATGCACAGGCGGGTCTGCAGGCGGAGGTCCACCCGTTCCTGCACGATATGGCTGACCGCTACCGCTGGGCCGACCTGGTCCTGTGTCGCGCCGGAGCCAGTACGCTGGCGGAACTCACGACCTGTGGCAAGCCGGCGATTCTAGTGCCGTATCCCTATGCTGCTGCTGATCATCAGCGTCACAATGCCATGGCCCTGCAGCGGCAGGGGGCGGCGCAGGTCATCCTCGATGCCGATCTCACTGGAGCACGGCTGTACGAGGTGCTGGAGCCGCTGCTGTGGAAGCCTGAACTCCTGCGTCAGCAAGCGGCGCAGAGCCGCCGTCTGGGTCGGCCCCAGGCGGCTGATGCCATCGTCACGGTGTGTTTGCAACTGCTGCGTAGGGCAACGGCTATTGCTCCCTCTCCCTCCGGGAGAGGCTTTAACGGGGGGTGAGGGTCCTTCTGGTTATGCGCAATACGCAACGTATCCACTTCGTGGGCATTGGCGGTATAGGCATGAGCGGCATCGCGGAGGTCCTGCTGAATCTGGGGTATACCGTGAGTGGCTCGGATCTGGCGCTCTCTGACGTTACCAGACGGCTGCAACAACAGGGTGCCACAGTGTCCCAGGGGCACGCGGCGGCGCACGTGCAGGGAGCCGACGTGGTGGTGATCTCCTCGGCGGTCAAGTCTGATAATGTCGAAGTGCTGACCGCCCGGGCCCAGCACATTCCGGTCATTCCACGCGCCGAGATGCTCGCAGAATTGATGCGCCTGAAGTACGGTGTGGCCATCGCTGGCACGCACGGCAAGACCACCACCACCTCCCTGGTCGCTACGGTGCTGGCAGACGGCGGTCTGGACCCCACGGTGGTCATCGGGGGGCGCCTGAATAGCCTGGGGAGCAATGCCAAACTGGGCCAGGGCGCGTATCTGGTCGCTGAGGCCGACGAAAGCGACGGCTCGTTCCTGCTCTTGTCGCCGACGATTAGCGTCGTGACCACCGTGGATGCTGAACATCTGGACTTCTATGGTGACCTGGAGGCCGTGAAGCGAGCCTTCACCCAGTTCATCAACAAAGTGCCGTTCTATGGTTGTAGCGTCATCTGCCTGGATCAGCCCCACATTCAGAGCCTGGTACCGCAGATTCATCGGCGCTTCATTACCTACGGTCTGACCAGTCAGGCCGATTACGTAGCACGCGACCTGCGTTTTACCGGTGCACGGTCGCGCTTTGACGTCTTCTGTGCTGGCACGCGACTCGGGCAGTTCTCGCTCAATCTGCCTGGCACGCACAACGTCTCCAATGCCCTGGCCGCCATTGCCGTAGGGGTGGAACTGGACGTGCCGTTGCCGACGATCGCTAAAGCCCTGGCGGAGTTTAGCGGCGTGCACCGACGCTTTGAAGTGCGCGGGGTACGCGACAGTGTCACCGTGGTGGACGATTATGGCCACCATCCTGAGGAGATTCGCCAAACGCTCCGTGCCGCCAAATCGGTCTGGCCCGAGGCCCGCCTGGTGGTCGTGTTTCAGCCCCATCGCTACACCCGCACGCACCTGTTGCAGCAGGAGTTCTGTACGGCCTTCTACGATGCGGATGCGCTGGTACTGCTCGATATCTATGCCGCCGGCGAAACGTCGCTGCCTGGGGTGACCACGGCGTTGCTCTACGAGGGCCTGATCGGCCATGGCCAGCGTGAGGTGTACTACCTGCAGGAACGAGCTGCGGTCGTACCCTTCTTGCGACGCTACGTACGAGCCCACGACGTCCTCCTGACCCTCGGTGCCGGGGACGTCTGGCAGATTGGCGAGACGTTTGTACACGCCACAGGGGCAGCGTGATATGGCACAGTCGCGCTCCACCCTGTGGAACCTCCCCACCCTGCTGCGCGATGTGCCGGGGCGCAAGGATTTTGCGCGACCGTTGGCGCCCTTTACCTCCATACGCATTGGCGGGCCAGCGGACGCTCTGGTACGCCTCGAAACGCTGGACGCCTTGCGGCACCTGCGGGCGATTGCCAGAGAGCACGCCATTCCCCTCTTCATCCTCGGCGGCGGCTCGAACCTGCTCATTCGCGATGGCGGCATCCAGGGCATCGTGGTGTTACTGCGGGGGGCTTTTCGTTCGTACTCTGTGGAAGCGTGCTCGCCAGCCACAGCACCGATGGTGGCGCACGTGCATGTTGGAGTCGGATATCCGTTGTCGCGCCTGGCGCTGCAGCTGGCCCGGCAGGGATGGAGTGGTCTCGAGTTTGCCTACGGCATTCCGGGGACCCTTGGGGGAGCCATGGTGATGAACGCTGGTACACACCTGGGCGATATGAGTCGCGTCCTGGTGACGGCCCGTATGTTGCTCAGCCATGGGCAGGTGCAGGAGTTGCCAGCTAGCGCCCTGGGCTTACGGTATCGTGGCTCGTCGTATCCACCGGACACGGTGTTGTTAGGCGCCACACTGCGTCTCCAGCAGGGTCAGCGGGAGCAGATCGAAGCGCTGATGCACGCGTCGTACGCCCGGCGGCAACGCACCCAACCACTCTCGCAACCCAACGCCGGCTCGATCTTTAAAAATCCTCCGGGGACGGCGGCGGGGCGCTTAATTGAGGCATTGGGGTTAAAGGGCACCCGCATCGGAGGGGCGATGATTTCACCGGTGCACGCCAATTTTATTGTCAATGTTGATCATGCGACGGCTGCCAACGTGGCGGCCCTCATAGCGCATGTGCAGGAGCGCGTGCGGGCAGTCTATGACGTCGTCCTCGAACCGGAAGTACACATTGTTGGAGAGGAGGGCTAGGGCATGGCTTTGGCGGCGACTCGCAGCAGCACGCTCTATGTGGCGCAACGCAAACGCATGCGCGGCAAGCGTCTGCTCACACGACTGTGGTTCCTGGGGAAATTTTTGCTGCGTTTAGCCCTCTGCGGGGTATTGGCGTGGAGTGTGAAAATCGTCTATCCCCTGGTGCTCGAAGCGGCGTATTTTCGCGTGCGGACGGTGGAGATCACGGGGCTCACAACACTGACGCGCGAGCAAGTCCTCTACCTCCTGGGCATTGGAGACGACACCACCCTGTGGCAGTTCGACCTCCCACGCATGGGTGCGCGTCTGGAGCGCCATCCGTATGTCAAGTCCGTTATCCTGCGTCGGGAATTTCCCCATACCCTGCGCGTCACCGTGCGCGAGCGTACCCCGTTTCTGGTGATCAGTGCCGGCGATCAGCACATGCTCGTCGACGACGCAGGTGTGGTGTTGCGGGCCTTTGTCCCGGACCAGGACCCCAAGGTACCGCACGTCATCTTGCAGCAGCAACGGGTTCTGGAGCCGGGCATGCGTTTGCATCAGCAGGAGGTGCAACGGGCTTTTGAGCTTCTCCAGGTCTATCGCGCGTCCCCACTGGCCGAGATGCTACGTCTGGCGTCGCTCACCGTGCAGCCCTCCGGCGTCTCGGTGTGGCGCTTTGAGCAATACCCCTTCGACGTCCGGCTGGGCGACGAGGGGCTTCCGGTCCAACTCGGGCGTCTACCGCTGGCCTTGCGGTATATCGCCCAACAAGGTCTTGCAGTACGAGCCGTGGATCTCTCGTACCGCAAGAGAATCGTCATCATACCCGCGAGCTAACGCGTGAGGAGGGCATACTATGAGCCGCAGGGGAAAGCATATCGTGGCAGGTCTCGACATCGGGACGACCAAGATCTGTGCCATCATTGGTGAAGTCAAAAGTGATGGTGTGATCGACGTGATTGGGATTGGCACCCATCCGTCCCGTGGCCTCAAGAAGGGCATGGTGGTGAATATCGACAGCACTGTCGAGACCATTCGCCAGGCCATGGAGGATGCCCAGATGATGGCGGGGGTCGATGTTGGGTCGGTCTATGTTGGCATTGCCGGTGGGCACATCATGGGCATCAACAGCACCGGGATCCTGGCAGTGAAAAATCAAGAAATCACCACGCGGGAAATTGACAAGGTGATCGAGGCTGCACGGGTCGTGGCCCTGCCGATGGATCGTGAGGTCATTCATGTCCTGCCGCAGGAGTTCATCGTCGATGAGCACCACGGCATCCTCGACCCCTTGGGGATGTCTGGCGTGCGTCTGGAGGCGCGGGTGCACATTGTCACTGCCGCCGTGGCCTCAGCGCACAGCATCGTGAAGTGTGTGAACAAGGCCGACCTGGAGGTGGAGGACATCGTCCTGGAGCAACTGGCTGCTAGTGAAACCATCCTGTCCCCTGACGAACGTGAATTGGGTGTGGTGATCATTGATATTGGTGGAGGGAGCATCAATATCGCGCTGATCTCGGGCCATGTCGTGCAACATACGGCCGTCCTCAGTGTCGGTGGGAACCACATCACCACTGATCTGGCCTTTGGCCTCCACACGATGCTCCCAGAGGCCGAGCGCCTCAAGAAGGCGCATGGGTGTGCCTACAGCTCGCTGGTAGGGATGCACGAAACCATCGAGGTGCGCAGCCCGGGCGAACGCGAATCGCAGACGCGCATGCGGATGGAGATCTGCGACATCATCGAACCGCGCGTGGAGGAGATGTTGCAGATGGTGCTGCAGGAGATCAAGCAGAGTGGATATACCGATAGTGCGACTGCGGGGGTCGTGCTCACCGGTGGCACGGCGTTGTTGCCTGGCCTTGTCGAACTGGCCGAGGAAGTATTCCGGCTCCCAGCGCGCTGCGGGATACCAACGAACATTGGCGGCTTAGTCGAGATGGTCAATAGTCCCATGTACGCCACTGGGGTTGGTCTGTTGCAGTTTGCCGTCAAGCAGCACCACTACGGACGCTTCCAGAAATTCACCGACGACCATCTCTTTGGCAAGATTTACCATCGCATGCATGACTGGTTTAGCGAGTTCCTGGCGTAAAGGGAGAGGACACGTATGGAAGAGAATCGCATCTACTTCGTGGACGACGAGCTGACCGGTGAAGTCCAAATGAAAGTCATTGGGGTGGGGGGCGCAGGTGGCAATGCCGTCAACAACATGATTGCGGCGCACAGCAACGGTGTGGACTTCATCACCGCCAATACGGACCTGCAAGCGCTGAATGGCACACTGGCGTCGACGCGAATCCAGCTCGGGGTCCAGCTCACCAAGGGACTGGGGGCGGGGGCAAATCCCGAAATTGGCCGTCGCGCTGCCGAAGAAGATCATGAGAGGCTGCGGAGTCTGTTGTCTGGGGCAGACATGGTGTTTATCACTGCCGGCATGGGCGGTGGCACAGGCACCGGCGCGACTCCAGTGATTGCCAGCATTGCCAAAGAGTTGGGGTGTCTGACCGTCGCAGTGGTCACCAAACCGTTCGATTTTGAAGGCAAGAAGCGCAAGATGCAGGCTGAGGAAGGGTTGCGTTTACTGCGAGCCAACGTCGATACCCTCCTCACCATTCCCAATCAGCGCCTGCTGCAGGTGGTGGGCCGTGGGACGTCCTTGCGCGAGGCCTTCCGCGTCGCCGATAATGTCTTACGGCAGGCCGTGCAAGGGATCTCCGACCTGATCACCACCCCCGGGCTGATCAATCTCGACTTTGCAGATGTGCAGACCATTATGATTGGCATGGGCCAGGCCATCATGGGGACAGGCGTGGGGCATGGCGACAACCGGGCCATTGAGGCGGCGCACCAGGCGATCTCGAGCCCCTTACTCGAAGAGACCTCGATTGACGGCGCACTTGGGGTCCTCTTGAACGTCACTGGTGGTCCGGACATCGCCTTGCACGAAGTCCACGATGCAGCGGCCATTATTCGCGAGAGCGCCCATGAGGACGCGCACATCATCTTTGGAGCAGTGATTGACGAGAAGCTCGAAGACGAGCTGCGTGTCACAGTTATTGCCACTGGCTTTCACCGTCCGGAGATAGATCTGCACTCGCCCTCCCGGGTGCCACGGCCTACGGCGCGTCCTCACGACCCCGATGAGCCGTACGAACGCCGGCAGCGTGTGGCGCCAGACCCCAAGGAGACGATACCGCCTGTCGTCGAGACGAACGAGCGGCGTCTGGACGTTCCCACCTTCGTGCGGCGCCTGGTCCGCTAGTGTGGCGCCCCGGTGCTGCGCACGGCTAGTTGCCCCGCCAAACTGGCGGGGCCAATTGCGGTACGCAGTACCCTCTCCCTCCGGGCGAGGGTTTTAGCGGGGGTGAGGGGCTTTTCCCCGGTGTGAGGAAGCAGCATGGCAGCAGGAAGGTCGATATCGACCCTGGCCGAGGGGCGCTTACTCTGGCGTGAGACGGCCACGGTCACCTACCTGGAACCGGTGGCTCTGAGCTCCTCCCCAGCCCTGCGATGTGCCTTTACCACACGGCACGCTGGGGGCTCAGGGCAGTCGCTCAATCTGAGCTTTGACAAGGGCGAGTACGCTGAGGTCCTGGCCCAGCGCCAGCGCGTGCTGCAGGCGCTGGGTCTCGATCAGGCGCCATTGTGTACGGTGCGCCAGGTGCATGGCAACCAGGTGTGCATCGTCGATGCCGCAACGCTCCAGCGCGGTCTGGCTGGTGTCGAGGCCGATGCGCTGGTGACCAGCCTGCCTACCGTGGCGCTGGGCGTGCTGATCGCTGACTGTCTGCCGGTGGTACTCTACGCCCTCGATACGCCCGTGGTGGCCGTGGTACATGCCGGTCGTATGGGTACCTACCATCGTGTTGTCCAGCACACGCTCACAGTCATCGAGTGCCGCTTTGCCACGCCTCCAGCGCAGATACACGCGGTGTTGGGTCCGGCCATTGGTGCCTGTTGCTATAGACTCGACGCGCGTGCGGTCGGGCCTTTCCAGGAGCGCTTCCCCACCTGGCAGCAGTTCTTCATTCCGCACGGACCGCATGACTGGACTATGGACCTGCTCACTGCCAACACGCTGCAACTGCGTGCTGCTGGCGTCTTGGCAGCACATATCGCAACGGCTTCCGTCTGTACAGCTTGCCAGAACCAGGACCTGTATTCCCACCGTGCCGAAGGGCAAGAGGCCGGACGGGGCATGGCCATTGTGGCACTACAATGATGGCATGCCTCGTTGGACGGGCTTTTGTCGAGTCTACGGCCCCCGTCTACCGGCCATCGTGCCGCACGCCGTGTCACCAGGCAGGATCGCCTAACGCCTCTGCAGAAAGCCATTGACGCTCAGGCACACAACCTGGTAATGAGATAGGAGAAACCTCTCGGGGCAGCTCATGATGACAGCAGCCCCAACACACGAGAGCAGGGCGCTACCACGCGTGCTGTGCTGAGGGAGTGGGGGCCGGTGCATGCGCGGGGACAACAACGAGGACACTGGGTCCTCTGAGGGTCGAATGAGACTATCGACGGGCCTGGGTCACACGTTTGTCTCACTGCACCTACGCGACTATCGTCTGCTGTGGCTCGGGCAGCTCAGCACCAACATGGGCCAGTGGATGGACCAGGTGACGCGGGGGTGGTTGATGTATCAGATCACCGGTTCGGCGCTCCAGCTGGGTTTTGCCACGGCCCTGCGCGGTCTGCCACTGCTGTTCTTTGGTATCCTCGCCGGTGCAGTCGCCGATCGGTCGAACCGCAAAACCCAACTCATCCTGGCGCAGGTCACCAATGCGCTCTTCAATATCCTGCTCGCGACCTTAGTGCTCCTGCACCGCGTGCAGCCGTGGCACGTGTATGTGACCGGCTTTCTGGTCGGGACCGTCCAAGCGTTCCAGCAGCCAGCACGCCAGACGCTGATTAGTGATATCGTCGGTGCCAGGTATCTGATGAATGCCCTGGCGCTGAACGCTATGGCCATGAATGTGGCGCGCGCTATCGGGCCAGCCATGGCCGGTATACTGATTGCACTCACTGGCACCCACGGCTCCTATTACGTACAGGCGGTCATGTTCGTCCTGGCGACGCTCTGGACTGTCCAGATGGTGGTGCCAGTGCGCAGTCCGGAGGCAGCAGCGGCACGTCGTGAGCCCTTCTGGCACAGTGTGACAGCGGGTCTGGCTTTTGTGGTCCAGGACCGCGACATTCGCACCTTGATGATCCTGGCGCACGGTCCGCTCACCCTGGGTATGTCGTACATGAGTCTGTTGCCCATCTTCGCCAAAGACGTCCTGCACGGCGGGGCCAGCATGCAAGGCCTGCTGACAACCGTCATCGGCATCGGTTCGGTACTCGGCTCGCTGTGGGTCGCTGCGATACAGCGGCGCTACAGCTATGGACGGACGGTCGTGGTAGGGGCGTTCGCCTTTGGAGTGACGCTGTTGGGCTTTGCCTCGGCGCGTGAGATCATGACGTCCTCCATCTGTGCCTTCTGCATTGGTGTCAGTGTGGTGACCTACCAGACCCAGAACCAGACGCTGCTACAGCTCCTGGCACCGCGTCACATCCGCGGCCGTGTCATGAGCATCTTCCTCCTGAATCGGGGTCTGGTGCCTCTCGGCACACTCCTGGCCGGTGTCCTCGCTGAGCACCTCGGTGGTCCACTGGCGCTGCAGATCATGAGCCTCGCCGTGCTGGGGGTGGTCATCATGGTGATCCTGCTGACCCCGCGCTTCCTCAAACTGCAGGTGGAGTTTCAAGACCGCGTGCCGACGCACTGAGCAGCTATGCCAGGGGCATTGACAGGTCCCTGCAGATGCCGTACGATGCCGCAGGTTGGCGCCTAGTATAGCTCGGCGGGAATATGTCCCCAGTTACCAGAACGAGATCGCACGCAAAAACCAGAGCTTTCCCCGCGCCAAACTGGCGCGGTAATTGCGGTACGCAGTACTAGAAACAACCACTACCAGCGTGATGTGCTATGCGTGAGACGCACCAATACATCGTGATCCATTATGGCGAAGTGAGCATCAAGGGCAAAAATCGTCCGCTCTTTCTGCGCCGCCTGGTTAGGAACGTGCAGCAGGCTTTGCATGATCTCGGAGAGGCTGAGGCGCAGATGCTCTCGGGGCGTTGCCTGGTGGCCATGCCTATGGAAGTTCCCTGGATCTGCCTGGAGGAACGTCTCCGGAGCGTCTTTGGCATTGCCAATTTCGCCCAGTGCCTGGAGGCGCCGCACGATATTGCGGCCATCAAGCAGACAGTGAGTCGTGTCCTGCACGGGCGCACCTTCACCAGTTTTCGGATCACGGCGCGCCGTGCTTTTAAAGAGTTGCCGTTTCGCTCGCAGGAACTGCACCAGGTGCTGGGCGCCCACGTCCTGGCCACGCATCAGACGCGGGTCGATCTGGACCACCCTGCCCTCACCGTGCATGTCGATATCATCCCACGGCGTGCCCTGGTCTATGTCGAGAAGGTCGCTGGCGCGGGCGGGTTGCCCGTTGGCATGAGCGGCGTACTGCTGAGTCTGCTCTCAGGCGGGCTCGATTCTCCAGTGGCCACCTATCGCATGCTGAAACGGGGCTGCCGGGTCGATTTCGTGCACTTTCACAGCTATCCCTTTCTGGACCGCACCTCGCAACAGAAAGCGCGCCAGCTGGCACAGCGGCTCACGCGTCATCAGTACACGGCGCGCTTGTTCCTGGTGCCG
>WNEY01002904.1_pt1 | contig 12753 bp, 9 predicted proteins | sample 5400531 | NCBI WGS metagenome assembly WNEY01 (sample SAMN13153338, study PRJNA577476) | soil metagenome | isolation source: 200 cm saprolite under Douglas fir tree site 1 | place: USA:California | collected 2015-04-18
GAACTCGTTGCGGAAGCCTACCAGCCCGCGCGCCGGCACGCGGAAGTTGAGGCGCACCCGGTCGGAGCCGATGTTCTGCATCTCCACCATCCGCCCCTTGCGCGGGCCGAGCCGCTCGGTGACCGCGCCCACGGCGGCCGAGGGCACGTCGCAGACCATCAATTCCATGGGCTCGTGAACGACCCCGCCCACCTCCTTGGTGATGGGCTCCGGGTTGCTCACCGTCAGCTCGAAGCCCTCGCGGCGCATGGTCTCGACGATGACCGCGAGCTGCAGCTCGCCCCGGCCCAGCACCTTGAAGGAGTCGGGGCTTTCGGTATCGAAAACCCGGATCGATACGTTTCGATAAGATTCTCTTTGCAAACGCTCGCGCAGGTTGCGCGAGGTGACGTATTTCCCCTCGCGCCCCGCGAACGGCCCGTCGTTGACCTTGAAGACCATCGACATGGTGGGCTCGTCGACGTGGATGCGCTCCAGCGGAATGGGGTGCTCCGGATCGGCGATGGTGTCGCCGATGGAGATCTCCTCCAGCCCCGCGAGGCAGATGATCTCGCCGGGGCCGGCTTCGGCGAGCTCGACCTTCTTCAATCCCTCGAAGGCGTAGATCTTGGTGACCTTGCCGCGGGGAGTGCTGCCGTCGGCCCGGCAGATGGCCACTTGCTGCCCCACCTCGAGCGAGCCGTTGGAGAGCCGGCCGACCGCCAGCCGGCCGACGTAGTCGTCGTAGTCGAGGTTGGCGACGAGCATCTGCAGCTTGTCGTGCGTGGTCTCGGCTTTCTTCGGCGGCGGGATGGTCTCGAGAATGGCGTCGAGCAGCGGCTCGAGGGTCCGCGCGCGCGCGCCCGGCTCCTCGCCCGGATGCGGCGCCGCTCCCGGCGCGGCGGCGCGGCCGGCGGCGAGATCGTCGAAATCCGAGAGCCGCAGCGAAGCCCGGCCCGCGCGCGCCACCGCGTAGATCACCGGGAATTCGATCTGGTGCTCGTTCGCGCCCAGGTCGATGAAGAGCGAGTAGATGGCGTCGAGCACCTCGGGCGGCCGCGCGTCCTGGCGGTCGATCTTGTTCACCACCACCACCGCCGGCAGCCCCAGACCGAGCGCTTTCTGCAGGACGAAGCGCGTCTGCGGAAGCGGCCCCTCGGCCGCGTCCACCAGCAAGAGGACGCCGTCCACCAGCCGGAGCCCGCGCTCCACCTCGCCGCCGAAGTCTGCGTGCCCCGGCGTGTCGACGATGTTGATCTTCACGCCGCGATAGGTGACCGCGGTGTTCTTCGCCAGGATGGTGATGCCCTTCTCGCGCTCCAGATCGTTGGTGTCCATCGCCCGCTCCTGCATCACTTCGTTGGCGCGGAACATGCCCGTCTGGCGGAAGAGGTAGTCGACCAGCGTCGTCTTGCCGTGGTCGACGTGGGCGATGATGGCGATGTTGCGGATCTGCTCGCGGGGAAGCATCAGGCAGTACCTTGCTTGTCAAGGAGGCGAAAAGGGGCGAGGCTTCTATCTGATTTCACTCTATTAGACAACCGGGAGCCCCAAAGGATGCTCGGGCCCGCCGTCCACGGCCATCACCATCTCGCCATCCAGGTAAAAGACCTGCGGGCGGCAGAGCGCTTTTACGTCGAGGTCCTCGGGCTGAACGTGTTCCGCCGCTGGCCGAGCGAGAATGGGCCGGGCGAGCGGTCGGTGTGGCTCGCGGTCGGCTCGGGGGAGGAGTTTCTCGCTCTCGAGGCCTGCGAGGCCGAGCAGCCCGCTGCGCCTTTTCGCGACCCGCACGGCGGGCTCCATCTCCTCGCCCTGCGCATCGCGGTTTCCGAGCGCGAGGCGTGGGAGAAGAAGCTCGCCCAGCTGGCCGTGGAGATCGTCCACCGCACGCGCTGGACGCTTTACCTGCGCGACCCAGAGGGCAATCGCATCGGCCTGTCGCACTTTCCCCACGAGGCGTGATGGAGGATCTGTTCCACAATGCCGCCGAGGGACCGCTCGTCCGGCGGCTGATCGACCAGGGCATTCGCGACCCGCGCGTGCTGGCCGCGTTTGCCCGCGTGCCGCGGCGCTTCTTCGTGCCCGAAACGGCCCAGGGCGAATCCGAGGCGGACCGGCCGCTGGACATCGGACACGGGCAGACCATCTCGCAGCCGTTCATCGTCGCGGCCATGACCGAGGCGCTACAGCTGGAAGGCCGCGAGCGCGTGCTCGAGGTAGGCACCGGCAGCGGCTACCAGACGGCCGTTCTCTGCGAGCTGTTGCCGCTGAGCACGGTGGTGCGGACCATCGAGATCGTCCCCGAGCTGTCGCAGAAGGCGCAGAAAGTCCTCGGCGAGCTGGGTTACGAGAACGTCGAGTTCCGCATCGGCGACGGCGCGCTCGGTTGGCCGGAAGCCGCGCCCTTCGACGCCATTCTCGCCGCCGCCGCGCCCACGGCGGTGCCGCCGGCGCTGCTGGAGCAGCTGGCGCCCGGCGGCCGTCTCGTCATTCCGGTGGGGCCCACGCCGGACCACCAGGAGTTGCAGCTCTGGCGCAAGGCCCCGGACAGCAGGCTGGAAACCAGGTCATTGATGCAGGTCCGCTTCGTTCCCATGACCGGCGGCCCGAAAGGGCTCCACTGATGAGCAACTCTTCAGATCAACCACGGAGCGCACAGAGCGCACGGAGAAAAGCTTTTTGCAAAAAAACTCCGTGCGCTCCGCGCGCTCCGTGGTTGATCTGAAGCCGTGAGCATCTGATACCTTGTCGCGATGCGCTGCCCCGTCTGCGAGACCGAAAACCGCGCCGGCGCCGCTGACTGCGCCAATTGTGGCAAGGCGTTCTTCGCCCAGTCGATTCGAGTGCCGGACGCGCCGCTCATCGAGGGCCTCGAAGAGACCGTCCGCGATCCGAGCGAGAGCGCCATCGGGCCCGTGCAGATGATCCCCGACGTGGAGCTGACGCCGGTTGCGCGCAAGGACCTGGTCGTCTGGGTGGACGACATGCCCGACGTCGAGCGCACGCCCATCGAAGCGGATCCGGACGAGGCCTCCCGCTGGACGACGGGCCCGGTCGATCTCGATCTCGGCCGCGAGCCCGACGACGGCGTGCGCACGCCCGCTCCCCAGGATGCGAAAATCTGCCCCTGGTGCGGCATCGCCTCGGACGACGTGGTCTGCGACAGCTGCGGCCGCCGCAAGACGCGCTACGCCCAGGCCGCGGGCGCCGGGCCAGACGAGTTTGCCGAGGCCAACGTCGAGAAGGTGCACTGTCCCGCCTGCCTGTCGCGCGTCATGCCCGGTCTGCGCTGCAGCGAGTGCGGCCTGCCGTTCCCCCTCACCGAAATCTGACTCGCGTCAAGATTGACGCAAAGCCATTGAGCGGAGTACCACGCGCCGATGCCGCAGGATCGCGCCGCACTCGAAGAGGAGCTCCAGCGCCTGGCCGCGGGCGCGCGCGAGCGGCGATCGGTGGACGGCTTCGCCCGCGCCGCGCTGGAGGGCTTCTTGTGGGCGCTCCTCGGCGGGGTGTGCGGCAAGCTGGTCTGGGACTCGGCGAAGCCGCCGCCCTTTTTCTGGCCGCTGCTCCTGCTCGACCTGCTGCTGCTCTGGGACGCCGCGCGCGGCTATCTGCAGGCGCGCGCCGATCTGCGCCGCGAGCTGCGCCTGGAAGCGCGGGTACGCGAATTGCGCCAGCAGCTCGGCATCGATCAGCCGCAGTACCTGGAGGGCGTCACCAGTCCTTCGCCGAGCCGGGCGGAGGCGAAGGCCGGAGCATTGGAGACGGGCACGTGACGCCGGGCCGCTTCATCGTCTTCGAGGGGCTGGACGGCTCCGGCACCACCACGCAGGCGAAGCTGCTCGCGGAGCGGGTGCAGCAGAGAGGCCGCGCCGTCCACCTCGCGCACCAGCCCAGCGAAGGTCCGGTGGGGCTGCTCATCCGCCAGATCCTCGCCGGCCGCGCCGCCACTCCGCAGGCCGACGGCAAGCTGGGCGTGGTCGACGAGCGCGGCATGGCGCTCCTCTTCGCCGCCGATCGCCTCGATCACCTCGGCTCGCAGATCGAGCCGCGCCTCGCCCGCGGCGAGGACGTCATCCTCGATCGCTATACCCTCAGCTCCCTCGCCTACCAGGGCGCGAGCGTCTCGCACGAGTTCATCCACGCCGCCAACCGCTTCGCGCGCAAGCCCGATCTGACGCTCTTCCTCTATGTCCCGGCGAGCATCGCCCTCGAGCGCGTACGCGCGCGTGGGGCCAAGCTGGAGCGCTACGAGACCGCCAGCCATCTCCAGGCCATCGAGCGCGAGTACTCGCGCCTGGTGGGGACGCTCGCCAGCGTCGTCTCCATCGACGGCACTCGTCCCATCGCGGAGGTCGCCGACCTCTGCTACGCAGCGCTGCAGCAGCAGCTCGGTTGAAGCCAGATGCTCAACGATACCCGACGCCTCGAAGAGCTGCATATCGTGCGCAAGATCCGCGAGACGGTTCGCCGCTGGTGGGGCATCGAGCTCTCCTTCACCGACTCGAACGGGTTCGTGCTCGATCACGGCAAGGGCATCATCATTCCCCCGCAGAACCGCATCTGCACCGCCTGCCTGGGGGACAAGGAAGGCCTGCGCCGCTGCAACGCCAGCATCGAGAAGGCCGTCGCCAGCGTGGGAGACAAGGGCGCCTTGCTCGGGCCTTGCCACATGGGGCTGGAGATCGTCGCCGCGCCCATCCAGTTCAACGGCAACCGGCAGGGATCGCTCTTCGCCTGCGGCTTCCTCCTCGGCGAAAAAGCCGAGGCGGCGCGCGCGCAGGCCATCAGCGAGTCGCGCTCGTTGAAGCTCCCCGTCCTGCCGGAAGAGGATTTCGAGACCATCCAGCGCATCGGCGAGCGCGAGGTGCCGCTGCTCGCGGATCTGATGGACACGACGGTGGAGGAGATCGCCGCCTACCAGAACGCGGTGCTGCATCAGGAAAGGCGCATCCAGGACCTGCAGGACGAGCTGGGCGGGCGCTACCGCTTCGCCGACATCATCGGCAAGAGCGAGAAGATGCGCCGGCTCTACGCGCTCCTCGACAAGCTGGTGGCGAGCGACGTCACGGTGCTCATCCACGGCGAGAACGGCACCGGCAAGGAGCTGATCGCGCGCGCGCTCCACTACAACGGCGACCGCAAGGCGAAGCAGTTCGTGGCGCAGAACTGCTCGGCGCTGAACGACCAATTGCTGGAGAGCGAGCTCTTCGGGCACGTGAAGGGCTCGTTCACCGGCGCCACCCGCGACAAGCCCGGGCTCTTCAAGGTGGCCGACGGCGGCACGTTCTTCCTCGACGAGGTGGCGGACATGTCGCCCGCCATGCAGGTCAAGGTGCTGCGCGTCCTCCAGGAAGGCACCTTCGTTCCCGTCGGCGGGACGAAGCCCGACACGGTGGACGTGCGCATCATCGCCGCCAGCAACAAGGATCTGCGGGAGGCGGTGGCGCGGCGGCAGTTCCGCGAGGACCTCTTCTACCGGCTGCACGTGGTCGCGCTGGAGGTGCCGCCGCTGCGCGAGCGGCTCGATGATCTGCCGGTGCTGGTGGACCATTTCCTGCAGAGCTACGCGCAGCGGAGCGGCAAGCCGAAGAAGAAGCTGCACCCCGAGGTCTTCGCCTCGTTCTACGAGTGGCACTGGCCCGGCAACGTGCGCGAGCTGGAGAACGAGATCGAGCGGCTCGCAGTCCTCGCCGGCGATGCGGAAATGGTGCCGCCTGAGCTGCGCGCGCAGCGGCAGGGCGGCGCGGCCCCCTCGGGCGCTGCGCACATGGCGGCGCTGGTGCAGCGGGGGATGTCGAGCAACCTGGCCACCGCGGTGGGGCAGCTGGAGCGCGAGCTGATCGAGACCGGCCTGCGCGAGACCCACGGCAACAAGAGCAGGCTGGCGGAGCGGCTGGGCGTGTCGCGCACCACTCTCATCAAGAAGATCCGCGAGTACGGCATCGCCTCCAACGGACGAGACGATTGAGCAGCGCAGCGATCATCGTCATCGGCAACGAGATCCTCTCCGCCAAGGTGCAGGACGAAAACGGACCCTGGCTGGCGCGCGAGCTGCGCGATCTGGGCGTGGAGCTGCGGCGCATCGAGACGGTGCCCGACGAGGTGCCTCTGATCGTCGACGCTCTGCAGAGGTGCCTGAAGGCGGCGCGCTGGATTTTCACCAGCGGTGGCATCGGACCGACGCACGACGACGTCACCATCGCGGCCGTTGCCCAGACTTTCGGGCGCAGGTTGATCCACGACGAGCGCACCCTGGCGCTGCTGCGCAGCCGCTACGGGGCAGAGCTCAATCCGGCGCGGATGCGGCTCGCCGAGGTTCCAGAAGGGTCCAGGGTCGAATTCCACGAGGGATATATCTTCCCCGTCATCTCGCTGGAGAACGTCGTCATCCTGCCCGGCGTGCCCTCGCTCCTGCGCGAGGGGTTCACGCGGCTGCGCGAGCGCTTCCGCCAGGCGCCGATCTTCTACCGGGCGCTCTATCTCGGTCTGGGCGAGGGCGCGGTCGCCGAACATCTCAATGCGACCGTCGCCCGATATCCCTCGGTGGGCATCGGCAGCTATCCCCGGTTCGACGAAGCGGACCACCGCGTCAAGGTGACCTTCGACGGCCGCGACGAGGCCGAGGTGCGCGCAGCGCTGGAACACTTGCGCTCGCTCCTTCCGCGAGGAGCGATTGTTCGTGAAGAGTGAAAAAGCAAAAGCAAAATCTCACCGCGAAGTCGCTAAGTCGCGAAGATCATTTTGTCTGGTGCCAAATTGGGGAGAGGTGCTCGATCCGGCACCAAAACCAAAAGATTTTCTTCGCGTCTTCGCGGTGGGATTTTGATTTGGCGCTGGAGCTATTACTTCGAGCGAAGCGAAAGATATGTCTCGCTCACTGCGAAGCGCACCAGCTGCGCCACTTCGGCGCGCTCCAGCGTGCCCTGGCCCTCGGCGGCGACGATGGAAATGGCCGCTGCTGGATCGGCGCACACCGCCATTCCCGCACGCTCGGCGCTCTCGCGGATGCCCAGCCTGAGATCCTCGAAGCTCGCCGGCATCTCCGCCGCGGCGCGAGTGGCCAGGGGAGCGAGCCGCGCCCGCGCCTCGGAGCCGATCTGACGGGGGAAAAGCTCGGCGAATGCCGCATCGGTCGGCGGCAGCCGGCCAAAGTCGGTCCCCGCCGGCGCCGCCAGCCGCACCAGCTCGCCGAGCAGCGACCCGAGCCGCTCCGCGGGCATCGCCGCCACCGCGTGCGTCCCGCGGCGGACGTGCGCCAGCGCCCGCGCATAGAGGAACCGCTGCTGTCGCGGCGTGAAGCGCCTGGGCACCTCGGTGCCCACCAGGATGGCGGGCGCCGCCGCGATCACCGGCGCCACCACGCCGGGCTCGCTGCGCGCCAGGAAGAGCTGCGGCTCGGGCATGCCCAGCGTGCGCGCGATGGCAGCCACCACCCGCCGCACGGGATTGTCGCCCTTCACCAGCGCGCCGCGCCCGCCGCTCATGTCGGTGGGCAGCGCCCGCGCCAGATCGGCTGCGGCGCCCGAGAGCAGCTCGCGCGCCGCTCCTTCGTCTCCGGGCGCGTGTACCGCGGGGCTGTCCGCGAGCTGCGGCAAATCAACCGGCGGCGGCCGGGACGCCGTGCCCTCGTAGAGCGCGCGCTCTTCGGCAGTGGCGAGATTCAACCCCATCAGCGCCGCCGCCGCGCAGAAAGCCGCGTCGGGCTTGCCGGTCGCGGTGAAGAGCGCCACCAGCCCGTGCAGCGACTCGGCCGCGGGCGGAGACATTTCCAGGAGCGCGCGATGCGCCGCGATGGACTCGTCGGGCGCGCGCTGCGACGTCAGATCGGCCACGTGCCGGAGCGCGGCGCGGTTGCCCGGATCGATCTGCACCGAGCGCCGGAAGGTGGCCAGCGCGTCCTCGGGCTGGCCGAGCGCGAGATGGCCCCGCGCCAGCTCGTCGTTCCACTCCGCTATCTGCGCGCGCGTGGGCGCCGGCTCGGCGGGCTCGGTGAACGAACCGAGCAGCCTCTGGTACAGGCGCACTGCCTCTGCAGGCGGCAGCGAGCGCGCTCCCGGCGCGAGCTTGAGGAGGAGAGCCGGATCGAGCGAATCGAGCGCCGCGCCGAGGAACGGCAGCGCGCTGGCAGCATCTCCCAGCGTCGCGTAAAGGTGGCCGAGGCGCGCCTTCCAGCTGTCGGCGCGCGCATCGCCTCCGTCGAGGGCGAGCCGTTTCTTCAGCGCGTCCGCCGCATCCTGGTGGCGCCCCGCCGCCTCCGCCGCGTCGGCGCGCACTTCCAGCGCCTTGGGATTCTCCCCGTCGCGCGCCAGCGCCCGTCCCGCGGCGAAGAACGCGCCCGCCGCATCGTTCAGCTCGTGCAGCTTGATGGAAGCAGCCTGGACCCAGGCCATCGCGCCCGCCTTGGGCTCGGCGTGGTCCTGCCCGATGCGCTCGTAGATCTCCGCCAGCGGCGCCGCCGGCCTGTCGCCCAGCACCGAGCGCAGCTTGATGGCCGCCTCGGAATTGTTGGGATCCTGCTCGAGCACGGTGGTCAGGTGCTGCACCGCCTCGGCCTGGTCGCCCATGTCCACCGCGAGCAGCGCCGCCTCCACCATTGCGCCCGCCGAGATGCCGGGGTCCTTGGCGAGGCCGGCCTCGCGGGCGAGAAGCCGCATCACCTCCTGCTTGTCGCCGGTCAATTCTGCGATGTGCCGCGCGCCCTTCACCGCCAGCAGCGAGTCCGGGTCGCTCACCAGCGCCTGCTGATAGGCGGTGCCCGCGTCCTGGATGCGGCCCTGCTCGGTGAAGATCTCCGCCTGCTGCAGCGCCAGCGCGGCGCGGGTGTCGCCGTCGGCGTAGGCGCAGCGGAAGGCGAGGTGCTCGGCGAGCAGGTCCTTCTGGCCCGAGGAGCGCAGCGCCTCCTCGACCAGATCGAGGGCGACGCGATCCTGCGGGTTGAGCGCCAGCGCGCGCCGGTACTCGGCGATGCCCTGGTCGCGCTCGCCGGCGGCGAGTCGATCCTCGGCCGACTCCGAGCGCAGGAGCGCCGCGACCCGCGGGTCCTGGCAGCGCGAGGCGAGACGGCCGCGCAGCTCGGCCCGCTCGCGGCGCGCATCGTTGCCCTTGTCCTGGCCGATGAGCGAGAGCAGCTCGGCGCTGGCTTCGAGATCGCCCGGCGCCTCGGCGAGCAGCGCGCGCAGGAGCGACGCTGCCTTGCCCGGCTGCCCGGCGCGGTGCGAATAGAGCGAGGCCGCCCAGCGGCGCGCTTCGTTGCGCTCGGTCATGGGCTGCGCGGCCCCGGCGAGCTGCTCGAACGCCTCCGCCGCCTCGGCATGCCTGCCGGTCCAGGCGAGCAGCCGCCCCAGCTGCGCCCAGGCGAAGGCCGCCTGCGGATACGCCTTCGCGGCCGCCTTGTAGAGCTCGAGCGCGCGGCGCGGATCGCCCACCCGCCACTCCGCCTGCTCGGCGGCGCGGCCGTACGCCTCGGCGCGCGGATGCCCCTCGGGCACCGCCTCCGCGATCTGCACCAGGACCGCCAGCGCCGCGGCATGATCGCCGCGCTGCTTCTGCAGCCGCGCCAGCCGGCGCAAGACGGCCAGGTCCACCCCGCCCAGCGCCAGCGCCTGCGCGCAGGCCTGCACCGCCTCGTCTACCCGGTCCTCCGCCGCCAGCAGCGCGGCGCGCTCGGCGTGCAGCGCGGCAGCGCGGTTCGCATCGGCGCCGCGCGCTTCTTCCGCCAGCAGCTCGATGCGCTCCGTAACCGGCAGCGCCGGAATTGCGAGCAGCGCATTGCGCGCCGCGCCCGAGTGCGGATGCACGCCGCGGGCCTTGCGCAGAAGAGCTGTGGAGCGCGCATCGTCGCCCGCCGCGCGGGCCAACTCGCTCGCCTCGAGCAGCAGATCGGCCGCATCCGCGCCCATCGTCGAATCGGCGCGCGCCTCGAGCGCCTGCGCCAGCTGGGCCAGATCGCCTGCCTTGAACGCCAAGAGCGTCCATGCCTCCAGCCAGCGCGGGCTGGTGAGGCCGCGGGCCATGTCCGCCGCGCGCTGCGCCAGCATCAGCGAGCGCTCCGGCTGCGCGTTGGAGACCAGCGCCGCGGTGCGCACCAGGAGCTCCGCGCCCACCGCGCGCGGCAGATGCCCGGCGGCCTCCTCGAGCACATCGGCCAGCTCGGCCTGCGCCCCGATGAGGGGAAGCGTGCGGGTCAGTAGCCGCAGCGCCCCGGCGTGCCGCGGCACGAGCTTGAGCGCCCGGCGGGCCAGCTCGGCCGCTTCCTCGCGCTTGCCGGCGCGCTCCAGCCACGCGGCCGCGTCGACGTAGTGAGCGGCAGCTTCCTCCGCGGAGTGCGACTCGAGCGACTCGCCCAGGGTGACGTAGCGCTCCGCGGCCTCGGTGGGATCGCGCCGCGCCACCAGGCGCGCGTGCATGGCGATCGCCGCCGCGTCGCCGGGATTGTCGGCCAGCGAGTCGGAGAGGAGCTGCTCGCGCTCCATCTCGTCGGGGAGCAGCATGGCGGCGCGGAACTTGAGAAAGGCGCGCTCGCTGGGCTCGATGGCGCCCTCGGCCCGCTGCCGCAGCAGATCGGCCAGGTCGGAAGACTTCTGCTGCTCGGCCAGCTCGGTGCGCACCGCGAGGAGCGCGCCGTCGCGGCGGTTGTCCTCGAGCGCCGCCTTCACCTCGGCGAGGCCCTCCGCGGCGCGGCCGAGCCGGAACGCGGCGATGGCCGCCACCAGCGCCCGCTCCGAGGGGCTGCCGGTGCGCTCCGCCCGCGCCTTGCACAGGCGCAGCATGGCTTCCCAGTCGTTGTGGGCCCGCGAACGCAGGAGCATGGCGAGAAAGCCGGCGGGATCGTTGGCGTCGGCCTGGTGCAGCTTGCGCACCGCCTGTTCGTGGAGCCCCTCCAGCTCCACCGGCGTGGGCCGCGACGCCTCGGTGGGCGCGGGCGCTCCAGTCTCGGGCGGCGGCTCGGCGAGCATCTCTTCGAGGAGCAGCACCGCGCGCCGCAGGAGCTGCGCCTTGTAGACCGGATCGACCGTCGCGCCCGCGGAGCGCAAGAGCAGCTTCACGCACTGCGCCTTGTCGCCCTCGCGCTGCGCCGCATCCACTGCGGCGCGGAGCAGGGCAGGGTGCTCGGGGGCGATCTGCAGCGCCTGCTCGACGAGTTTCTTCGCCGCGTCAGGCCGGCCCATCTCGGCGGTCAGCCTCGCCTGCGCACGGAGCGACTCGGCGCGGTGGGCGGGATCCTTGAGCAGCGCTTCCTCGCGCTGGTGCAGCGCGAGCGCCTTCTCGTAGCGGCCCGAGCTGGCGAAGAGCCTGCGCGCCGCCTCCAGATTGGGTCGGTACTGCGGGTTGAGCAAAAAGGCGTTCTGGTAGCAGGTGGCCGCGTTTTTCTGATCGCCGAGCTGATCGATCCAGATGCGCCCCATCGCGTAGTGCACCGAAGCAGCGGAGGGAGTGTGGCCCAGGGCCCGAGCCTCCGCCTCCAGCTGCGTGATGATTTCTTTCGCCGCCTGGACCTCTGAGTCAGTCGGCTCGCGCTGGGAAATCGGTACCGGCAGCTCGGTGGTGACGATGGGTTCCATGAAAATACAACACTAACATCCTAGACACTCTCAGAAAATGACTTCTCTTCGGATCAACCACGGAGCGCACGGAGCGCACGGAGAAAAGCTTTTTGCAAAACTGACTCTCGGGTTCGCTCAGCCTCCTACTACCGGTAGTGTCAGGGGGGTCGTCTAGGCTGCCTTTCAAGGAGGCAGCATGGATTTCCCGAGTACGCAGTTGGAGTTCGAGCGGCGGTTTTCGTCCGAGGGCGACTGTATCGAGTACTTGAGACGGCTGCGGTGGCCCGATGGCTTTGTCTGCCCTCGATGCGGTGGCCGGAGTTGCTGGCGGCTGACGACGCGACCACGCGACCAGTGCTCGTCCTGCCGTCACCAGGTCTCGCTCACGGCGAGGACTCTCTTTCACGGCACACGCAAACCGCTCTTGCTCTGGTTCCGGGTCATCGGCCGCTTCGTCACCAGCAAGAGCGGATGCTCGGCGCTGGAGATCTCGCGCCTGTTTGGCCTCAATTACGAGACCGCCTGGACTTGGCTCCACAAGATCCGCGCTCTGATGGATCGCAGTGGCGGAACGCCGCTCGCGGGGTTCGTCGAAGCGGACGAGACGATCATCGGCGGAAGCAAGGAAGGTTTCCGTGGTCGCGAGCTGCGCACGGAAAAGGTCGTTGTGCTCGGCGCCGTCGAGCGCAAGGGACGGGGATCGGGACGATTGCGGCTGGCGGTGGCCGTCTGCTCCTCGACGGCGGCGATCTCGGCCTTCATGGGAAGGTCGGTGAGTCGCGGCGCGAGAATTCGCACCGATGGATGGCATGCTTACCGGGCTCTGGGGCGGCTCGGATTCAATCACGAATGGGTCAAGCTCTCCGTTTCGGGCCGCTGCCAGGAGAGTCTCAAGCAGGCCTCGATCGAGCTGCCAGGCATCCACCGCGCTTTCGGACTTCTCAAACGATGGTTGCTCGGCACCTACCACGGCGGCGTCTCGCGGAAGCACCTGCCTGCCTACGCAGATGAATTCGTCTTTCGCTTCAATCGGCGAAGAGCGAACTCTCCCTTCCTGCTGGTCCGGCGTGTCCTCGAATCCTCTTTCCAGCGCGTCCCGCACGGAGACGCTATCGTGCTCCATGCACCACAACTACTTGGGGTCGGCTGAGCGAACCCGAGAGTCAGTTTTGCAAAAAAAACTCCGTGCGCTCGGTGCGCTCCGTGGTTGATCTGAAGAGAAGTTCTT
>WNEY01008436.1_pt1 | contig 12753 bp, 14 predicted proteins | sample 5400531 | NCBI WGS metagenome assembly WNEY01 (sample SAMN13153338, study PRJNA577476) | soil metagenome | isolation source: 200 cm saprolite under Douglas fir tree site 1 | place: USA:California | collected 2015-04-18
GGCAAGGTTGTCGCGCAGTCCGCTGGCCGTGGCCAGCGACGGGATGGCCATTCCCTTCCCGGTGCCGGCGGTGACCGCCTCCAGCACCGCGATCAGCGCGGTCAGCGCGACCGCGAGGCCTGTCATCCCGCCCACCAGCCGGGTGGTGCGCAGCTTCAGGAACTCCGCGTGCAACGCCGCTATCATCCCGGCCTCCCTTCCGCCGCGGTCAGCCGCAGGAAGGCCTCCTCCAGGCTGCCCGCGTCCGCGGTCATCTCGAAGATCGGGATGCTCAGCGCTGCGGCCAGCGTGGCCACCTGCTCGGTGCCCAGCCCGGTGATCTCCAGCCGGTCCGGCCCGGCGACTTGCACCGTCGCTCCCTCGGATGTCAGCGCAGCGCGCAGCGCCTCCGCGCGCGGGGTGCGCACCACGACCGCCTGCCGTGACGCCTTGACCAGCTCGGTCACCGGCCCGGCCGAGACGAGACGACCGCGGTCGATGACGACGACGCGGTCGGCGAACTGGGCTACCTCGGCCAGGATGTGGCTGGACACGAGCACGGTACGGCCCTCGTCGCCGAGTCGGCGCAGGAAACCGCGCAACCACAGCACGCCCGCCGGATCCAGCCCGTTCGCCGGTTCGTCCAGGATCAGCACCTCCGGCTCCCCGAGCAGCGCCCCGGCCAGGCCCAGCCGCTGCCGCTCCCCCAGCGACAGGCTCCCGGCCCGGCGCCCGGCCAGCTCGCCCATCCCGGTGTCCGCCAGCACCGCGCCGATACGGGAACGCCCGACTCCTGTCGCGGCGCGGCGGACCCGGAGGTGGTCCGCGACAGTGCGGCCGGGGTGGAACCCCGACGTCTCCAGCACGGCCCCCACGCGGCGACGCCGGTCCCGCAGCTCCCGGTACGGCTTGCCCCAGATGGTGGCCTGGCCGCTGGTGGGCCGCACCAGGCCGAGAAGCACGCGGAGCGTCGTAGTCTTGCCAGCGCCGTTCGGCCCCAGAAACCCGGTGACGGTGCCAGCCCCGACTGCAAAGCTCAGGCCGTCGACCGCCGTGGCCGAGCCGAACCGCTTGGCCAGGCCGCGGACCTCGATGACCATCATGATCGCCGCGCCCTCCGCCGCACCAGCGTGTACACGCCGACGCCGCCGGCGGCCACGAGGACCAAGATCACCCAGACGACCATCATCGCAGTCTGGCCGCTGCCGCTGCCACCCATGGCTCTCCTCCCGGCGCAAGTATGGACAACGGTCCATACCATAATGGACGATCGTCCATACTTGCAACTCGCGCGCCCCGGGTACGGTTGCGGCTGGGTGAGGATTCAGGAGGAAGACAAGGCAGATGGCACGAGGAGTCGCGATACCGGAGGTCCGCGAGCAACTCTTCGCCGCGGCGGATCGGGTGCTGGCCCGGGACGGCCCGGCGGGCCTGACCACGCGGGCTGTGACCGCCGAGGCCGGGGTCGCCAACGGGGTGCTGCACCGGCACTTCCGCGATCTTGACGAGTTCCTCGTGTCGTTCGTCGCGGGCAGGCTCCAGACGATCGCGGACGGCGCGACGGCTCTACCGGGTCGCGCCGGGCATGGCAGCGTTACCGACAACCTCACCGAGGCCGCCGTGGCGGTGTTCGGCGCGAGTGCCCAGGCACTGATGAGCCTGGTCGCCACGAAACCGGAACTGGGCCCGGCGCTGGAGCACGACGCCGGCCGCGCGGGCGTGCTCAGCGATATCGAGCGGCATTTCGCCGCCTATCTCGACGCCGAGAAGAAGCTGGGCCGGATCGGGCCTGGCGCCGACACCGAGGCGCTGGCTTTCACCCTCCTCGGCACCGTCCACCACCTGATCATCACCCGGCGGGGCGGTGCGCCAGGCCTCCAGCAGCAGGTGCGGCGGATCGTGGCTGCGTTGGTCGCGGGCATGAACGCCGACGCTGCCCGGGCGGATCAGAGCAACGCATGAGATATATCGCAGTTGATCGTCACGGGCCTTATCTGTGGGTCACCTTCAACCGTCCCGGCAAGCTGAACATGCTGCACGCCGAAGACCTGCCTGGACTCCGGGACATCATCGTGAATCTCGATCCAGGCGTCACGGGTCTCGTCTTCACGGGAGCCGGGTCGGCGGCGTTCAGCGCAGGGATGAACATCGAGACGTTCGTCGGCATGGACCCGGCCGGCGCTAAAGCATTCATCGGCCAGCTCGCCGGGATCATGCAAGTCATCCGGCGGTCGCCGGTGGTCACCGTCGCCGCGGTCAGCGGTTACTGCCTGGGCGCGGCGTTCGAGCTGGCCCTTGCCTGCGACCTCCGCGTGGTCACCACGACGGCATCCTTCGGGCTGCCCGAGATCAAGGTCGGCGTGCCGTCTGTCATCGACGCGGCCCTGCTTCCCGGTTTCGTCGGCCTCAACAAGGCACGCGAAATGATCCTTACCGGTGATACCTACAGACTCGACCAGCTACCGCCGCACAGCATCGCCAGCGTCATCACCGAGCCCGGCCTTCTCGCCGGGGCCACCGAAAGCCTGCTTGAACGCACCGCGACGCATACCCGCACGGTCACTGCCGCCCAGCGCCGGCTCTTCAACGTCTGGCTCAACAATCCGCTCGACGCAGCGGTGGAGAACAGCACGGACGAGTTCGCGGGAACGTTCGGAGCACAAGAGACACGAGATCAGATCGCACACCACTACAGGCGAATCACGGGCCGCAGCTCTTAACGCAGCACCGGGGGATCTGCCCCGGGGTCCAGGTCGCCTGCACGGGGATTGACGCCACGCGAGTCTCGGCAGACTACCCCGCCGCCCGGATATCGTCATCCAGGTCCTCGGCAGCTCCACTAACCCGCCGCGATTGGCTTACTGAGGTTCGTAGCGGCGGCGCTCTATTACCAGCGGGACGCTGTCCAGTTCGGCGACTCTCAGCTCGGCGGGCACCTCCCGTGCCGGGTCTACGGTGACCTCAAGCACCGGCTGGCCCTCGCGGAGCTTGACGCCCACCCCAGTGACTCCCGGCAGCCGCAGGATCCGTTCCTCGTGACGTCGCTGCACGGCCAGCGCCTGGTCGTATGTCGTCATACTCACAGTGTCGCCTAGCCCGGCCGCGGCCGCCATGGGCTGAGGGAGGAGACATGATACGTGAGCGTGTGTATCAGTTAGCCGCCGTGCGGTCTCCCTAAAGGTAACTGGGCCTGCCACCGAAGGCGGCCCAAAATCAGCCAGGGGGGCATACATGCCATCGGTTGACGAAGTCATCGCCATTAAGGAGCGAGTCGAGGCGCAGTTTCTCGGTGCGCCCGGCGTCACCGGGGTGGACGTCGGTTACAAAGAGGTCGGCGGCCAGCGCACCGAACAGGTCTCCATCCGGGTTCATGTAGCACAGAAGACCGACAATGTCCCGGACGACCAGCGGGTACCCGCTGAGATCGAGGGCGTCGCGACGGACGTGCTTGAGCGCCGATACGAGCCTCAGGTACTCGCGCAGCAGGTAATCACGGTGGCGCCGCAGGCGGACACCACGCACTACGCCACCCTGCAAGGTGGCATCAGCATGGGCCCGAGCCGAACGATCAACGGGTTCATCTTCGCCGGCACGCTGGGCGCCATCGTGATCGACAACGCGACGAACCAGCACGCCGCGCTGACCAACTTCCACGTTGCCTGCGTGGACAACACGTTCAGCATCGGCGACCGGATGGTCCAGCCAAGCCGGATCGACACCGGGGTGGTGCCGACGGACGAATTCGGCTCCCTGGCGCGCGAGACGCTCTCGGCCAACGTGGACGGCGCGGTGATCTCGATCGACTCCGGCCGGTCCAGCCAGTGCCAGGTCGCCGACATCGGGCTGGTCCGCGGTACCACGGTGGCCACGCTGGGCATGCCGGTCCGCAAGCGAGGCCGGACGACCCTGCTCACCTACGGCTCGGTGGACGGGCTGGCCCTGTCGGTGAACATCGACTACGGCGACGGCATCGGGGTCAGGACGCTCACCAACCAGATAAGCATCGCCGCCGACACCACCCGCAACCCGCTGTTCTCCGACCACGGCGACTCCGGGTCGGTGATCGTGAACGACTCCGGCTTCGTCGTGGGGCTGCTGTTCGCTGGTGCCGGGACGAGCACGGTCGCGAACCAGATCGCCGCGGTCCTGTCGGAGCTGAACATCTCGATGTGCGTCGGGAAGTCGATCATCAAGGACATCAAGGATGGTCGCAAGGATCTCATCAAGGACAAGGAGATCCGCAAGGAGCTCATCAAGGACATCAAGGAGATCCGCAAGGACCTCCTGCCTGACAACAAGATCCTTAAGGATGTGCGCGACGGGATCATCAAGCCGGTCGCGGAGAACCGTGGGCCTGGGCCGGTGGAAACGCAGCCCGGCGGCCAGGCGGCCCTCGAGCAGCGGCTGGCCTCAGTGGAAAGCATGCTCGGTCAGCTGACCGGCTTCATCGGGCAAGAGCTGCGACCCGACCTGACCGGTTCGGCCTACTCCGGTGAGCCCCAGCTCAGCGACGCCGATGTCACGCAGCTGCGAGCTGAGCTGCAAAAGCAGGTCGACGAGGCGGTCGCCGCGAAGGCGGAGCTTGACACGCCCTACAGGTGATGACGGCAGGGCCGATCCCTGCTACCGAGCGTTCACTTTCGTGCCGGATGGTTCTCGGCGCACCGGCACGAAAGCGAACGCCTAATGCCGGCGGCGCTGAACGGAGTCGACAATGCTGCTAGTGGTATGCGGGCTGGACGACGAAAGCGCGCTATGGTTCGCGCGCCGGGCGTCACAGTCCGGCGCGGACTGCAAGATCGTGACCACCGAGGCGCTGTCGTACGCGCGGCACTTCTCGCACCGGCTTTCCCGTGGTGAGGTGCGTACCGCCGTGCGATTGGCCGATGGCACCAGGCTGGTGGACAGCGAGATCAGCGGCGTCCTGAACCGGGCCGTCCAGGCGCCCGTCGCGGCCTGGCAGCTGGCGGCGCCGGCCGAGCGAGACTACGCCACCATGGAGCTGCACGCGTGCACGCTCAGCTGGCTGCACGCGCTGCCGTGCCAGGTGCGCAACCGGCCGGAACCGGACTGCCTGGCCGGGCCGATGCGGCACGCCTTCGTCACGGTGGCCGCTGCGCATGCCGCTGGATTGCCGTGTCCAGAAGTCAGGTTCGATACCACAGGACCGCTCGGTCCGGCCGACGCCTTGCTGCTGGCCGCCGCGCGGGCCGCCGGACCGCAGGCCCGTCCGGTTCACCTGGCCTGCCTCGACGGTGTGGTGGCGGGCGGCGAGCCGCCGGAGCCAGTGGTGGCCGGGATAGCGGCTTTCGCCGCGCGGATGAGAGCCGACGCGGCCCTGCTCGGCATCGACTTCTTCGCCGGTGCCGGCGGCTGGTGGTTCGCCGGCGCATCTCCTCTACCGGACCTGCGGGTCGGCGGCGAGACGCTATGCCGGCGGCTGCTGTCTCTGCTGGCACCTGGCCGCGTGCCCGCGATAAGGATGGTGCCGTCATGACCGTCCTTCTGTGGGGGGTGCCCAGCGAGCCGCCGGTGGCCATGGTGGGCCGGCGGCTGGCGGCCCTCGGGGCCGACGTCCTCGTAGTCCGCCCTGGCGGTGTCGAGCAGCAGGCGGACATCACGATCGGCGCCCGTGGCACCGGATCGGGCCCGGCGGATGACCCGCCGGTCACGCTGGCCGGCACGATCCGGGCTGGCGGCCGGCCGGTCGAGCTGGCCAGCATCACGGGTGCCTACCTCCGCCCGGTCGAGCCGGAGCTGGTCCCGGAATTGAACGGGCAGCCGGAGACGGCACCGGAGCTGGCACACGCCCGCAGGTTCCAGGAGATACTCACCGGATTCACCGAGGCCGCGCCCGGAATCAACGGCTGCCGAGTCGCCAACCGGCTGTCGGCGATGGCGTCCAACGGGTCGAAGCCCTACCAGGCCCAGCTCATCGTCCGGCACGGATTCTCCACGCCGGACACGTTGATCTCCACCGATCCACAGGAGGTGCTGGACTTCGCGGCCAGGCATAAGCAGGTGGTCTACAAGTCCTGCAGCGGCGTTCGCTCGATTGTCACCGCGTTCGACCCGGTAGCCGACCAAGAACGGCTCCAGCGGCTGCGGTGGTGTCCGGTGCAGTTCCAGGAACGCGTGGTGGGTCCTGATGTGCGAGTGCACGTAGTGGGCGGCGAGACCTTCGCGGCCATCGTGGACAGTGCCGCGGTGGACTACCGGTACGCGCGAACCCAGGTGGGTGAGGACGCCCGGTTGCGCGCCTACCAGCTAGACGACGACATCGCTGCCCGCTGCGTGGCGCTGGCCGCAGCCCTGGATCTGCCGTTCGCAGGGATCGACCTCAAGCTGGCGGCCGACCAGCGGGTGATCTGCTTCGAGGTGAATCCGTCACCCGGATTCTCCTGGTACGAGTCCGCGGCCGGGCTGCCGATCTCACAGGCCGTGGCGTGCTGGCTGCTCGGAGCAGGCGGGTGATCAGCCGCGGGACCCGGGGCCGTACCCGAAACCCTGGGTACCGGGGGGCTTAGTCCGCCGATCGGGGGGTATGGATGGTCAGTCTGCCTATCGGCCGCGTGCCGTCGGCGGGCTGGCGCACCTGCCGGGTGGCCGCAACTGGCATGGTGGCGTGGCCTCTTGTCGCCCTTCGTGGTCCTCCCGGCACCTGACCAGGGTGCGCGTTCTCGATGAGATCGTCGTCGCGAGACGGGAGGGCTATATTGACTGACGCAATCGCTCCGCTGGCCGATCTGAGCGGGTGGGCGCGCGGCAACCTGCTGGTGATCGTGCTGCTGGTGCTGGGGGCGATCCTGCTCACCCGGCTGGCGGAGTGGGCACGCGGCCGGATCACGACGCACATCGACGCTCGCGCGATCGAGGCCGACGAGCTGGTGCATTCCGAGGCCGCCAAGCATCGTCACGTCGTCGCGCAGGTCGTCACCTGGGCGGTGCTGGCCGTCATCTACGTCGTGACCGCGACGCTGGTGATCCAGCATCTGGGCGTGCCCCTGGCTGGCCTGGTCGCGCCGGCCGCCTTGCTCAGCGCCGCGCTGGGGTTCGGCCTGCAGCGGTTCGTCCAGGATATCGGCGCCGGGCTGTTCATGACGGGAGAGCGGCAGTACGGCTTCGGCGACGTCGTCCGCATCGCGATCTCCGGCGTGTCGCAGCCGGTCACCGGCACGGTCGAAGATGTCACCCTCCGGGTCACGCGCCTGCGGTCGATCACCGGCGAGGTCATCACCACGCCCAACGGCCAGATCGTCCAGGTCACCAACCTGTCGCGTGACTGGGCCCGGGTGGTCCTCGACGTGCCCGTCCCGTCCGCCGTCGACGTGAGCCATGTCACGGAGGTACTCCGGCGCGTGGGCCAGGATGCCTACGGCGACGACCGGCTGCGCAAGATGATGCTTGACCCGCCCACCGTGATGGGTGTTGAAAAAATCGAAGTCGACACGTTCTCGGTGCGCATGGTGGCGCGGACCCTGCCCGGCATTCAGTTCGACGTGGGCCGTGAACTTCGGGCGCGAGTGGCGTCGGCCTTCCGCCAGGAGGGCATCAACGTGTCGGCTGATCTCGACACCGGCCGCGCGACCGGGGGCGCCTCATGAGCCGGCGGCCGCGCACCTCGACCATGGTGATCACCGGGCTCTTCCTGGCCGTGCTGGCGCTCTACATCCTGGTGCGCCCGGTGCCCGCGCCCGCGGGAGCGACCCAGCCGGCCGTGAGTCCTCCCGCAAAGCCCAGTCCCACGCGATCTTTCTCCAGCCCGACGCGGTCACCCAGCGCGTCTCGTACGCCGAGCCACTCGCCTACGCCAACCAGTTCTCCTACGCCGACTGGTTCGCCCACACCCGGCGGCTCACTCTCCGCGACGCCGTCCGCACTCGGCACCGTGCCAGCCGCGGGGTCGCCGACCCCGTAGCCACTGTGGCCGCAGTGGTGTATGCGCACCGCCCGCCGGGTAACGGCCGAACATGGCATGGGGGAAGCGCGAGGACATGATCGTCCACAGCATCGATCCGCTGAATGCCGAGCCACCCCGCACGGCTCTGGGTGAGCACGAGCTGACTGGCGCCGACGCGTTCTACGTCCGCAATCACGGTCCGGTGCCGGAGGTGCGGGCGGCCGGATGGCGGCTGCGTGTCGACGGCCTGGTGAACCGGCCGCTGGAGCTGTCGCTGGCCGCCCTGCGGGAGGGCTTCGCCCATCATGATGTCGTGGCGGCCGCTGGCCGCCCTGCGGGAGGGCTTCGCCCATCATGATGTCGTGGCGGCTCTGCAGTGCGCCGGAAACCGCCGGGCCGGGCTCATGCAGGTACGTGACATCCCCGGCGAGGCACCGTGGGGGCCCGGCGCGGTCGGCAATGCCCGTTGGACCGGGATACGGCTGGCGGACGTGCTGGCCGCCGCCGGCGTGGCGGTCGGCGCGGAACATGTGGCGTTCCTGGCGCCCGACGTATCTGCCCAGGCGTGCCCGCCACAGCCGTTCGGCGCCTCTATCCCGCTGGACAAGGCGATGCGGACAGAGGTGCTACTGGCCTGGGCGATGAACGGGCAGCCGCTGCCGCGGGTGCACGGAGCGCCGGTCCGGGTGGTCGTACCCGGGTACATCGGGGCGCGGAGCGTGAAGTGGATCCAGCAGATCACGGTCCAGGCCACCCCGTCCGACAACTACTACCAGGCCACCGGCTACCGGCTGCTACCGGCTGACGCAGATCCCGCCGCGGACGCCGGTGATGGCATCTCGCTCGGACAGCTCGCCGTCAATGCCGACATCCTCGCGCCCGATGAACACGGAGGTGTCCGGGCCGGGCCGGTCACGGTGTCGGGATATGCGCTCGCAGGCGATGACCGCCGCGTCGTCCGCGTCGACATCTCCGCCGACGGGGGCCGCAGCTGGCAACAGGCCCGTCTGGCCGAAGAGCTCAGTCCCTGGTCGTGGCGGCGGTGGGAGGGCACCCTGGACCTGACGCCCGGGCCCGCCGAGGTCACGGCACGAGCCTGGGACAGCGCGGCCAGCGTTCAGCCGGAAAGCGCCGTGCAGCTGTGGAACCCGAAGGGCTACGCCAACAACGCCTGGGCCCGCCTCAGCTTCACCGTCACCTGAGTCACACCTGGAGGAGTATCTTCCCCAGGACGGTCCGGCCGCCCAGCCGGGCGTGCGCCTCGGCGGACCCCGCCAGGCCAGTTCACGGAGGTAACGGACCGAGGGTCACAATGTGACGGCCCGATTCACGCCTTCCAGGTAAAGGTACCGAACGAACCGGGAGGTCTCGCCTTGAACACCGATGACAGCCACGCTCGTGAACTGGCCGACCAGCTGATCGCCTTCCTGCAGACCGGCACGCCACCTGGCGGCCTGTTCGCGCCGGATGTGTTCATCGACTTCACCATGCCGCAGTGGCGGCTGCAGGCGCAGGGCGCGGAGGATGCCGTCGCCCTGCGCAAACGCGGGCATCCCGCGCCCGGTCGCGTGCCCAGGTCGCGGTTCGACGCCACCGCGACCGGTTTCGTGCTCGAGGTGGAGGAGGAGTGGGACGCCGACGGCGAGTCGTGGTACTGCCGTGAGCTGTTCCGTGCCGACGTTTCTGGCGGGGCCATCAGCCAGTTGGCGGTGTACTGCACCGGTGACTGGGACCGCGAGCTCGTCGCCCGGCACGCGGCGACGGTGCACCTGCTCCGCCGCTGAACGCGCCGGCGGCTTTACGATTCCCTCGTGGGGGATCGTGTGGGACCGTCGGCGGATAGTCAGTCCGCGCTGTTCCGGGCCTTCTATAAGGCCCGGGACACGGGGGACGCCGAGCTAATGGCGGAGGCTGCCCTCAGCCTGCCGTCGGGCCAGCGGTTCGGCGCCCACCCCGGGCAGGTGCCGGCTTTGGTGCACGAGGCGTACGCCGCGGCGACCGGGCCGGAGAGCCGGTCCCGGCTGGCCGCGGCGCTGGCCCGGGCGTGGGTCTACGGCGGCGACGCGCAGCGTGCGACCAGGTTCGCGGACGAGGCGGTGCAGCTCGCCGAGCGGATCGGGGACCCCGGGATCCTGGCCGGCGCCCTCGACGCGGCGCTGCTCGCCCGGTGGGGGCCCGACGCCTTCGCGGAGCGGCTGCGGCTGTCGGCGCGGCTGGCCGACACCACGGCCCACCTGGCCGAACCCGAGCTGCGGCTGTCCGCTCACTTGTGGCGGCTGACCACCGCGTGGGAGTGCCTCGACGTGGTCGCCGTGCAACGGCAACTGCGGGCCCTGGACCTGCTGGCCGAGGAAACCGGCGCGATCCGGGCGGCGTTCTTCGCCGCGTCCCGCCGCGCCATGCACGCCCTGGTCGCCGGGGACCTCGACGCCGCGGACCAGCTGATCGAGCGCACCCGGGAGATCGGCGCCGAGTCGGCCGAGCCCGACCTGGAGGCCGTCCTGCACAGCCTCACCGCGGGACGGGCCCGCCGGGACGGCGACGCCGGCGCGCTCCGGCGCGAGGCCGCCGCGTTCCAGGAGTACGGTGCGAGCGAGGGCGTGCCGTCGGTGTCGGCCGAGGCGGCGGTTCTCTGGCTCGAGGGTGACGAGCCGGACCGCGCGCGGGAACTGCTCTATCAGCTCGCCGGGGGCGGCCTGGAGTCCGTGGCCCGCGACGTGGATTTCCTGCTGACGATCGTCTCGCTCGTTCACGTCGGTTCGGCCCTGCACCACGACGACATCGCCGCCGACGGGATCCGCCTGCTGGAACCCTACGCTGGCCGGGCCGTGCTGAACGCCGGCGCCGTCACCTTCCACGGCGTGGTCGATGACTTTCTTTTCCGTGCCTGCCAGGCGCTCGGCCGGGCCGAGCAGGCGCGCTGGCGCGCCGCCGCCATATCCGGCTACCAGCAGATCGGGGCGAGCTGGTGGCAACGTCGGCTCTCCGGGCCGGCGCCTGCCCGGCCTCGTGCGGCGGTGTCCGTCGCCCAGCTGCGCCGGGACGCCAGGTCCGGCTGGCTGGTCGGCCGGGACGGCGCTGCGACCGCGCTGCCGGACCTCAGGGGACTGCACTACCTGCATCATCTGCTCCGGCGCCCGGGTGTGGAGGTGAGTGCGCTCGACCTGGCCGCGGCGGCAGCCGGGCATGGCGGGACCGTCGTATCGTCCAGCAGCGGCGACGTCATCGACGGCCAGGCGCTGGCGGCGTACCGGGAGCGGCTGCGCGACATCGACGGTGAACTAGCCGAAGCCGGATCCTGGGCCGACCAGGCACGGCTGTCCCGGCTGCAGCTCGAGCGCGAGGCGCTGCTGGGCGAGGTGGCCGCGGCGACCGGTCTGGCCGGCCGCAGAAGGCGGTTCGGCTCGGACGGTGAGCGGGCCAGGGTCGCGGTGCGGAAGGCTATCGCCGCGGCGCTGACCCGCATCGAACAGCACGACCCCGTCCTGGCCCGGCTGCTGCGCGACACCATCCGCACCGGTGCGACCTGCCGCTATGACCCGGACCCGGCTCGTCCGGTGAGCTGGCTGCTCGAACCGGCCGCAGGCGTGGAGTAACGGGAAGGCGCACCCGCGGGAGCCGTGGCGCTGCCGACGATGGCCGGGCGCACGAACTTCGGGGCCTTCGGCAGCGCCGTGTGCTCCACTCGGGTGACCGCGAAGCCGGCGTCCCGGATGGACTCGAGCGTGGGGCGGTTGCAGTCACAGCACACGACCAGCCGGTTGAGCCAGTTCATCCGGTCCTGCAGGCGGGCCGTGCCGGGGTCGTCGGAACGCAGATGCTCGATGAACAGGAACTGGCCGCCGGGCCGCAGCACCCGCCGCAGCTCCCGCAGCGCCCGGGGCTGATCATCGACCCCGCACAGGACCAGCGTCGAGACCGCCACGTCAAAGGTGTGATCGTCGAAGGGAAGGTCCTCGGCCGGCGCCCGCAGGACCCTGGCGGCCGGGCGGTGCTCGCGGACCGTGCGCTCCAGGCGGCGCAGCATCGGAAGCTGCGGCTCGGTTATGGTCAGCGACTCGACCGCGGGGCCGTAGCAGGGCAGGTTGGCCCCCGTCCCGCCGCCGATCTCGATCACGTCGCCCTTCGCGCCGGCCAGCAGGGCCTCCCGGAAGGCACGCAAGCCGGCCTTCTCGCTCCCGGCTATCTGGCGGTCGTAGGTCAGGGCGAAGAACTTGGTCCGCAGGCTCATGGCTCTCTCCGTTCGTCACGCTTGAGATCGCTGACAAGGCGAACGTAACGAGACCGCCGACGTCGGCGCATGAGGCAAACGCCTCATCATTTCCCGCGGCGCAGGCACCCGTCGCGAGCCCTTCGGTGCCGGATCTGCGCAGGTTAAGCTGAGCTGGTGGGAGGGGGAACGGGTCATCCGCGCGTCCGGCTGGCAGAGCTGGTCGCGGCGCTGTCGCTCGGCGTCGACCTGGGGTTCGGCCAGCCCATGGAACACGTCCTGCGCCAGTGCCTGATCGCGCTGCGGCTGGCTGACCGCGCGGGGCTGGACGAGCAGGACCGGATAGCGGTCTACTACACCGCCTTGCTGGTCAACGTCGGTTGTCACGCCGACGCGCATGAGCAGGCGAAATGGTTCGGCGACGACATCGCGCTCAAGTCCGGCAAATACCAGTACGAGCTGGGCAGCGTGCGCGGCGCGCTGGCGGCCATGCGGCTCGTCGGGGCGGGCAACCCGCCGCTGCACCGGTTCCGGGTCGGGCTCGAGTTCGCGTTCTCCGGGCATCGTCAGCTCGACGGGATGATCTCCCAGCACGCCAAGCTGGCGCGGACGCTGGCGGAGCAGCTCGAGCTTCCTGGCATGGTGCGGGAGGCGATCGGCGCGG
>WNEY01002905.1_pt1 | contig 12752 bp, 5 predicted proteins | sample 5400531 | NCBI WGS metagenome assembly WNEY01 (sample SAMN13153338, study PRJNA577476) | soil metagenome | isolation source: 200 cm saprolite under Douglas fir tree site 1 | place: USA:California | collected 2015-04-18
CGACAGGCTTGCCGAGGCACAGCTGCACACCGCAACGGACCTCTTGGATCCAGCCGTGTGCGACACCTTGTGTCGCTGGTGGCTGCCCGAGGATCGGCTGGATGCTCGCACACCCAACTGGGATATCGCCGCGACCTGCACCATCAAAGGCCTCCCGGGCCTGCTGCTCGTCGAGGCCAAGGCGCACGACAAGGAGTTGCTCAACGAGGCTGCGGGACGGAAGCGTGAGACGAAAGAGAAGGGCGACCAAGCTGCGCGGGCGGCAAGCCATGTCACTATCGGCACAGCCATCGACGAAGCACGAGCAGGACTTCGGTCTGCGACCGGGTTACCATGGCATATCTCGCGTGATTCTCACTACCAGCCGTCAAATCGTTGCGCTTGGAGCTGGAAGTTGGCCGACGTGGGTGTTGCGGTGGTGCTGGTCTATCTAGGATTCCTCAACGCTTCCGAGATGGCCAAGGACGGAGTGCCGTTCGCGAACGCCGGCGAGTGGGAGTCCCTGGTCAAGGGGCACTGTGCTTCCCTCTTTGCCGCTTCGGTCTGGAATAGGGAATGGGTGGTGAACGGCGTCCCGTTTGTACCACTCATTAGGGCAATCGAACAACCCTTGAACGGTGAGAGTCCGCGGTGACTCCCACCGATACCAGCGAGCGCGGTCTCGAGGTGCTGATCGTTAGAGCAATGACTGGTCGGGCCGACATCCTCGTGCCCGCCCACGTGGCAACGGAGACTTCCGCGCCCGTCGCCGGTGGCACCGGGTGGCTGCTCGGCGATGCGGCGCACTACGACCGGGAATACTGCGTCGACCTGGTTCAGCTTCGGGGCTTCCTGATGGCGACGCAACCTGAAGTCGCCGAAGCCCTGCACCTCGAGACGGACGGTCCGACGCGGCGCAAGTTCCTGGCGCGGCTACAAGGCGAGATCAGCAAGCGTGGCACCATCGACGTGCTGCGCCACGGCATCAAACACGGGCCGCACCACGTTGACTTGTTCTACGGCACGCCGTCCCCGGGAAACGTCAAGGCGCAAGAACGCTACGCCGCCAACCGTTTCAGTGTCAGCCGCCAGCTCCGATACAGTCGCGACGAGACACAGCTCGCGCTCGACCTCGGCCTGTTCATCAACGGCCTGCCTGTCGCCACCTTCGAGCTGAAGAACAGCCTCACCAAGCAAACGGTCGATGATGCAGTCCAGCAGTATAGGCGGGATCGTGACCCACGAGAGAGGCTCTTCGAGTTCGGCCGCTGCGTGGTGCACTTCGCGGTGGACGACCACGAGGTGCGGTTCTGCACGCATCTCAAGGGGAAGGCGTCCTGGTTTCTGCCCTTCAACCTGGGCTGGAACGACGGCGCGGGGAATCCTCCCAACCCGGATGGTCTAAAGACGGACTATCTCTGGAAGCGGATCCTCACCCGCGACGGCTTGACCGACATCCTCGAGAACTACGCGCAGGTCGTGGAGATCAAGGACGCGAGGACGGGCAGAAAGAAGGCGCTGCAGATCTGGCCCCGCTTCCACCAGGTTGATGTGGTCCGAAAGCTCCTGGCCGACGCAGGTCGGCACGGCGCCGGCCGGCGCTATCTGATCCAACACTCAGCGGGCAGCGGCAAGTCGAACTCCATCGCATGGCTCGCGCACCAATTCATCGGCCTCAAGAAAGGCGACTCCACGGTCTTCGACTCGATCATAGTCGTGACCGATCGGCGTATCCTCGACGAGCAGATCAGGGCCACCATCAAGCAGTTCGCGCAGGTTGGTGCGACCGTAGGAGCGGTGACCGGGGACGCGGGTAGCAAGACCGGGCAACTGTCCGCCTTCCTGGAATCGGGGAAGAAGATCGTCATCACGACCGTCCAGACGTTCCCGTTCGTCCTGAACGAGATCGGCGACGCGCACCGAGGCAAGAAGTTCGCCATCATCATCGACGAAGCGCACTCCAGCCAGGGCGGGCGCACTTCCGCCGCGCTCTCGATGGCTCTCTCGGCGGCGGGAGCCGAGGAGGACGACGAGACCACCGAGGACAAGATCAACCGCCTCATGGAGGCCAAGAAGCTCCTCCCCGACGCAAGCTACTTTGCCTTCACGGCCACCCCGAAGAACAAGACGCTCGAGATCTTCGGCGAGGGCTTCCAGGCTGGCGGCCAGGTCAAGCATCGCCCCTTCCACAGCTACACCATGAAGCAGGCAATCCAGGAGGGGTTCATCCTGGACGTGCTCAAGTACTACACGCCGGTCGAGAGCTACTACAAGCTGGTCAAGAAGGTCGAGGGCGACCCGGAGTTCGACACCAAGCGGGCGAAGAAGAAGCTCCGCCGCTACGTCGAGAGCCACGACCACGCCATCCGACTCAAGGCGGAGATCATGGCGGACCACTTCCGCGAGCAAGTGCTCGGACTCGGCAAGATCGGCGGGCAGGCGCGGGCGATGGTGGTCACGAGTGGCATCGAGCGGGCGATCCAGTACTACCACGCTATCCGCGACTACCTCACCGAGCGCAAGAGCCCCTACAAGGCGATCGTCGCGTTCTCGGGCGAGCCGGAGTACGGCGGGGTGAAGGTTACGGAGGGGTCGCTCAACGGGTTCCCGTCGAGCCAGATCGCCGATCGCATCCAGGAAGATCCTTATCGGTTCCTCGTGTGCGCCGACAAGTTCCAGACAGGGTACGACGAGCCCCTGCTGCACACCATGTATGTGGACAAGATCTTATCAGGCATCAAGGCGGTACAGACGCTGTCGCGACTCAACCGGGCGCATCCGCAGAAGCACGATGTGTTCGTGCTCGACTTCATGAACGACGCCGACACCATCCGCGAGGCCTTCGAGGACTACTACCGCACTACGTTCCTAGCGGAGGAGACTGATCCCAACAAGCTTCACGACCTGAAAGCAGGCCTGGACGGCTACCAGGCCTACTCACAGACGCAGATTGACCAGTTCGTCGACCTGTATCTCGGCGGAGCGGACCGCGACAAGCTCGACCCGATTCTCGACGCGTGCGTGGCCGTTTACAAGGAGCAGTTGAAGGAGGATGGTCAGGTCGAGTTCAAGGGCAAGGCTAAGGCGTTTGTTCGGACCTACGGATTCCTCTCGTCAATTCTCCCGTACACGAGTGTGGAGTGGGAGAAGCTCTCCATTTTCCTGAACTTCCTCGTGCCCAAGCTGCCTGCCCCGGTTGAGGAAGACTTGTCGAAGGGCCTGCTCGAGACCATCGATATGGACAGCTACCGGGCCGAGAAGAAGGCGACTATCGCCATCCAACTCTCGGACGCCGACGCCGAGATCGAGCCGGTGCCGACGAGCGGCGGCGGACCAAGGCCGGAGACCGAGCTGGACCGGCTATCCAACATTCTCAAGACCTTCAACGATCAGTTCGGCAACATCCCGTGGACCGACGCGGATCGTGTGCATCGTCTTATCACCCAGGACATTCCAACGAAGGTCGCCGCCGACGGTGCCTATCAGAACGCCAAGAAGAACTCAGACAAGCAAAACGCCCGCATCGAGCACGACAAGGCGCTTGGGCGGGTGATGACCGGCGTGCTGAAGGACGACACGGAGTTGTTCCGGCAGTTCAGCGACAATGAGGCGTTCCGGCGGTGGCTGGCGGATACAGTCTTCGGCCTAACCTATGCGTGAAGGATGAGGGCGAAGGTCTCGCTCTTCCGCAGGAAGGGCGCAGGAGTGCATCAGCTTGCCGCTTCCTCGATCGTGGTCACCACCGCGTCGAGCTCGTCGACGAGTGGTGCTATCTCGCGTCCAGTGTCAGCTTGGCGTAGAGCCGTAACGCAGCCGCGGTAGTACCAGAGCTGGTCCTGGCGCGGGGCGTTGAACCGGCTCCACAACCCGTCGCCGAGACGGCGATGGTCCGCTAGAATCGCTCGCGCATTGTGGAGCTTGTCCGCCGCGACTAGTCGGCGCACAGCGATGGGCGCGGTCTTCAAGTGAGCGAGGTAAGCCTCCTTCCTCTGTCGCCAGGGTGGCTTGGGGACTTCGTCGGCGTCAGTACATGCCTCCACGACCCGCAGAACGCCATCGCCGAACTTACGCGCTATCTCGTATCTGGTACGACCGTCATGGCCCTGGTCTTCGATCGCGTCGTGCAGCAATGCGGCGATCGCGTCGTCCTCGTTCCCCCCGCTCTCTACGACCAAAGAGGCGACCGCGAGCAGGTGCGCCAGGTAGGGGATGGTCGTCCCCTTGCGCACCTGGCCGGCGTGGAGGCTCCGGGCGTACTCGAAGGCCTCCGATAGGCGTGGTGAAGGCTCGAAGTTAGACAGTCCGCGCTCGGGCACGATTTCCCACCCATGTGGTTTCACCAGAATATTGCGGGGACGGGACAGTCGCCAGCCTGGCGGTGCCGCCCGGTCGCCCTCTGCTTAGTCGCCAGGCCGACACGGCCAGGGCATTGCCAAGGACCGCGGACTGCGAGTCCGGTGCGCATCTAACCTTCCGTCAGTGCTGGCATTACGAAGCGCTTTGCCAAGGTGTTTGCCACTCCGGAACCTTCGAGTGCGAACACAAGGCTGGCCACGGACTTCGGAGTCTTTTCGCAAAACCTGTCGCGAACTGCCCCTTCGTGCCGCAAAAACGCCCTAGGAGAGTTCCCGCTGGAGAGTAGGTTGTGTAAGCGCGCTGAGGCTGGCGCTCTGCGTCGGCCGTTAAGAGGCTTCTTGCAAATAGCAGGGAGGCAACATGCCCGCCAGTAAGCCGATCAGTCACCCGCCACCCTATCTAAGGCCGAGCACCGCCGACGGTAAGCTTGCTGAGGGGCTGCGATTGAAGGAGGTCTCGCTCTCCGCACCGGAGGCCACACTCTGCGACATTGGTCTCGCAACTCTCGTGACCGGACCGAAAACCCTCGCGAGCACAATACTCGTTCAGCCTTTCGATTCCCGAGCCGTGGCAGGGATCGACCCCTATACCCTCCGAGTCTTCCGGTGGGACGATCAAGTGGGCACGCTCAAACCCGTGTGGAACTCCGGCGTGAACGTCGGCCTCGGATACGTGTGGGCGAAGATCCAGCGACCGGGCGAGTACGTGCCAATCGGCCTGCCCCGCGACCGGCTGCTGCAACAGGCCCTGCGGACGATGGCAGAACAACGGCGCTATGTCGACAGCGACTCGGTAAAGGACATGGAGGAGATTACCGCAGTCTGCTTGGCCCCGCTAATGGAGACCCCGCTTGAGGAGTTGGACAGGCTTCGCCGCGCGCTTGCAGTCCTCGAGGTGCAAAGCACGCTCCGACCGCGGGCGGAGCTCCCAATCAGGATGGGGCGAGGCGGGTACATTGACGCTTTTCCACTGCCCCGTGATGCCACCTTGCAGGAGCTGCGCGAGCGCCTCGGCAAGCTCAGGACCCCGCACGGTGGGCTACCTGAGGAGGCACTCTTCTTCCGACCGGAGCTATTCGAGGACTTCGACCCACCTTGGCCCGTTCCGCCCCGGCCGAGCCCGTGGCCCTGGCCGTTCCCATGGCCGCGCCCATTTCCGTGGCCCATTCCGTGGCCTCGGCCATACCCATGGCCCTGGCCGAAACCTTGGTTCTGCTTCTTCGCCTCAAAGAATTGGTGGATGTATCATCACGACCAGGCTCACAGCGGCCACAGCTCGGGCTGTAGCGGCATCACCAGTGCCAGCGTCGGCGGTCTCTCACCCACGCTGCCTACGCCAGTAGCGCTCAACGGTACGATCTGGTCGATCCCGACGATCGTGGGCGGCAAGATCTACGTCGGCACGACCTACGGACCGGGAGGCATCGGAACGTTCTACAAGATCGATCTCTCTACTGGGAACATCGACGACCACTTCGACACTCCTGCTGGCTCGGGCTACGCACCTGGCATCGGAGGCTCACCGGCGGTCGTTGATGGAAAGGCGTATATAACGAACATTCCGGGCACTGTTCACTGCGTTGATCTCACGACGATGCCAATGACGGAGGTGTGGCGCACAGACTTGCGCGTGCCCAGCCAAGCCCAGAACCAGCCAGTAAACAACCCGTCGGCGGACTGCTGGACCGGACCATTGGTCGCGAACGGCCGGGTCTACGTTGGGTGCGGCGAGGGCGAGTACAGTGCGTACGGCTTCGTGTATTGCCTCGACGCGAACACTGGCCGTGTTGTGTGGCTGTTCTCCACGAACAAGTACAACGCCGGGGCCGACAACGCACCCAATGCCATCCCCCACGGAGCTGCAGTGAGCGACCCACTTCCAGCTTGGGCTGCGGGATTCACGGTCGCCCCAGAGCCGCCTGTTAAGGGCTGTTCGGTCTGGTCGTCTCCAGCCTACGATGGCGTTCTCGACCGGATTTATGTTGGGACTGGCAACTCTACGCAAGGGGACTGGAATCCCCAGCCCGATGTGCTCTACGGGAGTGGCGTCCTTTCTCTAGACGCGATAACCGGGCAGTTCCGCGGCTTCTACGAGCCGACGGCGGCGCAGAGTTACCGAGCTAACGACACTGACGTCGATGTTTGTGGTAGTCCCCTCCTCTTTGCGAACGGGGGACAGCGGTTGGTGGCGATTGGCAGCAAGAGCGGCGCCTTCTTCCTCTTTGACGCGGCCACGATGGCCCTGATACAGTTTCGTCAGTTGCTCCCCTACGTCAACGACAACCCAGCTACTCCGGTCGGTGCGTTCGACAACCACGCCGGGCCTGGTGAGAACCTGTGGGGAGTGTTCGGAACGCCTGCCGTGCACTACGGACTGGGGTGCCTCTATGTCGGTCTCGGCGGCTATGGTGGCATCGATGGCAATTCAACACCTTTCCTGCGTGCCCTCGACTGGGCAACGCTGGCCGACCGCTGGGTGACTGCCGTTGGGGCTGACGGGATACGGAGATACACAGTCCCGGCACCGCCGATGTACGCGACGTCGGAAGCCGGACTCGCCTCTCCGGCCGTGGTTAACGACGTAGTCTTTATCAGCTCGACAAAGCCCGGCCTTTATGCGCTCGACGCCGGTACTGGCCTCTGTCTCTGGTCGGCCTCCGGTCTCACGGGCGATAATGTGTTGGGGCCAGCGATCTACGGGAACTTCGTAGTCGTTGGCGCTGGAAACATGTTGCACATCTGGTCGCTGTGAAACTGAAGCTTGTGTCACAGGGGTTGGATTTTCCGACCAGTGTCGCGACTGACGTGGCGGGCGGCTTGTATGTAGCAGAAGCCGGGCTACCCTTCGGAGGTGCCTCGCCAGGAGGCCGCGTGTGGAGGGTCTCGGCAAACGGAGATCGCGCACTCCTCGCCAAAGAATTTCGGCCCCCCATCAATGGGCTGACCTTCCACGACGGGGCCTTGTACGTGTCCGAGGGAGGACACCCCGGTCGGATCACGCGGCTTTTTCTCGACGGCCGGCGGCAGGTTGTTCTGGACCATCTACCCGGTCCGGGCAACTACCACACCAACATGATTGCTTTCGGCCCCGACGGAAAACTCTACTTCAGCCAGGGAGCGATGACTAATAGCGGGGTCGTGGGGCTGGATGCCTATGAGTTGGGTTGGTTGCGAAGATTGCCGCATGCGTACGACGTTCCAGGCTTCAGTCTCGTCCTCACGGGCTTAAACTTTGAGACCGAGGACCCGCTGAGTGGCACGCGAGGCGCGCGGGCGCAAACCGGGGCCTTCGTCCCGTTCGGCACCCCCACGACGCCTGGACAAACAGTCTTGGCGCAATTGCCATGCACCGCGGGTGTGATGCGGTGCAATTCTGACGGAAGTCAGCTCGAGCTGGTAGCCTGGGGCCTGCGGAACGCTTATGGCCTCAGGTTCACAGCCGACGGGAAACTGCTGGCCATAGATCAGGGAGCGGATGATCGAGGTAGTCGTCCTATCGGTAACGCACCCGACGCCCTCTTCGAAGTAAGATCTGGCGCATGGTGTGGCTGGCCTGATTACGTTGCTGGCGAACCGGTGACCATCGAGGCTTACCGGCCCGAGCGCGGCGGCGCGCCGGCTTTTCTCATTGGCAACCACTCGCAGCTGCCAACTCCTGCTCGACCACTCTTCAAGTTCCAGCCTCACGCTGCTGCGACCAAGTTCGACTTCGTCGGGCATGATCTCTACGCTGCCCTCTTCGGCGATGAGAGACCCCTGACAGCACCAGACGGACCTCGCTGCGGGCGCACAGTCGTCTGCATAGATATGGCAAGCTGGACGATGCGGCACACGGTTGATGGTCCGTTCCACCGACCGATCGATGTCCGTTTCGATACTCTTGAGGGAGCGCTGTACGTCTTGGATTTCGGGCGCTTCGAAGTCCACGCCGGGGGCGGCGTCAACGCGGAAGCGGGCACTGGCAGTCTTTGGCGTCTTACATGACACCGCCAAAGGCGTGTCCCCACCGCGCCTTCCAAGCAGCGGTGGCGAGGCTAGATCAAGGGCGGCGTCATGAAGGTCTAATGCTGAGGCAGTGGAAGCTCGTTTGAACTCTCTTCGACTCATGCGGCGGGGCGTGCCGCTCATGCTCGTCACGTCTGCCCTGACACCAACGCTCGCGGCTCAGGGCAACCCGCCGCTGCCGGCCGACACGGCGCGTCCCCGGGCCGACACTGTTGCTTACCGCGCGCCCGTGCGTATCAAACTCGTCGTCGTGACCGCGACACGCACCCAGCGCTCAGTCGAGAGTCAACCCAACGATGTCGATGTCCTCGATCGCGCTGCGCTCGAGGCCCGACAGGCGGCGACGATCGATGCCGCGGTCCAAACACTTCCTGGCACGGACGTCGTCGGCGACGCCCGCTATGGCCAGGAGGTCCGGATCACGATGCGCGGGGTTACCAGCGGCTTCGGCACTCAACGCGCGCTCATTTTCCTCGACGGTCGTCCGCTTACGGATGAGTACCTTGGTACAGTCGACATCGCCGAGTTCCCTCTTTACGCAATAGAACGGCTTGAGATCGTCCGCGGCCCCGGCTCTGTTCTCTACGGCACGAACGCCATGGGGGGTGTCGTCAACCTCATCCCGGCACGCGGTAGTGATACCAGCCAGACGACCCTCGATGCCCAGACCGGGTCCTTCCGCACTTATACGATGGCCGCGTCTCACGGACGCGCGCTGGGCCCTTGGGATCTGTTCCTGAGTGGCGCGGCCACGGGCACTGATGGATACCTGCACAACGCGCGCGGCAACGCAATTGACTGGACCGCGAGAAACGCGTTCGTCAACGTCGGCGGCGAGATCGGCCGGTTCGACACGCGCGTGTACGCCGCCTACTTCCACGGCAGCGGAACTGATGCCGATTACCAGCGCCGCGTCGACCGGAACCTGCAAGACCTGACGCTCGTCTGGCACGGAGCCCAAGCTGCAGCAGCGCTGACCACACTCCGCGTCTACCGCAATGCGTTCGATCAGACCCTTGCTTGGTTCGTACAGCCCTCACAACGCTTTCGCCAACACTCCCTAGGCACAATTCTGACCTACAGCACTCCGGTTGCTGCAAGCCACCGCTTGACCACTGGCGCGGAGTGGCGTTACCAGTTCGCCGACGTCCAGCCGTCTGCTGACACCGCGGGTGGGCCCAAACCGGTCGTGGGCAGTGCCACCACTTGGTCGGTCTTCGCACAGGACGAAGTCGACTCCGGTCGCCGTTTCACGCTCGTCGCCGGTATCCGCATAGATGCACCCCCGGGCAACCGTGTCGAACCTTCGTGGCGCGTCGGGATCAATCACCGCTTCCCCGACGGCACCATCGTCCGCGCCTCCGTTGGCCGTGCCTTCCGGAGCCCTACCATCTCAGATCGGCTCCTCCCGCTAACTGAATCGTACGGTGTCAAGTACGCTGGAAACGCGAGCCTCAACCCCGAGCGCCTGACGAGTGCCGAGATCGGAGTCGAGCGCTTCCTGAGCCCGGCGCACGTGCGCCTTACCGGCTTTCTTTCCCACGCCGACGGGTTCTGGGATTTCCTCCCCGGAAACGATAGCGTCTTCCGCCCGCAGAACATCGCGCGCGTCTCGTTCCACGGCCTTGAAGTCGACGCGACCACCGGCATCGCGCCCTCATTGGCTCTCAACGGCGGCTATACGTTCACCTCCGCGACATACGTCAACTTCGTTGGCCACGACGAGCTGGTCGGGAACCGGCTTGACGACAACGTACGGAACAGCGGCAGCCTCACTCTGACGTATGGGCGATCCCGCACGTCCTTCGCGAGCGTTGAAGCCCGGTTTATCGGGGACCGCTTCACGGACCCCGAAAACACTTCCGACGGGCACCTCGCTCCATTCACCCTCATCAACCTCTTAGCCTCTGGAGGTGTCTCCTCATACATACGATTGACGTTCCGTATCGAAAACGTCTTTGATGTCCGCTACCGTACACGCCCCGAATTCCGCCAACCTGGCCGCGCCTTCGCCGTCGGCGCTGTGGCCGTGTTCTGACGAGGCGCCCCACCTGTGAGTTCTGTCATGCTACCTCTCGCGACTTGCGCTCGTTCTTCGGATGCCCCAACTCATTGCGCTAAGGCGTAGAACACACCCTGACTGGCACACTTTGCCGCAACTTGCTCAACTCGCGGAGCGCACGAGGTTCTGGGAGGCGGCTGCAGAGCGCGTGTGATCCCCCGGCGGGGGACGCGTCGGCTTCGTCCTGCGCCAAGCATCCGGCAAAGCGCCTTCTAACCGCAAGAGCCAGAGCCGGTTACCGGCGGGTTGCGGATGACCAATCCGCTGCCCGCCGTTAAAGTGTGGGCGACTCGCTCTCTCCGGCGCCGCCAGCTCGCTGCTGTCGTCACATCTCTTTGAGTCGCGTGCGGATAATCGACTTGTGCGCCAAGCGTGCGGTCGAACGAGTCGACCGTCTCGTTGCTCCCTCGCGGCTGATGCGCTCCAGGCTACGCCGCTCGACCCGATCCGGCGGCGGGGCAGGGGGCTCGGTTCGTACCGGTGCTTCGGCTAGGCTGCTTTTGCGCACCATAGGGCGGAAATGCGACGATGCCCTCCTCTGGCCGCGCCGGGTCCAGGCGCCTATGATGGAGCCGTCCCCTCCCGGCGAGCGACTACGAACGACCTTCTCGCCCGTCTGCACGCCGCCCTCGCCGACCGCTACACGATCGAGCGTGAGCTCGGCCGCGGGGGGATGGCGACGGTCTACCTCGCCCACGATCTCAAGCACGAGCGCCGTGTCGCCCTGAAGGTCCTCCGTCCCGAACTCGCCTCTACCCTGGGTCCGGAGCGGTTCCAGCGCGAGATCAAGCTCGCTGCCGGCTTGCAGCATCCGCATATCCTGACGGTCCTCGATTCCGGTGAAGCGGCCGGTCAGCTCTGGTACACAATGCCGTTTGTGGAGGGCGAGTCGCTGCGCGAGCGGCTCACCCGGGACCGGCAGCTCCCGCTCGATGATGCGCTCCAGATCACCCGGGAAGTCGCGGATGCCTTGGGCTATGCGCACAGCCAGGGGATCATCCATCGTGACATCAAGCCCGAGAACATCCTGCTCAGTCGCGGGCACGCCCTGGTGGCGGACTTTGGCGTAGCGCGCGCGCTCCAGAGTGCGGTCGGGGACAGGCTCACCGAAACGGGCATGGCGGTCGGCACCCCGGCGTACATGAGCCCGGAGCAGGCGACCGCGGAGCGCGATCTGGACGCGCGAAGTGACATCTACAGCCTGGGGTGCGTGGTCTACGAGATGCTGGCGGGCGAGCCGCCCTACACCGGTCCCAGCGCCCAGGCCATCATTGCGAAGCGATTCAGCGAGCCGATTCCGCACATCCGTACGGTGCGAGAGAGCGTACCCGAGGCGATCGAGCAGGCTGTCAGCAAGGCGCTGGCGAAGGCGCCGGTCGATCGGTATAGCAGCGCAGCAGAGTTCACGGAGGCGCTACGGCCGGCAGGCCCAGTGCGTACCGCGGGCACCGACCGCCCTGCCCTCCTTCGCTTCCTGCGCCAGCGGCCACTCCTCGCCGCGCTCGCGGTCGGTTCCCTGATCGGCGTCGGCGCTTTCGTCGCCTGGCGCCGAACGGGGGGTGGCCCGGCCGGCGCGGGCCCTACGCGCCTCGCCGTGCTCCCGTTCGAGAACCTGGGACGGCCCGAGGACGAGTACTTCGCGGACGGGGTGAGCGACGCGGTTCGCGGCAAACTGACTGCGCTGCCAGGACTCGCCGTGATCGCCCGGACGAGCTCGACGCAGTATCGCAGGACGACCAAGTCACCTCGGGACATAGCTCGGGAGCTGGGCGTGCGCTACCTGTTGACCGGCACGGTGCGTTGGGCCAAGGGGCCCGCCGGCAGTAACCGGGTGCAGGTAAGCCCCGAGCTGATGGAGGTCCGGACCGCTGGAGCCCCGGAAAGCCGCTGGCAGCAGGCGTTCGATGCGGCGGTCACTGACGTGTTCAAGGTCCAGGCCGACATCGCCAGCAACGTGGCCCACGCGCTCAGCGTCGCGCTGGGTGGGGCTGAGCAGCAGGCGCTCGCGGTCCGCCCCACCGACAACCTCGCGGCCTATGATGCCTTCCTGAGGGGCGAAGCAGCCTCGCAAGCAATGAACAGTGGGGACCAATCAAGTCTCCAACGCGCCGCCAACCTGTACGCGCAGGCAGTCGGCCTTGACTCGGCCTTTGACCTGGCCTGGGCTCGACTCGCAGAAGCGGGCGCGTACGTCTATGCCGTCACCAAACCTACACCGGCGCAAGCCGACGCAACACGGTGGGCGCTGGAACACGCCGTCAAACTCGCACCAGGCGCTCCCGAGACGCAGCGCGCGGTCGGCATCTACGAATACTTGGTGCGCGGCGACGCGACAGCGGCTCTCCAGGCCT
>WNEY01006310.1_pt1 | contig 12748 bp, 11 predicted proteins | sample 5400531 | NCBI WGS metagenome assembly WNEY01 (sample SAMN13153338, study PRJNA577476) | soil metagenome | isolation source: 200 cm saprolite under Douglas fir tree site 1 | place: USA:California | collected 2015-04-18
GCCACGGGCCCGGCGGCCGCGCTCTTCGCCGCGTCGTACCCCATCTCGCGCGTCGGGCGAGCGTGGGCGTCGCCCACGTTGAGGTCGAACAGGAAGGCGCCCGGCACGTGCGGGATCACCGTCGCGCCGACGCGGAAGCCGACGCCTCGCTCCTCCGACCACCGCATCACACCGTAGATCGCCTCTTCGCCGAAGCGGCTCCCGCCGCCGAGCACGACGCCGTCGACTGTGCCGACGAGGTGGCGCACGTCGAGGTGGTCGAGGCCGACGACGTCGTTGGCGCCGCCTCGTAGCGCGACACCGGCGACCGCGGGAGCGTTGCAGAGCAGGACCGTGACGCCGGTGAGCCCGACCGGGTCGGTCGCGTGGCCGACGCGGATGCCTGGGATCATTGGAGCGGGGCGCGCGTGCCCGGCTTGAACCGCAGGTGGCGAGCGATCGGCAGCCGGGGCTTCATTGCGGCGGGCGGGCTGTTCCAGGCACGCTCGGCCGTCGCGTCGCGTCGGCCGCCGGGAACCGGCCGAGCGCGACCTCGCCCGCCACCTCGAGCGCCCGCGCGGCCAGCGTGCGCGCGAACGGATGAAGGTGCACGTCGCGCGTGTCGTCGCCGAGCGCCGCCGCGGCGGCGTTGGCCAGCGCGGCGTGCTCCGCGCGTCCGCTCGCGGCGAAGACCAGCGCCATCTCGGCGAGGCGGCGCGTCCACTGGCCGCGCGCCTCCGAAGTCATCTCTCGCTCCACGACCCGGGTGATCAGCGCCTCCTGCCACTCGGCCTTGATCTGGTCGGAGACGACCAGGCGGCTCTCGCGCGTCTGCAGCATCTCGACCGCGTCGGCCTGGACGCGCTCGGGCTCGAGGAACCAGCCAGTCAGCTCGGGCAGGTCCAGCAGCTCGGCGGAGCGTTCGACGAGCGCGGGATCGGGGGGCGGAAGCGCGGGCGGTTCGGCCGCCGGCACGCTATCGAAGAGGGAGCGCCAGCGCTCGAAGGCGGCGGGCGGCGCCGCCGCTGCTCGACGGTGACGCGCGAGGGCCTCGGCAACGAGCCCGGCGGCGCGCGCAGGATCGGTCTCCACCCACGGCAGCTTCTGCGACGCGGCCAGCTCGGCGAGCTCGCGCTCCAGGCGCTTCTTGGTGATGTCGCCGCCCGCCACGTCGAGAATGCCGATCTCGTCGTTCAGAATCAGCGAGCAGAGGCGGAGCGCGCCGAACGAGCCCTCGAAGACGATCCAGACCGCACGCGAGCCGGTGCCGTCGATGCCCGAGAGCCAGGCGCGGACGGGGCGCGCGTCGCCGCGCGTGATGAGCGGGCGCGCCGCCGGAGCGGCCGGCGCCGCCTTCACGCCACGCTGGGCGAGACGATAGATGGCGCGCCGGGCGGGGCGGCGCAGCGCGCGGGTCGTGTGGTCGGCCAGCGCGGAGAGGAGGGGCAGCGCGGCGGCGCCATGCTCACGCGCGAATGCCCACAGCGTCTCTTCGAGCCGCGCCGGCGGCAACGCCGCCACCGGCGTCACCTCCGCGGCGCCCGGGAGCGCATTCGTCGTGAGCCAATGATCGAGGAGACGCCGGCCGGCGGCATCGGCCGCCGGCTCGGCCGGCGGCGTCATTCGAAGGCGAGGCCGAAGAAGCGGTGGCCGGCGCCGTCGGGGAAGTGAACCCGACGCGTGTAGTCGAGCGCGCTGGCGAAGCTCTCGAAGTGCTCGGCCAGGCGCCGGTAGGGCGCCGGTCGCTGGGTTGCGCGGGCGTGCTCGGAGACGAAGTGGTAGGCGCGCTTGCCCTGGGCGACGTAGAACGCGCGGCTGGCCAGGCGCTCCACCCGCTCGCGGAAGACGCCCGTCATGAACATCGTGTAGTCACCGATGTGACGGCGCACGGACACTTCGTGCTCGGGCTGGAACGCCGGCGTGTCCTCCTGCCAGGCCGATTGGACTTCGAGGAGCATGTCGACGACGGTCTCCAGACGTGGCAGGGCAACGCCGGAAGGAAAGAGGTTCTCGGTGCGGGCGAAGCGCGTGAGGAGATCGGCGAGATACGTCGCCGCCGGCTCGTCCTCGATGGCGAGATCGTTGAACGACGCCCGCACCGCCCGATCGAAGAAGCGTCGCAGCTCCACGAGTAGCCTCCCTCGCCCGCTGAAGCTTCTCGATTCGATCATAACAGATCGCGTCAACGGCGCTGCCGGCCGGTTTGCTAGAATCACGGGCCGTGGCTGGCGAGCCTCGCCGAAGGACCCCCTGGCTGGTCGTCGTTGCGGCGCTCATCCTGGCCGGACTTCTCGCCTACACCCTCTTTGCCGGCTGGCTTCCGGCCAAGCAGCGGATGACGCGCCTGGAGGCGGAGTTGAAGGACGTCTACGCGCGCGAGGCCGCGCTGCAGACGAAGCTGGCCCAGCAGGAGCAGCGCTCGACGATGCGCGAGCAGCAGTTGAATGCACTGCGCACCGAGCGCGACGAGCTCGCCCGCCGCATCGAAGATCTCGAGCGCGAGCTGGCCGTCGCCCGCGCCCGACGCCGCTGATCTAGAGCCCCGCCAGGCGAGGCAGGCGGCGTCCGAAGACTTCGGCAGCGACCTTGAACGTCTCCCCCACCGTCGCGGCGGCGCCGTCGGCGCGCGCCGTGTTCCACCACCGGGCGAGATGCTCTTCCGACCGGAAGAAGTTGAGCGTGTGTCAGAGGCCGGCGCAGGCCTTGGCTCGAACGTCTTCACGCTTGCCCATCCACACCATCGCCGGCGTCGGCTCGAGCGGCCCGTCGGGGCCGACTCGCAGCACGAGCGCCTCGCCGCACTCGTGGCAGTGGGAGCGGATCGTGACCGTCTCGCCGATGAGCGCGGCGACGCCGAGGGCGTCGAACGCGCAGCACGCGTAGCGCGGGCGCCCGTCGGCGGGCTCGAGGCGGAACGCGTTCATCCGGGCGCTGAACGGGTAAGCGAGAACGACGGCGCCAGCCTCGACCAGGACCAGATCGTGCTCGTCAAGCTGGGCGACGGCGGCGGCGACCTCGGTGGGCTCGTGATCGGGCAGCAGCCCGGCCACGGGCAGCGCGCCTTCGCCGGCGGCCAGACGACGAATGATCGCGCCGAGCGCTCGGCGAGCGAGCGGCCCGATCGCCTCCCGCTCCGTCCACCGGGCAAGGAACGCCGCATCCATCAGGTCCGCGGCCTGCTTGACGGCATAGCCTGACGCCACGCCGCGGAGGATAGCTCATCTCAGGCGGCGGCCGCGCTCGACGACGCTGATGCGAACCGTTCCCTCACCGGCGAGGATGGCGACCAGCGAACCGGCAGCATCCTCCGAGATATCGAGGCGCCGCGCGATGGTCGCCATCGAGGTCGCGCCGTTGCCGTCCAGGCACGCGAGGAAATCCCGCTCGACGTCGGCCCACCAGTCATCCGTCGGTCTAGACATCGCCGCGCACCGTTTTGCCGTCGATGTCGATGAACACGAGTGGGGTGTCCGCCCGTACCCAGATCGCCGAAGCGACCGCGCCGGTCTTGCTGGTGAGCCCCTGCCACACGCCGCCGGCCGGCGCACGATCATGGCCACAGCGCGCGATCTCACGCTTGTACTCCTCGAACCCGTCGTGGGCGAGCGCGCTCACGACGGCGTCGGGCTCGGCAACCCACGCGCGTTGCTCTCCGGACCATTGCATCGTTCCGTTCTCTCGAAGCTCGGTCAACCGTCGCCGCCGCTGATCAGGGAGAGAAGACGGCGTGCAAGCGAAAGGCCAGGGCGTTGTTTCGTGGTCTGACGTCGCTCCTAGCTTCGTCGCTACGCCAGTTGCGCTCTGGTCACGATCGCGAGAATACGGCGTCTGCGAGCAGGCCGTGAACTTTGTAGAGAGCGGACGTTCAATTTGTAGAACGCGGTGTGGATAACGTGCGGTGCGGCACGGGCATTTGCGTTACGCCGTCGGCACGCTCGCCCTCATCATGGAGGCATCGATGCGCGTGCCGGAAATCGCGCCGAATGCGATGCGCGTGAGCCTCTCGTCGGCGTGCTCGAGCGCCGCGCCGACGATGTGGTCGCGGACGTGCCCGACGGCCGAGCGTCAGGAAATCAGGGAAGTGCGGCCAGGAGTCGCTCGTTCGCGGCGTGATCCCCGACCGCGATGCGCAGGTGCTCCGGAAATCCCACGGCGGCGCCGTCGCGCACGATGATTCCGGCGCGCAGGAGGCGCTCACGCACGGCCGGCGCGTTCGGCACCTGCACCAGCAGGAAGTTCGCCTGCGACGGCGGGAACCCGAAGCCGCGGCGGGCCAGCTCGCGAGAGAGGAACGCGCGCTCGCCGATCACCACGTCCCGGGTGCGCTCCCAGTGGACGCGGTCCTCGAGCGCGGCGAGGGCGGCGACCTGTCCCAGGCGGTTCACGTTATAGGGCGCGCGCACGCGATTGAGCCGCTCGGCGACGTCGGCCGTGGCCACCGTGTAGCCGACGCGCAGGCCGGCGAGCCCCGCGATCTTCGAAAAGGTTCGCAGCAAGATGAGACGGGGGTAGTGGGCCAGCAGCGCGACGCCGTCGGGATACTCGGGATCATCGCAGAAGTCGCAATAGGCCTCGTCGAGGAGGATCAGCGGCGCGTCGTTGCCGAGCGCGTCGAGAAAGGCGGTGAGCGGTGCGCGGCGGATGATCGTGCCGGCCGGGTTGTGCGGCGAGCACAGCACGATCGCCTTCGTCCGCATCGTCAACCGGCTGGCCATGTCGTCCAGATCGGTCTCGTACTTCGCCAGGGGGCTCGGAACCACCCGGGCCGCCATGAGCTCGACCACGGTCGTGTAGGGCTCGAAGGACGGCTGGGGGATGATCACCTCGTCCCCGGGCTCCAGGGCTGCCCAGCCGATGAGCGCGAGCAGCTCGTCGGCGCCGTTGCCGACTACGATCTGGGCGGGGGCGACGCCCAGCCGCACTGCCAGCGCTTCGCGCAGCGTGGTCGAGCCACCGTCGGGGTAGAGGTGGACGCGCGGGGCCTCGCGCGAGATCGCCTCGACGACGCGGGGCGATGGGCCGAGTGGGCTCTCGTTGGCGGACAGCCGGACGAGGTCGGTCCGGCCGAGATCGGAGGCCATGGCCTCCAGGGGCTGACCGGGGTCGTAGGGGGCGATGCGGTCGACGGCGGGACGCCAGATGCGTCGCATCTCAGCATTGTAATAAGTCCGCGTCCGATTTGACAGTATTCGCTATGGATTGCTACGCTCTGCCAGTCATGTCGCCCGAGCTGTATCGCCGGGCCCGGCGCGCCGAGGCCAAGGCCGACCGCGCGGACGACCGGCGGCGACTCCGGCTCGACTTCTTCCGTGCTGCCCTCGCCGAAGGGCTCGACTCCGTCAAGGTCATGCACGCCGGTGGCGCCTCCGGTCAGGAGTCCGTGCAGGCCCATGCCCGCGTGATGGACGACCTCGTGCAGTCGCTGACCAAGCTCATCACCACCGACGCCAATGGTCTGGCCGCGGCGCCGTTCGTGGTCGTGGCCCTCGGCGGCTACGGCCGCGGCGAGCTTCACCCGTCCTCAGACATCGACTTGATGGTCATTCACGACGGTGAGCTTTCTCCCTACGTGCAGCGGGTGACGCAGGAGCTGCTCTACACGCTGTGGGACCTCGGGCTCCAGATCGGGCACAGCCTGCGCTCGCTGGAGGACTGCGTCGCGATGGCCCGGACCGACCTGCCCAGCCGCACGTCGATGCAGGCCGCCCGCTTCCTGGCCGGCGACCGCCGGCTGTTCGCCAAGTTTCGGCGCGTCCTCGAGGAGAACGTCTACCAGCGGGACTTCGAGCAGTTCCTGGCCGCCACCCTGGCCGAGTGTGACCAGCGGTATCGCAAGTACGGCGCCTCGCCCTACATCGGCGAGCCGAACATCAAGGAGTCGGCCGGGGGCCTGCGCGACATGCACACCGCGATGTGGCTCTCCACCGCCAAGTTCGGCACGCGCACGCTGCGCGAGCTGAGCGCGAAGGGGCTGATCACGCCGCGGGAGCAAGCCCAGACGGACGCGGCGCTGACGTTCCTCTGGCGCGTGCGCAACGAGCTGCACTTCCTGGCCGGCCACAAGAACGACGTGCTGGGCCGCGACGTGCAGCCGGCCATCGCCCGGAACTTCGGCTACGAGGGCGACGAGCAAAGCCTCGACGTCGAGCGCTTCATGCGCGAGTACTACCTGCACGCCCGCGCCATTCATCGGGTCTCGCGCCGGCTCATCGCGCGCTGCCGGGAGACGGTGACCGTGCGCGGCGCCGCCGAACGGCGCAACCGGCAGCAGGCGCTGGCCGACGGCCTCGTCTTCATCGACGGCCGGCTCCATCTGGCCGACGGCGATCGCGCCGGATTCGCCGCCGCCGACCCGACGCGAATCATGAAAGTGTTCTGGCACCTCCATCGGCTCGGCTGCGAGCTCTCGCTCGACCTGGAGCGCGCGGTGGAGGATTCGCTCGACCTGATCGACGACGGCTTCCGCCGCTCGCCGGCCGTGCGCGAGCTGTTTCTCGACATCTGCCGGACGTGGGGGCGGGTGGCGGTGACGCTCTCGGAGATGCACGAGCTCGGCGTGCTCGGGCGCTATCTCCCCGAATTCGGGGCGCTGACCTGCCTGGTGCAGTACGACGTCTATCACAAGTTCTCGGCCGATCAGCACTCGCTGCTGGCCGTCGAGCACATGGAGGCGCTGGCGCCCGGACAGTCGGCGGAGTCGGAGGGGGCCGCGCAGGTCTTCAGCGAGGTGGAGAAGCCGGAGCTGCTGATGCTCGGCATGCTGCTGCACGACATCGGCAAGGCCAAGGGCCACGGCCACGTCAAGAAGGGCATTCCGCTCATCGAGACGCTCTGCGCCCGCCTCGGCCTGCCGGCCGGCGACGCCGCCCTCGTCGAGTTCCTGGTCGCCCATCACCTCACGATGTCGCACGTCGCCCAGCGTCGCGACATCGACGACCCCAAGACGATCGCTGACTTCGCCGCCGCCGTCGGAGATCCCCAGCGCCTGCGCATGCTCTACCTGCTCACGTGGGCCGACATGCGCGCGGTGGGGCCGGGCGTGCTCACGCCGTGGCAGGCGAGGATTCTGCACGAGCTGTTCGCGCGAACGATGGCCCGCCTGACCGGGGGCCGCCTCGAGCGTCCGAACCGCGCTCAACTGGCCGAGCGCCTGGCGCCGCTCGTCAAGGACGACGTGTCGATGCAGGCGGTGAAGGGCCATCTGGCCATGATGTCGGAGCGCTACCTGGCGACGACGAGCGCCCAGCGCATGGCCGAGCATCTGCGCCTGCTGCGGCGCCTGGAAGAGGCGCCCGTGGTCACCGAGCTCTTCCACCATCCCGATCTCGGCTCCTCGGACCTGGTCGTCGTCACCCGCGACCTGCCCGGTCTCTTCTCGCTGATCGCCGGCACGCTCGCCGCCCACGGCGTCAACATCATCTCGGCCCAGATCGCGACGCGCGGCGACGGCATCGCCATCGACACCTTCCAGGTGAACGATCCGGCCGGCGAGACGATCACGTCGGGCGCCCACTGGCGGCGCACGCTGGCCGCGCTGCGCTCGGTGGTGACGGGCGAAGAGAGCGTGGACGCCCTGCTCGAGCGGCGCCGCGCCGCCGGCCGGCTGCCGAGGGGGGCGCCGATGCCGCCCCGGATCGGGATCGACAACACGCTGAGCGACGCCTTCACCGTGGTGGAGGTGAAGTGTCCCGACCGTCTCGGCCTGCTCTACCTGATCACGCGCACGCTGTCGGCCTGCGGCCTCGACATTGGCAGCGCGCGCATCGCCACCGAGATCGACCAAGCCTACGACACCTTTTACGTTCACGACGGCCAGGGCCGCCGCGTGGAGGACCCGGAGGCGCTCGAACGCCTGCGCCAGGCGCTCGAGCAGAAGCTGGTGCAGCCGCTGTGAACGCGCATCATACAAGCGTGCCGGGAATCCGAGCGTGCTGAGCCGTTACCGCGAGAGTCTCCGTGCCTGGACGGCTCCCATCGGCTACGCGCTGTTCCGGCTGCACCTGCGTCCCAATCACCTCACGCTGGCCGGCCTCGGCGTGAGCCTGCTGGCGGCCTCGGCCTTCGTCGCCGGGCGCACCCGCAGCGCCGGCCTGCTCCTGACGTTGGCCGGCCTCTTCGACTTCTTCGACGGATCGCTGGCCCGCGCCTCCGGCCAGGTCACGCCGTTCGGCGCCTTCCTCGACTCGGTGATCGACCGCTACTCGGACCTCGTCGTCCTGCTCGGCATCGTCGTGCTCTTCGCGCGCACGCCCCACGCGCGCGGAGCGATCCTCGCCATGGCCGCGCTGGTCGGCAGCGTGATGGTGAGCTATACGAAGGCGCGGGCCGAGTCCATCGGCATCGAGTGCCGCGTCGGGATGATGGAGCGCCCCGAACGCTTGATCTGCCTCATCGCCGGCGCGCTCCTGGATCTTCTCGAGCCGGCGTTGTGGGTGCTCGCGATCCTCGCCAACATCACCGCGCTGCAGCGCATCGCGTTCACGCGCCGGGCGATGCGCGACACCGCGCTCCTGTCGCTGGCCTTGTTCGTGCTCATTCCGGCTCCGTCATCGGCGGGCCCGCCGTCATACCGCGCGTCGACCCACCGATCGCCGGTGCCCCCGCCGATCCAGAGCGGGGCCCGCGCCGTGGCCCCCGACGTCGAGCGCGTGTGGGCGGACGCCATCGCCGAATACCAGCAGGGCCATCACGAGGCGGTGCTTCGCGAGCTCGCGAGCGAGGAAGCGCGGACGAGCTCGATCGCCGACTATCTCGGCTTTCTCCTCGCCGACGCTCTCGCCCGTGAGGGCGATCTGGCCGGCGCCCGCGCGGCCGCCCTGGCCATTGCCGACCGCCATTCCGACAGTCTGCTGGCGCCGGAGGCGTTGCTGGAGGCGGCGACGCTGGCGGCACGCGCCGGCGATGACGAAGGCGCGCAGGTCGCGCTCAAGCGGCTGATCGCGTCCTATCCCGATTCACCGAGCTTGCCGGAGGCGCTCTACCTGCTCGGGCAGACGGGCGAGGCGCGGGGCCAACGCGATGCGGCGGCGCTTGCGTATCGGGAGCTTCGGATCCTGGCGCCGACGACAGGCTGGGCCGACGGAGCCGAGGATCGTCTGGTGGCGCTGGCCGCGGCCGGCATCGCGATACCACCGTTGTCGACGACGCAGCGTCTCGATCGGGCCGAGCGCCTGCTCAAGGGCAACGTGCCCAAGACGGCGTCCGACGAGGCCCAGCGGATCGCCGACGAGTCGGGCGATGCCAGCGTCGTCGTGCGAGCGCTGCGCATCGTCGCCGATGCGTCGGCGCGTCTCGGACGCTACGAGACGGCGGCGCGAACGCTCGCGCTCGTCGCCGATCGAATATCCCCCGAGCGGCGCGCCGCTGTCAGACTCGAGCAGGCGCGACTGCTCCGGCGCGCCGGCCAGCGCGCGAAGGCCCTCGCGGTGCTGACGTCGGTCGAGGGCTCGCCGACGGAATCCGAGGCCGCCGAAGCCGGCTATCTCAAGGGCGAGACGCTCGAGGACATGGATCGCCGTGACGACGCGGCGGCCACGTACCGGGCGCTCGTCAGTCGCTACCCCACGCGCAACGTCGCAGGCTTCGCGCTGTGGCGGCTCGGCTGGATCGCTTATCTGAGCGGCGATCTGCGCGGCGCCGAGCAGGCGTGGACCCGTGTGGGCGAAATTCCCCGCGGTCACACGCTGCGCCTGCGGGCCCTGTACTGGACGGGCCGTGCTCAAGAGCAGATGACGGGCCTGGCCGCGGCCGAGCCGACCTATCGCCGCGTACTCGCCGAAGCGCCGCGCTCATACTATGGCGTCCTGGCGGCACACCGCGTCCCTACCGTTGGTGCACCGGGACCGAGCGCGACCGAGTCGGCCATCCGCCTTCCGGCCGATCCCCGCGAGGCCGTGATCGACGATCCCGGTTTCGTCCGCGTCGAGCTGCTGCGGCGGATCGGGCTCGTCGAGTTCGCGCTGCGCGAGCTGGGCGACCTCGTGCTGGCCTCGGTCAGCGATCCCGTCCGCCTCTATGGCGCGTCGGCCGCCTACGCCAGGGACGAGCGTTATCACCTCGCGCTCAGGATCCTCAACCGCCACTTTGCCGACCTGGCCACCGCCGGTCTTCCGACGCTGCCGCGCGCCTTCTGGGAGATGCTCTATCCCTTCGGCTGGCGCTCGGACGTCGCCAACGTGGCGCGACGAGCCGGGATCGATCCTTTCCTGGTGGCCGCGGTGATCCGCGAGGAATCGAGGTACGACCCGAAGGCGCTGTCGCGGGCCGGGGCCCGCGGTCTCATGCAGCTCATGCCGGGGACGGCCGGCCCCATGGCGCGCCATCGGGGCATCGACTTCAGCGACGACCTGCTCGAGGATCCACGAGCGAATCTCGAGCTGGGCACCGCGTTTCTCGCCGGGCTCATGAAGGAGTTCCGCGATCCGCGGCTGGCCGTGGCGGCGTACAACGCCGGCGACAACCGGCTACGACGGTGGTGGAAGGCGCGGAAGACGAGTGACATCGAGGCGTTCGTCGAGGAGATCCCGTTCGACGAGACGCGCCTCTACGTCAAGCGCGTGATGCTCTCCTGGGAGGAGTACCGCCGGCTCTACTCCACGCCGTAACCTCCGCGCGCTGCCGCTGCGGCGGAGCTCGTTGCTTCCAGGACGGCGTCAGCGCGTGGCGGGGGGCGACGCCATGCCGATGGCCGCGGGGCCATTCGCCAGCCCCACGGCTTCGAGCGGTTCCAGCGCGACGAGGCGGTCGGCGAGATCAGGCTCGGTCGCCAGCAGTGGCCCGCCCTTGCGCGGGCCGTTGAGCGCGGCGGCCGCGTGCAGCGCGGCGGCCAGCGTGCGGCGCGGCGTGTCGTGCCCCATCGCGCGCAGGATCTCGACGGCCTTGCGGTCGGCGTCGATCGTCTGGTCGCGGGTGAAGGCGCGCACGATGACCGGGTTGACGAGAAAGTCCATCAGTCCGAGACCCGGCACGACGAACCCGATCACGGTGAAGCCGCCCGAGACGCCGAGTGACAGCGCGCGACGCTTGCCGGCGTGCCCCAGCACCTCGTGGGCCACTTCCTGGGCGACGAAGGCGTCCACGTGCGCGGGAGCCTGGGCGGCGAGGCCTTCCGAAAAGTAGAAGACGCCTTCGGTGGCGGTGACCGCGGTCACCTTCCAGGTCTTGAGCATCGCGAACGAGTAGCGGGCGGGATCGTCGCCGGCGGCGACGGCCGCGCGATAGAGCGTTTCCGACAGGAGCTTCGTACGCGGATTGGTCGTGTCCGGAGAGTACGCGCGCTCGGGAACGGGCGTGGGCAGCAGGGCGCACGCGCTGGTGGCCAGCATCACCGCAACGAGGAGGCCGGCCCAATACATGACGGCCATGCTACTGAATCGCTGCACGCACATCTGTCGGAAAAAGGACGACAGCACAGCTGGGGCTTCGCGCCGCGTGCGGCTACCACGGGCGGGAGACTAGTGGCCGCTGACCTCTTTGTAACTGCCCGCGGTGAGGAACCAGCCCGTCGGAATCTTGCCGGCGCCGTTGGCGTTGGCGCAATTGAACGCGATCGCCGAGGCGCCGCCTTCCGCCGTGTCGGTCTGCGAGCCGTTGGTGTTGCTCAGGTTCTGGGCGACGAGAAGGCCGTTCACGGCGGCGGTGCCGCTGGTGGACGTCACGTCGTTGATCACGTAGAGCAGGCCCTGGATCGTCCCGCTGGCGTTGAAGGCGGTGACGTTTCCCATCACGATGACCCAGCCGCGGAAGTCGCCCATCGCGAACGGGCTCCCCCGGAAGTCCACGTTCGCGTAATCCGTTGGGTTGTCGGCGGTGGGCGGATTGCCGCTGATCGTGTCGATGAACACGACGCCCTCCCGGCTGATCTGGTGGGAGGCGTCGAACGTCACGGCTCCCGTCCAGCTCGCCGCTCCGGCTGGCGGCGAGCCCGGGCCGATGTAGGTGCCGCTGGTCTTGGCCATTCGCTTCAGCACGCCCGTCTGCTGCGCGCTGAGCGTGAAGGCGTCGAAGTCGGCGCCAGGCGCGCTGGCGACGACGTCGGTCATCTCGTTCTGCGTGTCGTTGCCGTCCGTGGCGCCCCAGATCGAGCCGGCGTCGAGCGTCGTCGTGAAGCCGGCCGTGTACGTCCCGTACTTCCGGCCGCACGACGTGTCGCCTCGAGCATCGATGATCGAGCTGCCCTTGACCTCGAGATCGCCTTTTACACAGAGCGCGCAGGGCGCCTCGAGCCCGAAGTTGGGGAACCGCATCAGATTGGCCGTGATCTTCCGGTGGGCATTGTTGATGGAGGTGTCGTCGGGCGTCCAGCCGACGGCCTCGAGCGCCACCTCGCTCGTGGAGACGCCCGTGATCTTCAGCGTGAAGCCACCGGCGCCAATCTTGAAATATGTGCCGCCGTCGTAGGGCGGGCCCGCGACGACGCCACTCGCAAGCGGATCGACGCCGCCGCCGACGCGGGACCCGGCGGTGAGGGCCCACACGGCGCGCTCCACACCGCTCTCGGCCAGCGCGCGGGCGACGGCGCCGCGATACTGGTTGGCGGCGATCATGGGCTCGCTCTGGGCGAGGACGGCGAAGGCGATCATGAGCGCGGTGAGCACGACGAGGGCGATGAGCGTCAGCGGCATCGCGACGCCCTGCTCGCCGTAACGTGCGTTGACTCGAGCCGGGATCATGGCGCGGCACTCTATCCGGCGGGCCGGTGGCGTTCAATGCCCAGCTTTGGAGACACTCGCCGGACCAGGTGCGCTTTCGCGCGGACGGGAGGACAATA
>WNEY01002911.1_pt1 | contig 12741 bp, 11 predicted proteins | sample 5400531 | NCBI WGS metagenome assembly WNEY01 (sample SAMN13153338, study PRJNA577476) | soil metagenome | isolation source: 200 cm saprolite under Douglas fir tree site 1 | place: USA:California | collected 2015-04-18
TGTTCACCCGTTGCCGAGTGTCCCATTCTAGAAAGCCTTGATAGGGAGGACGTGTGAGTACTAAGTGGAAGCAAGGCTTGCTCGCGCTGCCGAGCGTCGGCGTGTCGCTGCTTCCGAAACTAGCTTGTCCCGCGTGCTGGCCAGCCTATGCTGGTCTGCTGACTTCCGTTGGTCTCGGGTTTCTGATTTCGGTGATCTACCTATTCCCGTTAACCACTGCATTCCTCGTGCTCGCATTGGGCGCCATGGTGTTCAGAGCAAGAGAGCGCCACGGGTACGGTCCCTTGCTGCTCGGCACCGTTGCGGCATGCGGTGTCCTGCTCGGCAAGTTTGTGTGGGGGTCCAATACCATCATGTACGGTGCAGTCGGGCTGCTGGTTATCTGTTCGCTCTGGAATACGTGGCCGCGCCGCGCCACGCCGACCCAGGACGCAAGCTGTTCCAACTGCAAGAGAGAAGAAGTTCAGAGGAGTATCTAGGACAAATATCATGAACAAGAAAATTGAGGTCTTCAGCGCCGGTTGCTCAACATGCGAGGAAACAATCGAGCTCGTTAAGCGAATCGCTGGTTCCTCGCACGAGGTAGTGATCCACGACATGCACCAGTCCGAAGTGGCAACCAAGGCGAAGCATTACGGCGTTCGCAGGGTGCCCGCTATCGTAGTTGACGGTAAACTCGCAGGGTGCTGCGCTGGTCGCGGCCCGGATGAGCAGATCTTGCGGTCGGCGCTCGCCGGCTGAATGTGACAAGAGTATTCGGCCGAGAGCCGAATGCTCTGGGATTTCCCAAATTATTGAAAAACCATGAGGTTGGCTCCCCGGGGAGGATTCGAACCTCCAACAGTCCGGTTAACAGCCGAATCTATGAAAAATCTAAGTGCCCTATCTGGTGTCGCTTGCAAGAAACCGGGAGCCATTCTTACCTCTCCAGCTGCACCCAATCCTGCACCCAAGACGGAACGGCACTGCCTCTGGCTGTCCGCATCCAAAGCCACAGTCCAAAAGCGGCACTTACGCTCGCGACGATTCTATCCGACCAGTTTGCGATCCAGCACGGTTCGAATCATTTGACCGAGGGTTTTGAGGCTGTAGGGTTTTTGTAGGATCATCGCATCCTTCCGAACCATGGAGTTCGATAGCGCCGCTTCCGTCGTGTAGCCGGTGGTGAATATCACGGGCGTGCTCACCCCGAGAGCGGACATCTGCGAATAGGCATCAGGCCCGCCAAAGGCGGGCATCACAACATCCATCAAAGCAAGGTCGATCTTGCCGATATTTGCTTTAAAAAGCCGGACGGCTTCCTCGCCGTCGGAAGCAGCAATGACGCGGTACCCGAGTCCTTCCAGCATTTCTATTGCACATGCACGCAACCCCTCGTTATCTTCGGCCAAGAGCACTGTCTCCGTTCCCCTATGGGGGCGTTCTTCTTGTACAGGCTCTGCTGGCTCAGCATCGCCATCGCAGCGAGGCAAATAGACACGAAACGTCGTACCCTTTCCAAGTTCACTATACGCGTAGATGAATCCTCCATGCTGCTTTGTAATGCCGTACACGGTTGCCAGCCCCAGGCCGGTGCCTTTGCCAATCTCTTTTGTCGTAAAGAACGGCTCAAAGATGCGTTCAAGGGTTGCCGCATCCATCCCGACTCCGGTGTCGGACACCGCGAGCATGACATGCCTTCCGGGACGGGCGTAGGTATGAAGGCGACAATATTCGTCCCCGATTTCGACATTCTTGGTTTCGATGACTAGTCGCCCTCCTTTAGGCATCGCATCTCTCGCATTCAGGCAGAGGTTCATGAGCACCTGTTCCATCTGCACCGGATCCGCCAGCGTGACGCAGAGATCCGAAGAGGAAAGGAGACACACTTCGATTTGTTCGCCAATGACCCTCCGTAAGAGATTCATGGATTCTTGGATAACGCTGTTCAGGTTGGTCTTCCGCGGCTGCAAAACTTGCCGACGTGCAAATGCCAGCAGTTGAGAAGTCAACTTAGCGGCCCGTTGCGCTTGGTCGCGTATATTCTGAAAACGTTCGTGAAAGCCGGTGCCAGGTTCTGCCTCCCCATAACCCATTTCCGCCCAGCCCAGAATTGCCCCGAGTGCATTATTGAAATCGTGAGCGATTCCGCCCGCAAGCCTTCCGATCGCCTCGAATTTTCGCAGTTGTTCGACTTGCAATTCCAAACGCTTGCGCTCGCGGCGCTGATTCGCTTCTCGGAGCTCGCGCTGCACAGCCGGAACCAGCCGCTTCAGGTTTGTCTTAATGAGGTAGTCTTGAGCGCCTGTTTTCAGGGCAGCGATAGCAGTTTCTTCCCCCATCGTTCCCGATACGAAAATGAACGGCAAGTCAGAGCCCTTTGCTCTAAGCAGACTTAATGCGTCTAGTCCGGAAAAATGCGGCATCGAATAGTCGGAAATGACGAGGTCCCAATTCTTCTTCTCCAAGGCAGCGTCAAGGGCTTCAGGTGTGTCCACTCGGTCGAATGAGACGTCGTAACCACCACGCTGCAATTGGTCTACCAGAAGAGCGGCATCGTCCTCGGAATCTTCGAGAATCAACATGCGGAGAGAAGTGTCCATCTAGCGTCTCCCCGCCGGCGCCGGTTCATTGAGCACCAGCCAATACAAGCCAAGCTGTCGTGCCGCGTCCATGAACCGAGCGAAGTCGACCGGCTTTTGGACGAAGCTATTCGCGCCCAGGTCGTAACTGCGAATGATATCTCCCTCCTCCTTGCTGGACGTGAGAACAACGACCGCCAGCCGCCTGGTCCGTTCGTCGGCACGGATACGCCGAAGAACCTCCAACCCGTCAACCTCGGGTAGCTTCAGATCGAGGAGCACGACTTCGGGCATGACTCTTGGGTCGCGGCCAGCGAAGGAGCCGGTGGCGAATAGATAATCCAGCGCCTCCTCGCCGTCCCGTGCAACGACGATCTCGTTGAGAGCTTTACTCTCTTCAAACGCGCGCAGCGTGAGGTCGGCGTCGTCGGGATTATCCTCGACTACAAGGATGATGCGGGCACGGATCACAACGCGCCTCCATGTCGTGTGGAAGAAATCGTGAAGTAAAAGGTTGCGCCGTGTCCTACCGTGGCCTCCGCCCAGATTCGCCCTCCGTGCCGATCCACGACGCGATGGACTGTGGCAAGCCCGATGCCAGTCCCAGGGAAGTCGGTGTCGCTGTGCAGCCTCTGAAATGGGCTAAAGAGCTTTCCGGCACGGTTCATACTGAACCCGGCACCATTATCACGCACGAAGTACACAGTCCTGCCGTCGCGGTCTTCGGCTCCAAATTCGATCTTTGCGGTGGCGAGCTTCGAAGTGAATTTCCACGCGTTGCCGAACAAATTTTCGAGCGCGACCTTCATCAGCTGGTTATCGGCGTCGAGAACGAGCTCCTCCTGGATACTGCACTCAACTTTGCGGTCAGGCGCATTTCTAGCAAGCTCCATAAGGACGGCATGTGCGATTTCAGAAAGGTTAACCCGCCCTCGACTCAAATCGGCGCGCCCCACACGGGATAGCTGCAGAAGGTCGTCGATCAGTTCTCCCATGCGTTGCGCCGCCGCACGGACCCGCGCGAGATGGCTCTTTCCCTTTGCATCTAACTTCTCCGAATAATCCTTCAGGAGAATTTGGCTGAAACCGTCGATGCTGCGAAGGGGAGCGCGGAGGTCGTGTGAAACCGAATAGCTGAACGCTTCCAGCTCGCTGTTCTTTCGCTCCAGCTCTTCGACAAAAGTGCCGCGCGCCTCAGCAAGTTCCCGAGCGGAGTTGGCCGCCGCGACTTCTAGCTCCTTTTGGAGCAGCTGCTCGCGAATGTTCCGGTTCTCATCCTCAAATTGTTTCCTGCGCAGTTGGGCGCGCACTCGAGCCCTGAGAACCTCGAGATCGCTTGATTTGGCAATGTAGTCGTCGGCACCGGCATTGATGCCCTCGATCATCGCATCCTGTTCTTCGAGGGCCGTGTGCATGATCAAGGGAATGTCGCGCCATGTGGCGGAACCTTTGATACGACGGCAGGTTTCCTGCCCAGAAAGTCCGGGCATCACCAAGTCCAAGAGAATACAGTCCACGGTCTGAACGGAAAGCAGCTCAAGTGCTTCCTCCCCAGAGCGCGCTGGGATCACGTCATAGCCTTCTTCTCGCAGCTGAGCCGCAACTTCGTGGAGATACGTTAGGCTGTCATCCACGGTCAAAATCCTCTTCGGCCCAAGCAAACTTGAGGTGGAACCGACCGCGGACGGAGCCCCAGACGACCGTAGGACCGCAGTCACGCGAGCAAGAATGATCTCTGTGTCCTCTTCCTTTCGGACGTACGCATCAGCGCCAGCCTCCAATGCCTTCAGCTCGCCGCTTCGCTCCTCCGACGCGGTTAACAGAATACATGGCGTGCTCCGAAGGACGGCATCGGCCCGGATTTGGCGGATCACGGTCGAACCGTCGATTCCGGGAAGCACGCCATCAACAACAATGACCGCTGGGCGGGCGTCCACAGCCGCCCGGAGACCGTCTTCTCCAGTTCCTGCGGTGATCACCGAATACCCGGATGGCTCCAGCACCGACCGCAGTTCCTCGCGAAACGTCGGGCTATCGTCGATTACCAGGACGGTTTTCGATTTTGCGGATTCGTTTGGCGGCTCCTTCTTGCGCAACAGTTCGCGGGCACGCGCTACAACGTAAGACTGCTCGTACGGCTTTCCGATATAGTCGTCGGCACCGGTATTTAGTCCACGGACGCGGTCCCTCACTTCGGCCTCGGAAGACAACAACATCACGGGAGTGCCGGCCGTGGAGGGAGTCGTCCTGGTCTCCCGAAGGAATTCGATGCCGTCCCCATCCGGCAGCAGCACGTCGAGGACGATAAGAGCAAAGGAACTCGTCGAGAGGGCCTGCCTTGCTTCCGCCAAAGTTGAACAAAGCGTATTCGCAAATCCTGCCAACTCGAAAGCCTCACCCAAGTCCATGCGGACGGTGAGGCTGTCGTCGACGATGAGAATCCGTGGTTTCAACTGTTTGTCCTCAGCGCCGCGTCACGCGCGACGGCGGCCAAGGCCGGTGCTATTTGGCCCAAGGCAAGAACTCGATGCACGGCGCCGATCTGGATAGCTTCCCTCGGCATGCCAAAGACGACCGAAGTCGCCTCGTCCTGAGCGATCGTGAGAGCCCCGGCGCGCCGCAGGGCGAGCAGACCCGCGGCACCGTCTCTACCCATGCCGGTCAGAAGACACGCCGCTGTTTCGCCGCCCGACTCTCTGGCGAGAGACTCGAAAAGAACATCGACCGAGGGCCGACAGGAGTTCCGCTCCGGATCGCGAGTAAGCCTGAGTTTTCCCCGCTGGACAATCAGATGAAGACCCGGGGGAGCCATGACCATACCGGTCTGACCTACCGTTGGCAGATTTTCGCCGTCGTTGGCGTAACGCACGCGCATGGCCGACAGGCCATCGAGCCACTCGGCGAACGCGGCACTGAAGGGCTCACCGAGGTGGATGACAAGTAGAATGGGAATTGGAAAGCCGACAGGCAGCCCTCGAAGTATCTCTACAATTGCGGCCGGACCACCCGTCGATCCACCAATCGCAATAATGCTCTTGCGTGCCGAGCCATTGGAGGATGCAAAGCCAGACCTACAGGCCGGAATTTGGCCCGCGGGCCCGAGCCTGCCACGAATGTGCGTGATTACTCGTATCCGCGATACGATCTTCACGGATGCCACAAGGCCACGTTCCCACACTCCATCTGGGTCCTTACCCGACGGTTTCTCGAGCACATCCACCGCACCGGCAGCCAATGCGTCATAGGTCTTGTACAGCTCTCCGCGATTGGTCGACGCAGAAACGATGAGGATCGGGGTCGGACAATAGGCCATCACGTACTCGGTGACCGCTACGCCGCTCATGATAGGCAGCATCATGTCGAGCGTGATCACATCGGGGCGTAGGCTCCGGCACAACTCGATTGCCTGCTTGCCGTCCTCGGCTTCTCCGGCGACCTCAAGTTCTGGATCAGCGCTCAAGGCCTCCACAAGGTGCTTCCGAGCGGTTAATGAATCATCGACCACGAGTACGCGTGTCTTCGACATGGTTCTACCGAACTAACTCGCGGGTCATCCGCAGCAGATAGGCTTGGTCAAACTCGCTCTTTACGATGTACGCCTTGGCGCCGACCTGCTCTCCCCGGCGCCGGTCTTCGATAGCGCTTCGCGATGTCACCAGGATCGACGGCACGGCGCTAAGGCGAGCGTCGGACTGCGTGTGCGATACGAACTCAAAACCGTCCATTCCAGGCATTTCGACGTCAACCAGGAAGAGACCATATTGTTTTGCCCGCGCCTTTTCGAGGCCCTCTTCGCCGGAAGTCGCGACTTCCACTTCATATCCTGCTGACTCAAGAATGCTTTGCTCAAGCATGCGTGTCGTAAGCGAATCATCGATGACGAGAATGGAAGCGCCTTTTCCCGGGGACACGTCAGGGAGCGGCACACGCCCGAGGCACGCCGTGGCGACGAGCCCTTCCGGATCGAGAACCAGTTGGGGATCGCCTTCCGCATTCAGGGAAGCCCCGGTGACGACCACTTCTGCCAAAGCCAACGACGGGAGGGGTCTCATGACAACGTTGGCTGTACCCAGCAACCGATCGACGCCAACAGCGGCTACGCCCGAGGACCCTTCAAGAACGATTGCGGACCAAGAGCGCCGCTTCTGGTCGTCCGCGTTTGTCTTGCGCAATGCTCTCGGCAGACTCAAGAAGGGGATGACTCTCCCTTCGTAGACAATCGAATCTTTTTCAGCCGCGTGGGCAATGTCGCGATCTGCTAGGCGCAAAGTTTGGCGCACCGAATCAAGCGGTATCGCGGCAACAATCCCCGCAGCATCGACTTCCAACGCCTGTAAGGAAGACAGCGAAACGGGGACACATATTTCTAACGTCGTGCCTTTTCCAGGCTCGCTGCGGATAGCGACATCGCCTTTAAGCCGGGCTGCCGTCTCCCGCACGACATCCAGCCCGATTCCCCGACCCGAAACCTCGTCCACAGCCCCAGTCGTGGTAACTCCACCTTTCATGATGATCTTGACTGCTTCCTCCAACCCGAGGGAGGTCGCATCGGAAGCTGCCACCAGGCCCCTGCGTATGGCGACGCGCCGGATAGCCTCAACATCAATGCCGCGCCCATCGTCGTGGCAGACGACGGCAACACGGGTACCACGTTGCTCCACGCGCAGTTCGACGCGTCCCTGAGCTGGTTTCTTGGCAGCGAGACGTTCCTGCGAGTGCTCGATCCCATGAGCCACGGCGTTTCGAACCACGTGCAACAGGGCGTCACGGAGAGCAGTCAGCACGTGCGCATCCAGGCGATTCGTGCCGCCAAACGCCTCGAACATCACTTCCTTGTGAAGCGACTGGGCTGCGTCGCGAACAGCGCGCTCCAGAGACGAGAACACATTGGCTGCGGGCAAGAGCCGTAGGCTGTTGGTGGCATCCCGAACTTGCGCGAACTCCCCTTCGACCTGATCGATTCGAGTCGAGAGGTCGCGTCCAAGACGCTCCAAATGGGTGCGAAGGTCCTCGGCAACGGTGCGGACCTTCGAACTGTTACCTATCCACCGGTTCCCGTCGGTTTCGATCTTCTGTTGCAGCGACACGCTGTCGAGTAAATTTCCGGCCAGTTGGCGCGCGCGATCCAAGGCATCCGCTACCCGCCGAAGCGCCCCAAGCTGCACGAAGGCCTCGGAGACACCTTCAAGAAGCCTGTCCATTTCCTCGATCTCCACTCGCACCGTTTCGAAGATCTCTTCGGCCGGCGGTTGGGGTTTTTCTCCTCGCGGTTCTGCGATAGGCGCATCCAGAGATGCAACCTTCGCGGCAATCGTGTCCAGCAGTCCCAACACTTGATTGGTGCTCTCCTGCGGAATTGCCTCCCCCCCATCGCGATATGGTGCGAACACACCCTCGATGGCATGCGCAAGTTCGGCGATTCCAGGCTGCTTGACCACGCGAGAGGCACCCTTGAGCGTGTGCGCAAGGCGCAGGAGGCGCCCAACAAGGTCCTTGCCGCCGCTGCCTCGCTCCAATTCGAGCACGGCTTGGTTGAGCCCCTCGAGAAGCTCCCGTGCCTCGATCCGAAAGTACTTGTACTGGTCTTTTGCCATTTCTTAGGCACTCGCAGTTGCTTGAATGAGCCGGATCAACTCGCGCGACAATCCCGCGAGTTGCCCCGCCGTTTGAAGCGTCTGGCTGGAACTCACCTCTGTCTCCTTGGCTGCCTTTGCGACGTTGGAAACCGCGACGTTGACCTGCTCCACGGCCGTGGCTTGTTGCTTGGTACTGAGTTCGATCTCCCTCGCGGCCGCGGTAGTCGTTCCAAGCAACTCCGTGATTTGCTTGAGCGCGGCGGTCACTTCTGCAAACTGCCGCGCGCCAAGGTCCACCGCCTTGGAGCCCCCTTCCGTTGCCATGACCGTCGTATTGACCGCCGCGCGGATTTCTTCGATGAGCACACGGATTTCCTTGGTGGACCCACCGACCCGGTCAGCAAGTTTGCGAATTTCGTCTGCCACAACCGCAAATCTCTTCCCGGCATCTCCCGCGCCTGATGCTTCAATGGTCGCGTTGATGGCCAGAATGTTCGTCTGCTCGGCCAGTTCGTTAATGATTTCGAGAATCCCGCCGATCTGCTGCGATTTCTTCCCGAGATCGAGCATGTGCGTGACAATCAGATTCACTTGCTGCTTGATGCTGTTCACCGATTCGTGCGATTTCTGAACGGTGGTGTCGCCAGCTCGCGCCGCCGTTGACGTTTCTTCGGCCACGTGAGCAACGCGCTGGGCGCTCTCGGCGATTTGCCGCGAGGTCGCGAGAAGCTCGCTGATCGTCGTGGTGATCTCGTTCATGGCCGTCGACGACTCTTTTGCGCCGGACGCTTGCTGGTTAGCTGCCGACTGAAGCTCGGCCGAGGAACTTTGTACGTGCCGGACCGCCGCTCCAATCTGACCGCTTAGAGAACGAGTGATCAGAAAGCCCACCGCCGTAACAAATAAGAGGCAGAACACTGTACCGAAGATAATCGTCGACTTCGCACCGCTTGCCGCCGCTTCCACTTCGCCGGCGCGTTGCTTGAGCAGATCCCGTTCCTCACGTTCCATTTGAGCCAAGACCGAGCGAAGGTCGTCCATGATCTTCTTGCCCTCTCCCGAGTGGACTATCTTCGTCGTTTCTTCAACGTTTCCCTTTCTTCGCAAATCGATAGTCTGTTTCAGCTCACCCAGCTTCGCGGTGATCAATGGCTCCGCCTTGTCAATCCGTGTTTGCTGATTTGGGTTGTCCGCGGTCAGCTGGCGGAGCTCCTTTACGACGCTGTGGACACTGCTGATCGCTGTCTGGTATGGCTCGAGGAAGGCCTCGTCGCTGGTAATGATGTAACCGCGTTGTCCAGTCTCCGCATCCTTTAGCAGGCTGAGCACCTCAGCGATATGCTCCAACACTTGGTGCGTGTGAGTAACAAGTTGGCTGGTGTTCGTGAGCGAGCTTATGCTCCGATACGCTACTGCTCCAATCCCCAGCAACAGCAAGAATGCAAGCGTGAATCCAGCAGCTATCTTTCGACCGAATGTCCACATGTCATCGCTCCTTCGAAACACTGTTGTTATCGCAGCGTCTTTGAATCGCTTCTCTGATGTGAGGAATGCTGATAACCGCACGAACCATTTCTGGCGCGCGCACCACGTGCTCGACGTGTATGCGCGCCACGTCTTCCTGCTCGGCTGCGTAGACTTGTATCAGGGGAACTCGGACGTAGCCCTCGAACTCGCTGAACGCCAAGGCGACGGACTCTTCTGCTCCGCATAAGGCTAGCCAGCGGATTGGCTCCGCTCCCACTCCGTAGCCAAGGAGTGCCGCGAGACTGTACACGGGAGCAAGCGTGCCGCGGATACCAGCCACACCGAGCAGCTCAGCAATGGGGCTCGGGAACGAAATAATTTTCCTGTCCGCCGTGAGACCCGATATCTCGCTCACTCTTATTGCGTAGCGGTCCCCGGACACGCGGATGGCGAGGAGGTTTTCGGTTTGTTCGACTGTCGTTAAGGCAAAAGGAGCCGCTCGGGCTCGATCGAAGGCATTCCGCAGTTCCGCAGCCCTAGTTTCAATAGACGAGAGCGCGGTCAAGACGCACCTCCACAGGCGCGAAGTTCACTGCGGCAAAACTCGACGAGGGCCTCGCGGGTAAAGCCACCCCCGAAAAGAAGAATTCGCGACGCGTCCTCGCGATCAAGAAGCGGTAGCGCTCGTCCCAGCTCGCGACGAGCTGTCTCCACATCCGCCGAACGCTTTGCGATAAGTCCCAGGTGAAGATGCGGCATGGCGAACGCCGAATCCAGGTAGGCGGCGGTCTGGTCGTGCTGCACAGCGCCCGCCTGGTCGCCGGCATGCTCCCGGCAAAGGGCCACCAGGTAATGGGCGCCAGAATTCAACTCATCGAGACTCAGGACATGCCGACAAACTTTTTCCGCTTCCGGCAGGTCGCCTCCGTTGGTGAGAAGCACGGCTATGAGTAGTTGCGTGTCCGGATCGGCCTTCGACTCCGCTGGAAGAGCGCGAAGAAGCTCCATGGCCTCTGAGAATCTCTCCTTCCGCAAAAGCTCAATCGCCACCGCCCGATCCCAGGCCGGTGGCGGCTGCGCTGGCCGCGAGTTCGAAGTGGGCGACACCACGTTTCCCCGCCTGCTCGCGGCCATTCCGTTTTTTTCCTGAATTAGGTTCGTGATGCGGTCAGATGCCCGGCGAATGGCACTAAACCAGGAATCATTGGGCTCGACCAACTCCGGGACGGGTCGTCGAAAGGAACGGTCGTCCGCCGTGTCCAGCGGAAGAGTCATCGCGCCCTCTGCCTCGTGGGACTCCCGGCGCTGGTAGTAGAAGGTTTCGTGCGTGTGACGCAAATGAAATTCCTGAGAGACAGCGCGGAGCGTCTCCGCGTGCCCCAAGAAGAGAAAGCCTCCGGGTGCAAGGGAGTGGGCGATGCGTGCGATGACGGCTCGGGTGACCTCAGCCGTGAAGTACATCGTCACGTTGCGACAGAAAACAGCATCGAAACTATCGCGCTGCCAAAACAAAGGATCGTCCTCGACGAGGTTTCGTTCCTCAAATCTGACCGCCGATCTCACGGTCTCGTCCAACTGAAAGTCGCGTCCGTGCCCGTGAAAGTACTTCAACCGCAGATCATCGGGAGTCTCCCGGAGTGACCAAGGGGAATATCGCGCTCGCTTGGCTTTTCCTACCATGGAGGTGTTGACATCGAAACCCAGGATCTCAATGTCCCAAGACGCGAGTTCCGGAAACCGCTCGCGTACGAGCATCGCGAGAGAATACGGCTCCTCGCCTGACGCGCATCCCGCGGAAAGGATCCGGAGCCTGCGGTCAGGGCCTCGCGCTTGAATCCGATTGGGCACTACCACTGCGGCGAAGGCCTGGAAGTGCTCCGCGTATCTAAAAAAGTAGGTCTCGCCTACGGTCAGCTGTTCTGCGAGCGCACAAATCTCATCACGTTCGCCGGCGAAAGAAGAAATACGCGCCCGATACGAAGAGAAGTGATGGCATCTTGTATCTTCCATCCGCAGCCGCAGAACATCCGCAAGGAAATCCCGCTTGCTGTCCTCAAAATACAGCCCGAGCCGCTCGGCGACTAGGCTCCGAAAGCTTTCGATCTCGGCAGCGGCGAGTGCCACAATCACGAGACCACCTCCTGTGCCGCCAGCGCCTGCCACACCTCGTCCGGCAGTTCCCAGCCGGCCTGCAAGACCATCAGAACCTGTTCGTCGAGTGTGCCAATCGTTTCCAAGACGTCTTTTGAAGCTCCTTGCAGGAGAGGAGGCAACTCCTGGATCGTCGCCATGGCGAGTTCGTGGATCCCAAGTACTGCACCTACGGAAAGCGCGACCTGCCTGTCGCCCAGGCGAAGAGTAACGAAGCGGTCTGCACTTCCGCTAGACACCCCTAGAACAGCTCCCAAATCCACGACAGGGGTCGGAACCCCTCGGATGATCGATATACCCTGCACAAACGACGGCACACCGGAAATCGGCTCGACTGGAAGTGGACGCATAACCTCGATAACGCGCGCGAGCGGCACTGCACAGACGCGTGTGCGAAGCCCCACGATAAGAGCCTTTGTTCCTCTGGCACTTCGGTCGATCATCGCGTCTTCCCTTCCTCTGATTTCTCGAATAACTGTTCCCTCGAATCAGCGGAGCCGTGCGAATTGCCCCGCCTCCGCAGTTAGTCTGAGAAACTGCGATGCAACCTGCATAGCCATCCCTCGTCAGCGCAACGCGCGCTGTCCACGGAAATTGTGCCCGTTGGCCAGCGTGCGCTCGATATCGAGCGCAGACGGGTACAGCATCTTTGACTGGCGTCGATTCAGGGTTTCGGTGGAAGGGGGAAAGTTATCCGAACCCGATTGAAGGAGCCGGATCGGCGCGTGGCGCCGGCCCCTACGAGACGTATGTTAACCTTATACGCCAAGGCGATACGATGAAAAACGCCTCGTGTTGCTTAGTTAGCAACTCAACACAGGATCTGTCGAGCCTTGCCCTCCGTGGGCTGTCGCAGGGCCGTCGTGTGAAATTTCCGTGACACTCGAGAATGTATCCGTGTTCGTAGTAGGTCCGCCTCCGCAGTCCCTGAAAGGGATTACAAATTTCAACACCGCAGACCTCCATCCCTAGGCAGTGTTCGCCTC
>WNEY01008252.1_pt1 | contig 12739 bp, 12 predicted proteins | sample 5400531 | NCBI WGS metagenome assembly WNEY01 (sample SAMN13153338, study PRJNA577476) | soil metagenome | isolation source: 200 cm saprolite under Douglas fir tree site 1 | place: USA:California | collected 2015-04-18
ATCGCCGCGCCTGCGCCGGGATGCGCTGGCTCAGCTCCCCGGATCTGCGCCTGAGCCTGGCTTAGCTCCGGAGACAGGCTCGGCTCTTGGGAACTGTGCCTGAGCCTGACTCAGCTCCTGAGACAGGCCCAGCTCCTGGGACAGGCTCAGCTCCTGGGAACTGCGCCCGAGCCTGGCTCAGCGCCGGGCTGGCAGGCAAGGCCGGCTCAAGGCCGGCTGCGCTTTGTGCTCAGCCTGGCTGCCCGGCGCCTGCGGCCGGTGACCTGGCGCGGCAGGACGGCACGCACAGGCCGGCCCGAAGACGGCCAGTCGGGATCACGGCACGCGGTCATCGCGGAAGATCGCCTGAGGAGACAGCAAGCCGCGGTCGTGACGGCGCGTGACAGGCGGTGAGGCAACCACGGCTGGCAAACCACGCAGTTCGAATACGAGCGCGAGGCAGATTCGCGGTGCTGCCGAGTTTGACCGCACATATTGTCCGTTCTTGAGCGACGAAAAGAAGGCAGCCAGGCCCGCGCTGCTCTCGCGACGCGAGCCTGGTGCCCTGCCGCACATCGGCGATGTTGCAGGGGAGGGGTTCACCGGCATGCCTTCGTGCGGTGGTCCTGGTCACGGGTGCACCGCGGGGACCGCGCATATTACGCCGCGGTCAGCACAGGCCGTGCCAGCCGGAGTGCGAGGTTGAGCAGAACCTGCGCCGCTGCGGTGGCCAGGGGCAAGCCGGCACTGTTACCAACGAGCCTGCGATGCCGATGACGCGACGTGGCTTATGGATGTCCGGCGAACAGCCGCGGGCGCACCTCCCGGCACGATCCCGCCCGGCTCGGGACCGGATTCGGGAGCCTGTCCCCATGACGGCGGGATCGGTCGGCTGATCTTCTCGGGATAGCCGGGGGAGGCATCCCGGTTCCGCCATTCGGCGGCGTGCATCGAGGATCTGGATGGTTGCCATGGATGCGCAGGAGAACAACTGGGCAGGCATCGCGCTGCGAAGCGCGGCCGGGCTTGGCGGTGGGCAGGCTTTCTTCGGGCTGTTCAGCGACCTGCTCGAACGCTGGGGGCCGGCCGGCGACGGGATCGGCCACTTGGTCGGTCTGCCGCTGGCATCCGCGGTCTTTGTCGCGGCGATGGCGCCGGTGCTGCGGCCCGGGCGCCGCGCTGTGGTGGGCTGGCTGGCAGCCACTGCCGTGCTGTCCACGATCGCCTATATGGCCGGGTACGGCCTTGTCGGGCCGCCGGCTGACTTCGCGGCCGGCATCCTGGTCACAGGGCTGGTCCTTGGCGTCGTCGAGCGGCGGACGCTGCGCCGCCGGTCGGCCCCGGGCGCCAGTCGCTGCCTCGTCTCGGCTGGCGCGGGATATGCGCTCGGTGCGGTCGCCGGCGTCGCGGCCGCGATCGTCATCGCGCCGCACCTTCCTGGCAGCGTGTTGTGGTATTCGCTGCTCACCGGCATACTGGGCGCAGTGGCGGGTGCCGTTGGCGGTGCCGTGAACGGGTATGCCGTGGGCAGGTTCTGGTGGGGGTCACGAGCGCCGGCAAGCCCGGTCGCGGCGTGGTAGCTGAGAGCGCCGTTCCGGCTCGTGCGCGCAAGGGCCGGGACCGGGCGGCCGCGGTACTGAACCTGACTGTGGCCGGACGGGTGCTCCGCGCGGCCTGGGTGCCGTTCGGCGTGGCGTGCGCGAGCCTTGTCGGCGTGGACGCCGCTGTCCGCTACTCCGGCGTCGCGGCGCTGTCCCTGGGCGTGCCGACGGGCTGGACGTCCGGCATGCTGGCCGATACGTTGCGCCGGCTCGGGCTCACCCCCGCGGCATACGCGGGGTACGGGCTGGCGCTGACGCTGCTGGCCGCGCTCGTCTGGTTCGCGGTCGTGCGGCAGGGGGCGCCCGGCTCGCAGCTCGTGCCCTGGCTGTGCATGCTCGCCGTGGCCGCCGCCGCGCAGGTCTGGCGGTACCGCTCGGTGTCCGGACCGCTCGAACGCCGTCAGACCAGGTGGCTGGTATTCGGCTTCACCGCCACCCTGCTCACGGTCGTGATGCTGGTGGTGCTGGGCAAGCTGCTTCAGATCCGGCCGGCGACGCCCGGCGCGCTGGTCTACGAGCTGGCCGGCCAGTCGCTGGGCGCCATGATGTTCCTACCGATTCCGCTCGCTGTCGTCATCGGCATGACCCGCCACGGGCTGTGGGAGGTCGACGTCCTGGTCAACCGGGCGCTCGTTTACGGCGGGCTGTCGGCCTTGATCGCCATGGTCTACGGGCTCGCCGTCGCCACCGGTTCCATCGTGGCCGGCGGCCGGGGCCTGGCGCTGTCGATCCTGATCGGCATGCTTAGCGCGGTGCTCCTCAACCCAGCTCGCTCAATGCTTCAGCAGACCGTCAACCGGCTCATGTACGGACACCGTGACGAGCCGTACCGCCTGCTCGCCCAGGTCGGTGACAAGCTCGAGCACATCACCGAGGCGGGCCCGCTGCTGGCGTCCATCGCGGAGACCGTGAGGGAGGGCTTGCGGCTGCCGTACGCCGCCATCGCGCTCCTGGGCGGCGACGGCGAACGGCCGCCGGCGGCTGAGTCCGGCGCGCCTGGCCCTCGCGTGCTGCGGCTGCCGCTGGTGCACCACGGCCGCGCGGTCGGGGAGTTGCTGGTGGCACCGCGGGCCGGCGAGGACGAGCTCAGCCAGGCCGACCTGAGCGTGCTCGAGGATCTGGCCCGCCCGGTCGCAGTCGCGGTCCGCGCGCTTGCGCTGTCCGAGGAACTTCAGGCCGCACGCGAACGTCTCGTCGTTGCCCGCGAGGAGGAGCGGCGGCACCTGCGCCGGGAACTGCACGACGGGCTCGGCCCGGTCCTGGCCGCGCACCGGCTGAAGCTGGGCAACGCCCGGGCGTCCTTGACCGCCGGAGACGCCGACACGGCGACGCGGATGCTCCGCGAGCTGGACGCGGAAATGGGCCGCTCGGTCGAGACCGTCCGGGCGATGGCCTACCAGCTCCGCCCTCCGGTGCTCGACGAGCTCGGGCTGGCCGGGGCGCTGCGCGCCGCCGCCGACGCACCCGCGCCGCCCAGCGTTTCGGTCCGCCTCGCAGGCGTCCTGCCGGATCTGCCGGCCGCGCTGGAAGTCGCGGCCTATCGCATCGCGGTGGAAGCCGTGACCAACGTACGGCGCCATGCGCGAGCGGCGAACTGTGAGATCACAATTCGGGCAGCCGGCGCCATGCTTACCGTGAGCGTCAACGACGACGGATGCGGACTGCCGGCCGACGCGCTCCCCGGCGTGGGACTCGCCTCGATGCGCGAACGAGCCGAGGAACTGGGTGGCCGGCTCGCTGCCGAGTCCCGTTCCGGCGGCGGGACCAGCGTGGTCGCTACCCTGCCGTTCCCGGGCGGGCGGTCATGACACCGGCCCGCCCGGTGCGCATCCTCGTCTGCGACGATCACCCGATGTTCCGCGAGGGCGTACGCGGCCTGATCGCGGCCGCCTCCGACCTCGAACTCGCGGGCGAAGCCGACACGGGCGACACAGCGGTCGAGCTCGCCCGCGCCGTCCAGCCCGACGTCGTGCTGATGGACCTGCAGATGCCGAACCTCAACGGCGTGGAAGCGACCCGCGCGATCGTGCAGGCCGACCCGGCCGTCGTGGTGCTGATGCTCACCATGTTCGACGACGACTCCTCGGTGTTCGCAGCGATGCGCGCGGGCGCCCGCGGCTACCTCCTCAAAGGAACCGGGCCCGAGGAACTGCTGGTCGCGGTCCGCGCCGCCGCTCATGGGGAGGCGATCTTCAGCCCGCAGATCGCCCGCCGGCTCATGGATTACTTCGCCAATCTCCGCCCGCCCGCCGCGCCCCCGTTGGCGTTCCCCGAACTGACCAGCCGCGAGCGGGAGGTCCTGACCCTGGTCGCCCGGGGCCACCGCAACGCCGACATCGCCCGCGAGCTGTTCATCAGCGTCAAGACCGTGACCAATCACATCACCAACATCCTGGCCAAGCTGCAAGTCGCCGACCGGACTCAGGCCATACTGCGGGCCCGTGACGCCGGGCTGGGTTGAGGCGATGCGCGCGTCCCGGGACGAACGCCGATGACACAGTGTGATGGGTGCCTGATCGCCCGCAGCCCGGCCGCGACCGCCCGGCACCGTGGGGCTGTGGATCTGGGCCCAGCGCCGCCGCGAGGATCCCCTAGCGGCGGGTTTCGCCGGATTTCGTTATCGGCCGGGTAGCCGCTGACGGTTGGGGGCTGCGTGGACGATTCCTCGCCACAGCTGGATACCGAGACGGTGACCGCCGATGTCCGGGTGACACTGGGCCGTCCTCCGGCCACGGTGAAGGGCTGGCAGGTGGAGCCGCTGCGCAGGCTGGGCTTTGGCGCGGCGATCCACCGCGTCCGCGGCGTCGCGTCCCACGGCGGTGCGCGCTGGCCGTGGTCGGTGATCCGCAAGCATGTGCACGACACCGGAGATGGCCCGGCCGATCGGGCGGGAGCTGTCGCAATGTCATACGAGTACGGCCGGGTACCGCCCGTGTCCAGTTCAGGTGGGTGATTTTCCGGGCGCGCAACGTGGCGGCCGGGCACCTTCGGCCAGGGCAGCTGGATGTCCTGCCAGCGGACCGCCGCCGTGTCAGGACGCCGTTTCGAGGTCGTTTGGGGCCACGCCCTCTTGGCGCGCAGCAGTCGGTCCTGGGCGGCGGCTCGTGGTACCAGAGACCAGCCGCGGGCCTCCATCCGGTTCGTGGGCGTGGCTCCCGCTGCTCGCCACCGCGGGCTGGGCCAGGTGATGTATGTGGCGTTCTTCGCGCGAGCACGCGGCCGCGGCAGGTTGCGAGGTGGACGGCGGGCAGCGCTTCCGCCCGCGCGAGCGTGACTGAGCCGAAACCCGGCTGCGGCCGACCCCCGGAACGCTGCTGCTGCGGCGGCGACCGCAGTCGTACGATTGTCGCATGGGGGTCAGCGGCCGGCGCCACGCAGCCCGGGATCGCGGTTGAGCCGGTCTAGGCCGCCGGGGACGCGCCGCGGCCGAGGACGACGATCTGCGCCGCCTCGCGGACGGTGGAGATGCGGATGAACGAGCAGGCGGAAGAGCGACTGTGGCGCTCGATGCGCGGAGCGCTCACGACGAAGGCGCTCTCGCTGGTCGCCGAGCTCGGCGTCGCGGACGCGCTGGGAGAGGGGGCACGTCCGGTCGCGGAGGTGGCGGGTGAGGTCGGCGCCGATGCCGGCACTTTGCACCGCCTGCTGCGCGCCCTCGCGAGCGACGGCGTCTTCGCCGAAGAGGAGCCGGGCGTGTTCCGCAACACCGAGATGTCAGAGCTGTTGCGCGGGCCGGACTGGCGCGCCTCCGCGCACCTGCTCGGCGGCGTCTGGCACCGGGCCGTCGGCGAGCTGGACGCGTCGGGAAAAGCGAGCTTCCCGCGCACGTTTGGCACGGACTTCTGGAGCTGGCTCGCCGTGCATCCGGAGGAACGCGGCGCCTTCGACCGCGCCATGGCCGGCGGGAAGGACGAGAGCGCGCAGCGGCTGATGGAGGTCGAGTGGCACGACGGCGACGTCGTGGTCGACGTCGGCGGCGGCAACGGCACGCTCCTGGTCGAGCTGCTCCGTCGCAGGCCCGAGCTGCGCGGGATCGTTGTCGACCTCCCGGAAACCGACCGCGACGAGTCTCTGTTCGGCGATGCGATCGAGTTCGTCGCCGGCAGCTTCTTCGACGAGGTCCCCGCCGGCGACGTGTACGTCCTCTCCGAGATCCTGCACAACTGGCCCGACGAGCGGGCGGCGGCGATCCTGCGCGCGATCAGGGCCGGCGCGCCGCCGCACGCGCGGCTGCTGATACTGGACTCGGTTGTCCACGCCGGGAACGATCCCCACAGCGCGAAGTGGCTCGACCTGCTGATGCTCGCGCTCTTCGCAAGCCGCGAGCGCGACGAGGCGCAATGGAACGTGCTGCTCGCTGCGACGGGATGGGAGCCGACCCGGATCGAGGACGGCCTGATCGAGGCGGTGTGCCGCTGACGATCGGCACCGCTGGTCACACCGGCCACGGCACGACGACACTCGCCGAGGCACCGACAAGGAAAAGACACCGGCCGGCTGCCGCAGGAGCGCACGCGCGGGATCTGGATCGATCTCGGCTACGCGCCGCTCGAGCTGGTCATCGGCTCCTGCCCCAATGCTGTCTTCAGGTCGGCGAGCGCAGCGCACCCGCTCGCGGGCGTGCTGGCTGGTCCAGCGCTCGGCGATGGCGTTGATCGTTGCCGCGTTGAGATAGTACAGCCTCTGCGCCACGCTGCACCGTGGTCACCAGGCTGGCCGCCTCCAGCACCGGCAGGTACTTGCTGACTGCCTGCCGTGCCATGTCCAGCCTTACGCACAGCTCCCGCAGGCTCTGCCCGTTCCGGGCGTCAAGCTGTCCAGCAGCCGGAGGCGGCTGGAGTCGGCAGGCCGGTGAAGGGGCCGAAGTTCGTCAACAACCTCATACTGAACGCCGCCGGTCAGAAGGCACGTGCTCAGGAACATCCCATCAAGACCCGCCGGCCGGTACGGATTCCCGCGTGCAGACACCGGACTCCCAGAGCAGTCGCAGCATAGCCGGAACCCCGGCGACAGCCGGGCCGCAGCGGACACCCAGGCCCGGGTGGTGCGTACAGAACAACCCGATCGGCGCGGCAGTCGCCGATGAACAACTCGAATCCCGGCCCGCACCGAACGGCGGGTCGGCGCGCCCGTGAGTGGACACGTTCTGTGACAGCCTGATTGTCGTAGTCAGCCGTAGTGGATGGATCTTGACGGCTGCCGGCAGGACGCCACCTGACCGGAAACTTCCTGGCCGCCGGAGGCTCGGTGATCGCCGGTCGGCGGCATAGCGGACGGCCAAATGGGCGCCGACCGGGGGTTGCGGCAGCGCTCCAGCCGGGCCCATCAGGTCCAGTCGCGGTTTCGGCCATCCTTTCCCGGATGGTGCTGGCTGTAGGTAACCGTGCGATCGATCTCCGGCGTCTATTACCCGAGAGGAAATGCGCTGCCTCAATATCAGGAGAATGGGGTTCAAGCGATGCATGTCACCGCAGATGGTGTCGCCGCGCAGGGTGAGCTGGCGCGGGAACGCCGCTGCGTTGAGCAGATACGCGCTCGCTGGCCGGCGTTCATCACAGCACGGCAGGCGCACCTGCGATCCCACGGGATCGGCCAGGCGCCAGCAGAGAAAGTGGCGGAGAACATCCTGTGCGAATTGTTCACCGGCGTCCTGGACTGGCCAACCGAGCAGATCCGGCTGCAAGAGCACCGGGCCGACATGCTGCTCACCCGCCTCGGCGTGAAATATCTCATCGTCGAGGCCAAGCGCCCCGGATCCCTCGATGGCCCGGCCAGCATCGAACGCGCACTTCGCCAGGCCCGCGGCTATGCCCAGGAGCTGAACGTCGACAAGATCGCCGTCAGCGACGGATGCGTCCTGGAAGCCTATGACGTCGCCGGGCCGGCGCTGCCGCTGCGGCCGCGGCTGATAGTTCACCTGTCCGACACCCGGCCGCCGGGCGGGCTGTGGTGGCTCAGCACCCGGGGAATCTACCGGGCACCACCAGCAACGCCCGCCAGGACTGCCGGAATCCTTCCCGGCGACGACAATGTCCTGCACCCCAGGTACCAGCTGCCCGCACGATGCTTCGCCTACATCGGGGACCCGCAGCGCCCGGCCACCTGGAAGCTGCCCTACCTGCGGGCCGACGGCACCGTGGACGAACGGCGCCTTCCCAAAGCCATCCAGTCCGTGCTGCGGGACTACCGCGGCGAGCAGGTACGCCTCCCCGAAGAACACGTCCCCGGCGTCCTGGCCCGGCTGGCCGCCGCCGCGGCCCGCCAGGGCAGGATGCCGCACCAGGACCCGACACCGGCCGCCATCTACCAGGCATTGCACGACACGCTTCGCCAGATGGGCCAGCTCCACGAGGCCGGCCACCAGTAGACACCAGGAAGGCCAAGACATCCCAATCTGCCTGAAGGCCTTGCGGCGGCGCACGCGCCCATTCGCGAAAGCCGGTTAGCCGCACGCCCATCGCAGAAGCGCGAAGTGAGCAATTGGTCTTGCCGGCGGCGCGGCCTGCTGATGGCCGGCAGAATGTCAGGGTGACCGACCCATATCTGGATGGCGCCTTCCGGTGGTGGCATCTGGAGCGGTCGTCTGCGGAGCTTGTCGCGGCTCGCGATGATGGCTGGCTGGGCCCGCCCGGGAAGGCCGTTGATCTGGGCTGCGGGCTGGGCACGGAGGCTGGCTATCTCGCCGCCGCGGGGTGGGCGGTTATCGGCGCTGACCTGTCTGCTGCCGCCGTGGCCGGCGCAGCCCGGGCACATCCGGATGCCCGGTCCATCCTGGCTGACGTGCTCCGTCTCCCGCTGGCCGATGCGAGCGCCGATCTGCTGCTGGACCGGGGCTGCTTTCACTACCTGGCGCATGCGGACAGGCACCGTTATGCCCGCGAGGCGCGGAGGGTGCTGCGCCGCGGCGGCCGGTTCCTGCTCCGCGCCTGCCGGTCAGCCGCTGGCGTGCCCAACGACATCGACCAGGCCATGATCGCGCACGTCTTCGCGGGCTGGCAGCTCGCCCGCATCACCGGGCAGGACATCGCCTCCGGAATCAGGCGGATGCCTGCTATCGTCGCCCGGCTCAGTCCCCCCGGCTGACCGGGCATGGCCACTGGCCTCCACACGCCCAGAGCGGCAGATGCGGATGGCTGTGCTGGCCTAGCGTGGTACTCGGCTGAGCGGTGGGCGGAAGGGCGAGGGTGCACGTCAAAAATGTAGGTCGTTTTGGATCATGGCTGGTCAGAGTCAAGTTCTGAGGTGCGCTGGAACACTCAGATCACGATGGCACGAACAAGCGATCGCGTCGACGCTGGTCAGGGGCGTGCCCGAACCTCAGGTGCCCATGTAGTGCGGCAACGCGATCAGTGGACGCGCCCTCGTCTGAGTGCAGCACGCACTCAGACGAACTTTCCTGACCTGCAAATGCCTCGAAGATGATCTTGATCACCCACAAAATTGACGCACACCCGAAGGGCGAAGGGAGCGGCCTGATGGCGCCGGTGGCGGCATACGATGAGATCGCGGACTGGTATGAGCGGGAGTTCCTCGCCAGGACCGCCATGCAGGGCGCAGATCCTCTCGGCATCGAGCGTGCCCTGCGCGGCCTTTTGGGCAGCGGCAGTGGCGTCTGCCTGGAGATCGGCTGTGGCACCGGTGCCCGCGCGGCCCGGGTCCGCGATCTGGGCTGGGCCCCGGCCGGCATCGACCTGTCCGCCGGTATGCTGCGGCACGCCCGGGGCCGCCTGCCCGTCGCGCTGGCCGACGCCGCGCGGCTGCCGGTCCGGGACGGCTGCGTTCCGGCGGTCATCGCGGTGATGGTGCACACCGACATGCCCGCCTATCCGGCGGCGCTGCGCGAGGCAGTGCGGGTCCTGCGCCCGGGCGGAGTGTTCGTGCATATCGGCGTCCACCCGTGTTTCTGCGGCGGGTTCGCCGACCGCACCGACCCCGGCGCGGTGGTGATCGGCCCCGGCTACCTCGACGGTCACTGGACGAAGGCATCCTGGACGGACCAGGGAGTACGCGACAAGGTGGGCGCCACCCACCTCCCCCTGCCCAGCCTGTTCCATGCGTTCCTCGACGCCGGCCTGACGCTCGAACGGTTCGCGGAGGGCGCCGGGCCCACCCCGGTCATGCTAGCTGTCAGGGCGCGCAAACACCCCTGACAAGCCATCCGCACCTGCATGGACCGACCCAGGCAGAACGGCCTCACCGGACACCTTCACCTGGTGCGCGGCACGAGCGGATGATGCGTCCGGCCTGGCGGGTGGCGAGAGTGCGATGGTGGCGATGCCCGATTCCGGTTGGCAGATGCCGCTATGGTGGCCTTGCGCAGACGGTCCAGTGACTGGCCGGTGATGGCAATGACGCAAGACAGCGGCGATTCCGGATTACCCGGCGGCCTGCCGGCCAGCGGCGCGCCCGGCACGAGCGGAGCCGGCCCGGGCCAGGAGCAGCCGGGTTCGGCCGGGTACTGTGCCGGTTGCGGCTCGCCTTATGGCGCCGGGCAGGGTAATTGCCGCCGCTGCGGCCGCCCGCTGGTCCGCGATGCGCCAGCTGATGAGGGGTCCGGCCCGGCTGCGGGCACTCACTCCGGCCAGGGCCCTGGCGTCGGCGGGGCCGCGCCCGCGGTCCCCCGCTAGCGGGCCCGGCCGGCGATGACTGGCCATTCAGCAGCGGGGAAACGGTCGCCGCGGTGCTGCTGAGCCTGTTCATCCCGGTCATCGCGCTGATCGTCGCGGTTGTCATGCGAGCGCAGGAACTCCGGCCCAGGCGCCGGCAGCTGCTCAGGAACTGGGCGATCGGGTCGGCAGCCTGGCTCGGCACGGGCTGGCTGGTGGCCATCATCGCCTTCAGCGCGGTGGGCTCGGGCCCGTCAGGCTGCCAGGGAGGCATCGACCAGGCCGTTCCGCCGAGCTATGAAAGCAACGATGGCGTGCACTGGGTGGCCACGTTTACGTGCGCGAACGGTGGCACGCTGACCAAGCCGGTGCCATCTAGCCAGGTACCCGGCGGCTAGCCAGGCGCTGGCGCGTCCAGATCTGCCCGCGCTACGAGGCCGTACGCAGGCACAACTTCGGCAGCAACAGATTCTCGGCCGCCGAGCACCTGCACGCCTGACAACGAGAGTCGTCAACGCGGCAGATGAGCGCGTTCGACTTGCCGGTGGTTTGTGACGTTCGTTGTCACGCGTATGATCTTCGTGCCTCTTTGCCGACCTTGTGGCCAGGCGGCAGGACGGCGGTGATCAGGAGGATCCGACATGGAGTACTTCTTCTACTGCCGCGACCGGCCGGGCTCCGGTGCGCTGCGTTTGGAACTGGTCGAAGCTCACTGGTCATTTATGGACCGCTATGCCGAGGCGATGATTGCGCGGGGTCCCACGCTGGCTGCCGACGATGAGACGGCGACCGGCAGCGTGCACATCGTTGATCTGCCCGGCGCTGATGCCGCGCGCGTGTTCGCGTTTGACGAACCGAACTACAAGTCCGGCGTCTACAGCGAGGTGCTGGTGCGTCGTTTCCGCAACATGCTCGGGCGCACGATGTGGGACTTCACCGGGGCCGTTGCCGGCTACCGCCGATTCTTAATCATCGGTCACGGCAAGCCGGGGATGACCGCAGGCCGCGATGCCCTTCGCGGTGAGCACCGTCGCTACCTTGCCACCGGTGGCTATTGCGACCGCCTTATCGCATGCGGGCCGCTGCTGTCCGACGACGGCTCCGAATGGATGGGCACCGCGGCGATGGCCGAGCTACCCGATCGCGGCTCCGCCGAAGCCATGCTGCCGCACGGCCCATACGCGCGGGCCGGTTTGTACGACAGCATCGAGGTCCACGCCTGGCGGTTCGGCGGCCGACCCACGGAATAACGTCGTCAGGCTGCACTGCGTTCGTTGACGGCTCCATCGGCGTGTCGGCACAGCGCCTGCCGGTAAGGGTGAACGCACTCACATCGGCTACTTGTTAACCGGTCGACTCGACGCGCTGCCAGGCCACGTTCCCCATCCCGTTATGGGCTCAGAGCGATCTTCGGCTCGGCAGTCGCCGGCAGGCGGCTTGAACCCGGGCGCACACCGGACGGTGCTGCGTCGGTGTGTCTTCCGGCGGTTGGTGCGCTGACCGCCGAAGGCCTCGTGGCCGGGAGCCAAACTGGGAGCCAACGTTTGATAGTGATCTTTGATAGTGATCTTGTCTATGGCCGGGCTATGCGAAGCCTCGCGTGGCACCGGGACGCCACATTCGTCCGTAAGCTGATTCCCGGCCAGCAGCCGACCTCATCGAGCACATCGCCCGCGGCGCAGCCGACCAGCTTGCCGGCAGGGTCCTGTACCCGGACGATGATCTCAGCGCGCTGACCGAAGCATGCCGGTCAGACCCCGACTACCGCCGCCTCCGGCTTAACCTCGGCTGACCGACTCCGATCATCCAGGCGCGCCACAGTCAGCTCCGTCACATGAACGAGACGCCCTCCGCGCGTGACGGGAAGTCAGGACACCGCTTTCAGGGTGCCGGGCGCAGTACTTCGATGTGGCACCGCGGGCCGGTGGCTCCCGCTAGTCGTTTGTCGCCGGTCAGCAGGCTCGCCTTCAGCGCTTCGGCGAGCGCGACGTAGGCCGCATCGTAGATGGTGAGGTTGTCGCGAAGTTCCCAGCAACGGCCAAGCAGCGGGCGGTGCGGGGCCCGCTGCAGGGGCATCGCTGCAAGGTCGGCAAGCGCCAGGGACGCGCGGCGGCCATCGATCAGGCCGGCCCGCATCTGCCGCCGCAAGACTGAGGTGACCTCAAGGTCGAGCAGTTCGGGCGCCGCCAGATGCTCGCCGCGCAGCCGGGCGCGAGCATGGTCGCCGTCCTGCCCGTCGTCAGCGACAGCGACAGCCAGGACGCTGGCATCAACGACGATCACGGTCGGAGCGGACCGCGGCCACGGCGGCCTTCAGCGGCACCGAGCCGCCGGCGCGGCCGCCGGCCCGGTCGAGAACTTCGTCAAGGGTCGGCTCGCTGGCCTCCTGAATCAGCCGGGCCCGCAGATACTCCTGCAGCGACTGATGCGCGGCGGCCGCGCGCTGGCGCAAGACAGCATGGGTCTGCTCCGGGACATCCTTGATCTGCACGCTGGGCATGACGCCATTATGGCGCTACTAGCGCCAAACTGCAACCGCTCGCTCATCGGCAA
>WNEY01005492.1_pt1 | contig 12737 bp, 10 predicted proteins | sample 5400531 | NCBI WGS metagenome assembly WNEY01 (sample SAMN13153338, study PRJNA577476) | soil metagenome | isolation source: 200 cm saprolite under Douglas fir tree site 1 | place: USA:California | collected 2015-04-18
CGAGCAGGGCGAGGTGTGTGCGCGCCAGCTGCTGGTCGCGGTGGGACGCGCGCCCCGCTCGAAGGACATCGGCCTCGAGCAGGTCGGCGTGACCACCCACCCGAACGGCTTCATCAAGGTGGACGAGTGGATGCGCACGTCCGTGGAATCGATCCACGCCATTGGCGACGTCGTCGGCGGCTACCTGCTCGCGCATGCGGCGTCCCACGAAGGCACGACCGCGGCCGAGGACATCGCGGGCCAGCGGGTGGCGCCGTTTGAGCAGGAGCTCGTCACGCGCTGCACGTACTCACATCCACAGATCGCCTCGGTCGGCTTGACCGAGCAGCAGGCTCGTGACAAGGGCCTCGAGGTCAAGGTCGGCAAATTTCCATTCACGGCCCTCGGCCGCGCGATCATCCATGGCGAGACGGCCGGCTTCGCGAAGATGGTCGCGGACGCCAAGACGGGGCAGCTGCTGGGCGCTCACGTCGTCGGGCCAGAAGCGACCGAGCTGATCGCCGAGCCCGCGCTCACGCAGCTCTTCCAGGGCGACGCCTGGGAGCTCGGGCGCAACATCCATCCCCATCCGACCCTGAGCGAGGCAGTGATGGAAGCGGCTTTGGCCGTCGACGGGAAGGCTATCCACATCTGATGGCTACAACCAAGCCGCGCGAACAGGCTGCGAAAAAGGACGAGCCCGAGTTCAGGCCCGACTGGCGGTTCCGGGAGCCCGTCGCGTGGCGCGACACCGACCTCGACGAGAAGACGCTAAAGGAGTGGTTCTACTTCATCCTGCTCGGGCGGCAGATCGACTACCGCTTCCAGGTCCTCAACCGGCAGGGCCGCGCGCCCTTCATCATCTCCTGCGCCGGCCACGAGGCCGCGCAGATCGGCGTCAGCTGGCCGTTGAAGCCGAAGTACGACTGGGTCTCCCCCTACTACCGCGACGTCGTCCTCTGCATGCGCATGGGCATGACCCCGCTGGACCTGATGCTTTCCGTGCTCGCCAAGCCTGCCGATCCAGCCTCGGGCGGCAAGCAGACGCCAGGCCACTTCTCGGACACGCGGCTCAACATCATCTCCGGGGGCTCGCCGGTCGCGTCGCAGATGGTGCACGGCGCGGGCGTCGCCTACGCGCTGAAGATGGACGGCACAGACAAAGTCGTCATGACCAACTGCGGCGAGGGCGCCGGTTCCGAAGGCGACGCGCACGAGGCGTTCAACTTCGCCGCGATCTACAAACTGCCGGAGATCTTCGTCTGCGAGAACAACGGCTTCGCGATCTCCACGCCGTTCAACAAGGAGTACGCGATCGAGCACGTCGCCCAGCGCGCGGCGGGCTATGGATTCCCCGGTGTGACCGTCGACGGCCGCGACCCGGTCACCTGCTATTTCGTAGCCAAGGAGGCGATCGCGCGTGCGCGGGCGGGACAAGGCCCAACGCTGATCGAATGCCTCGTCGACCGCCTCGGCGCCCACTCGTCTGAGGACGACCAGCGCCGCTACCGAACCCAGGAGGAGATTGATCAGCTCGCCAAGAACGACTGCCTCGAGCGCTTTAAGAATCGCCTGCTCGACGAAGGCGTGCTCAGCGCCAAGGAGGTCGAAGCCCTCGAGGAGAAGGTCAAGGCAGAGGTTGCCGAGGCGACGCGGCAGGGCATGGAGTCGCCGGACGCTTCGCCGGAAAACGCGCTCACCAACGTGTACGGCCTTGACGTGCCGCAGGCCATCGACCCGCCCGCCGGAGTCGAGACCGAAGAAATGAACATGGTCGCGGCGTTGCGCTCATGCCTTACCGAAGAAATGGAGCGCGACGAGCGGATGATGGTGCTCGGCGAGGATGTCGGCCAGAAGGGCGGAGTCTTCCTGGTCACCGACGGCTTGCGCAAACGCTTCGGCGAGGAGCGGGTCATCGATACGCCGCTCGCAGAATCATCGATCGCCGGCATAGGTCTCGGGCTCGCGCTCGCCGGCAAGCGTCCTGTCGCCGAGATGCAGTTCGCGGACTTCGCGCACTTGGCGTTCAACCAGATCACGAACGAGATCGCGAAGTTTCGGTATCGAAGCGACGGTGATTGGTCGGTGCCGATGGTCATTCGCGCACCGTTCGGCGGCCACGCTCATGGCGCGCTCTACCATTCCCAGTCGATCGAGGCGCGTTTCGCCACTCCGGGCCTGAAAATCGTCATTCCATCGAGCCCCTATGAGGCGAAGGGCCTCTTGCTCGCGTCGATCCGCGACCCCGATCCGGTCCTGTTCTTCGAGCACAAGCGGCTCTACCGCATGTTCAAAGAGCCCGTGCCCAAGGGCGAGTACCTGATCCCCCTGCAGGTCGCCCGCACGGCGCGTGAGGGCACGGACATCTCAGTGTTCTGTTACGGGCTCATGGTCTCGTACGCACAGGACGCGGCCAAAACCCTTGATGGCGAGGGCGTGAGCGTCGAGATAGTCGACCTTCGCACCGTCTACCCGCTCGACAAGCAGGCGATCATCGCGTCCGCTCGCAAGACTGGTAAGTGCCTGGTGCTCTACGAGGACAACCTCAGCGTCTCGGTCGGCTCCGAGGTGGCCGCCGTCATCGCCGACGAGGCGTGGCGCTGGCTGGATGCGCCGGTGAAGCGCCTGGGCGGCCTCGATGTGCCGTCGATCCCGTATGCGCCCGCGATGGAGGAGGCGTTCATGCCCAACCCCGAGAAGATCGCGAAGGCGCTTCGGGAGCTCGCCGCGTTCTAGCCATGGCGAAGACCACACGGGTCGTGATGCCGCAGCTGGGGGAGTCCGTCCACGAGGGGACCATCGCCAAGTGGCTCGTCAAGCCGGGCGACAAGGTGGTCGAGTTCGAGCCGATGCTCGAGGTGGACACCGACAAGGTCAGCGCCGAGGTCCCGTCGCCCGTCAGCGGCATCCTGCGCGAGATCCTCGCCCAGGAGGGCCAGACGGTGCAGGCCGGAGCGGAGATCGCCGTGGTCGAGGTCGGCCCCGACGGCGAGGTCGCGACTGCGCCGGAATCCCCCACTCCGGCCCCCGCAGTCGCAGCCCCCGCTCCGGCCCCGGCCGCGAGAGCTGAGCCGGCTGCACAGACGGTTTCGCCGACGTCGCCAGCAGTGCGGCCGGCGGCGCCCGCCCCCGTTCCGGCCGCACCATCTCCTGTTCTCGACGGCGGCGAGCATCGCTACTCGCCCGCTGTCCAGATGCTGGCGACGGAGTTGGGCGTCGACCTCGCCAAGGTGCAGGGCACCGGCATCGGCGGCCGGGTAACCAAGAAAGACGTGGAGCAGTCCGCGGCCGCACCCAAGGCCACGCCTGCCACCAAGCCACCACCCGCCACGCAGGCGGCGCCAGGCGAAGGCGACCAGGTCGTTCAGCTCACGCGCGTGCGACGTCTCATCGCCGAGAACATGGTTCGCTCGAAGGCGACCATTCCCCATGCGTGGCAGACACAGGAAGCAGACATGTCGGGCGTCGTTTCGCATCGCAACGCCAACAAGGCCGCCTTCCAGAAGCAGGAGGGCTTTTCCCTCACATACCTTCCCTACGTGATGGCCGCCACCATCTCCGCGCTCCGCGAGCACCCCGAGGTCAACTCGACCTTCAATGAGACCGAGCTGATCATCCATCGGGACATCAACCTGGGCGTGTCGGTGGGTCTCGAGGACACCCTGGTCGTCCCGGTCGTCCGGCGCGCGGACGGACTATCCATCGCGGGGCTGGCGCGCGCGGTCAACGATCTCGCCACGCGCGCTCGCAACAAGCAGCTGAAGGCTGACGACCTGAGCGGGGGGACCTTCACTGTCAACAACTCAGGAACCTTCGGAACTCTGTTCAGCTACTCGGTCATCAATCCCGGCCAGGCCGGCATCCTCACCATGGAGGCTATCGTCGAGCGGCCGGTGGCCGTGAACGGGATGATCGGGATCAAGCCGATGATGTATCTCTGCTTCTCGTTCGATCACCGCGTGCTCGACGGGCTGATGGCGGCCCGCTTTCTCACTTCTTGCCGCAAATGGTTGGAGTCGGTGACGCTGGAGCTGCCGGTGTACTAGCCGACAGCCTTAGTCGCGCTCCATCGCGAGGATGCTGATGAAGAAGCTAGCGAAGATGGTCTGGGTGCCGAGCGCGAGCAGGACGACGGCAGGAATCACCTCGCGCATCGTGGTGGACGGATTCAGGTTTCCGAATCCCACCGACTGCCAGCTCGCCACGGCCAGCACCAGGGCGACCAGGCCGCCCAGCGCCATCAACGCGCCGGCGAGCAGCCCGACCTCGAGGGTGATGTAGCGAAGCAGCGTCTGCAGCACGGGGTGCGGCGGGTGAAAGCCTTCGCGGATCGCGAACATCTTGGTGAAAACGGCGAACAGCACCAGCTGATACCCGAGCAAGGCGAGAAAGCCCGCCACCAATAGCGTGTGGATGTCGAGCCGCACACCGCCGATGCGCAGCGGTCCAGCGACCAGCAGCGCGGAGACAACCAACCCTCCCACCAGCAGGATCAGACCCGGATACAGGAAAAGCCATCGCGGGCTGAAGAGCAGCATGAAGCGGAGGTGCCGCCAGCCGTCGCGCCAGGTGCGCAGGTGTGGCGGCCGCGAACGGCCGTCTGGGTGCAAAACCACCGGCATCTCGGTGATGCGCATTCCTTTCAACGAGGCCTTGATGACCATCTCGCTCGCGAACTCCATGCCGGTCGCGCGCAGCCGCATCCTGCTGTAGGCGTCCTTCGTAAACGCGCGCAGCCCGCAGTGGGTGTCTCCGACGGGTGCGTGAAAAAAGATTCTGCTTATGCGCGTGAGAACCGGGTTGCCCAGCCAACGGTGCGACCAAGGCATTGCGCCAGGCTCGATCCCGCCCAGGAACCGATTGCCGACCACGAGGTCATAGCCTTCGCGCAGCTTGGCGACGAGCGGTGCGATGGCGGCGAAGTCGTAACTCGCGTCGGCGTCGCCCATGACGACGAACCGTCCTTGAGCTGCGTTGATGCCGCCGATCAACGCGCTGCCGTAACCCTTCCTCTCAACGTCGACCACCCTTGCGCCGAGCTCCCGCGCGATGAGCTGAGAACCGTCGCTGCTCCCGTTGTCGGCGACGATGATCTCGGCCGAGTACCCGCCCTTCTCGATGGCCTCGCGCGCCTTGGCGATGCAGGTGGCCAGGGTCTCGGCTTCGTTGAGGCACGGCATCACGATCGAAACTTCGACTGCGGGGGGTGCGCCGTGCACCGGCGAAGACGGTCGCGGCGCGGTCTTCATGGCGCTAGAGCCTAACGCGACGTGCGGGCCTCAGCCTGCGAATAGCCCCGATAAATGAGATCAATGCCAAGTGGAGCCTTAGGCCGGATTTACTCCGGCCGCCACCCAAACACGCCACCCTTCAAGACGCCACCCAGCGTGGCTGAGGAGAGGGGTTGGCCCGCGGAGGGGACATCTGTCCCCTCCGCGAAAAAAAATGACCCCGACGGATCGCCTCTCGAGAACTGGTACCTGCCTTGCGGCCTGTTCCTGCCCTCTCGAACGTTTCCCTCGGGGCCGTCGCCAAGAGTAGGGATGACCGGATTGGAGCGCAAGCCCCAAAAGTCAGTTCGCCGCCAAGCCACGATCCGTAGCCTTTCAGCATGAAAAACGCGCGTGGCCTGAAGGCCGGATTCTCCGGCCGTCACTAACTTTTGTTGTTGTCCGCAAGCGTGGCCAGGAGTGATATTCAGACAATCCCATCAGCGGGAAAGAGCGCAGCCGCTTCGGGTACCTTTGGGGCCCCCATGCCGAAGGCATGGGAGGGCGTGAGGGAAAACCGGCAGGTTTTTCCTAATAAATTTATGCATAACCGACGATGCGACCGCCGTCGACGACGATGTCCTGTCCCGTCACGATGTCGTTCTCGACCAAGGCCATCAAGGCCTGGGCGACCTGGTCGGGGGTCGCGATGGCCCGCATCGGAGTGCCTTCGGCTACCGACGACTCGAGAGCCGCGGTCGCCTCGTCGCCGAAGCGTTTCCTGAACCATTGGGTTGAGACCTGTCCCGGCGAGACCGAGTTGACTCGAACCTCCGGAGCCAGCGCGAGCGCCAGCGCACGGGTCAGCTGCAGGATTCCCGCCTTGGACACCCCGTAAGGAATCGAGGATCCCACCGCCCGGTGGCCGGCGACGGACGCCACGTTCACGATCGCGCCTCTTTGCTTGCGGAGCTCGGGCGCCGCCGCCCGGCAGCAGAAGAACGTGCCCTTGAGGTTGACGCCGAGGATCTCGTTCCAGACCTCGTCGGTGAGCGCGTCCAGATTCGAATGCGGGATGAAGTGGGTCGTGCCGGCATTGTTGACCAGGACGTCGAGACGGCCAAACCGCTTCACGGTCTCGTCGATCATGGCAACGACCTGCGGGTCGTAGGAGACATCAGCCCTGTGCGAGTACGCCTGGGCGCCAAGCGACTCGATTTCGTTCACCGTCGCTTTGGCTTCGTCCTCGGAGCGCGAGTAGTTGACCACCACGGCCGCAGCGCCGGCCTGAGCCAGCCGAATGCCAACCGCGCGGCCGATGCCGGTGCCGCCGCCGGTGACGATCGCGACCCTTCCGCTGAGCTCCATGCCAGACCTAGTGTCTCGCACCGGAAGTCCGCCGCATATTTCGCGGCATCGGCGGCCGGAGCCAAGGAGACTACGAGCACGTGAGGGAGCGCATCGCGTAGATGCGGGACCGAGCGCGCACAGGAGTCGACGCAGGCTTCAGCGCCTTTCTCGGGGTCCCCGCGGAATCGCAGGATTCCGTGGGGTGAGTCGGCGCCCGGCCGCCTAGGTCGCGAAGATGCAAGGGACCTTCCGAGTGCGGGACACTTATGTCCTTCATATGCCACTAAGCCTCGAGGACGCCAACAAGGTGGTTGCCGGCGTTCACGCCAAAGCGGCGAAGATGGGATTGAGCGTGACCGCGGCCGTCGTCGACGAAGGCGGCCACCTCATCGCACTGGGCCGGATGGATGGGGCGCCGCCGCTCTCGCCGCAGATCGCGGAATCGAAGGCGGTCGGGGCTGCCATGCTGCTGCGCGACGGAGGATCGCTCCAGAGCCTGGCGGAGGACCGTCCCGGATTCTTCAGCGCCGCGGACCGGCTCGTCCGCCTGCCGTTGATTCCAGGCCCCGGGTCGATGCCTGTCGTTAGGGACGGCCTGACCCTCGGCGCCGTGGGCGTCAGCGGCGCGCGCCCCGAAGAGGACCTGGAATGCTGCCAGGCGGGGCTCAGGTCAATCAAGCTTCAGGGCGCGTAAAGGCTCGTAGACGGCGCCGGCTCGGCTGAGGCGGCTCGCAAAGAGGACGAGCTCGGTGGCGCGCCAGGGAGCCAGCTGCGGCGGATTGGGTAGCGGCGGTAGCTCGGCTCCATCCCGCGCGCGGACGCGGGCCAACGTGAGGTGAGCCTGAAACGGACGCTTCTCGCCCAGCAGGCCGGCGGCCGCGCACTCAGCGTCCACCTGTGCGGCGAGCGCGACCACGACCTCCGCCCCACCTTGCAGTCCCTGCCAGACCACTCGCACGTGCCGCCCGCGCCCAAAGGTTCCGAGGCTACCGAGCTCGAGGTCGAACGCGATCAGCGGCCGAGCCCCCAACCGATCGGCGACCGCCTCCACCAGGGCTCGGTCGACATTGCCTATGAATCGAATCGTCAGGTGGAGGTTGGCGGCGGGAGTCCACCTGAATTGGGGCGCCGCCGAGGCGCATGCGGTGAGGAAGGCGGCGAGGGCGGCGCGCTGCGCCTCGGGCACGGGCAGCCCGAAGAACGCCCGGACGCGGGACCCGCCCCCGGAAGCTCCTTGGACCTCCGGGTGCAGGTCCCTTACTTCCGTACGGGTGCCTTCTTCCAGTGCTGCGGCACCCACGAGCTGGGTGGGGTCGGCCGCCAACCGAAATGGGTGCTCACGGAGTCGATGCCGTCGGCGATGTTGTTGACGCCGAACATGTTGATCTCGTCCGGCGTGATGAGGGGATCTTTCATGAGCACCTCCATGACCGTCGCGCCCGGGATCAAAAGCCCAGGCGGAACCGTCAGCCGTGGCTTCTTGATCCCACGAGCGTCAAGGAACCAGCCATAGATAGTCGCAAACGTAACCACTTCGGGGCCTCCGAGCTCGATGATCTTGCCCAGCAGCTCGGGCTTCTGGATGGCCTCCACCACACATCGGGCGGCGTCCTCACGAAGGATCGGTTGCAGCTGGACGTCGCCGTACGCGGGGATGACGACGACCGGGCCAAACTTGGCGAGGCGCTCGAAATCGTCGAGGGAACCGCCCTCCTCACCAAGAATCAGCGAGAAGCGCAGGATCGTGCCTGCCACTCCCGATTTGGCCAGCTCTTGCTCGCCCATCCAGCGCGAGGTGAAGTACTTGAAATGCGGATCGAGGCGAGCGCCTATGTTGCTCACCAGCACCACCGACTTGGCGCCAGCGGCCTTGGCCGCATCGGCCATGATCCGCGGGCCGTCGACGTTGACCTCGAGAAACGACTGCGGGCGGTTCCGACGCACCGCGACGAGGCTGATGATGTGCTCCGTGCCCTGGGCCGCCTGGATCACGGCCGCCGGGTTGAGCGCATCGCCGACGATGAGCTGGGCGCCCCGAGCCTTGAAGGCCGCCGCCTTCATCGGATCGCGCACGAGCACCCTGAGCTGGTGCCCGGCATCCAGCAGCTTGTGCGCGACTCCACGGCCGAAAAAGCCGGTCGAGCCCAACAGTAAAACCCTGGCCACGGTCGCCAATCGTAACGGACGACATACTTGAACCCGGTGAGCGGGCAGGAGGCCGGCGGCATCGGTTTGGGGCTGTTCGCCGTTCTCATCGGCGCAGGCGGGATAGCGGCGGCGATCCGAACTCGGAGGCGGCGCGAACATATCGCCGCCACCTACGGCGCCACCGGCGGGATCGTCTACACGATCGTGCAGGCCGGTTGCTCGGCCCTGCTAGTGCTCGGCGGGCTGGGCCTGATCGTGCTGGCCCTGCTCTTGCGGCGCTAGCTAGATGACGTTGCGCTCTCGAACCAGAGCTCCCCTCGCGAATCGCTCGAACGCAAACGATGAGATGTCGATCTCGGATTTCTGATCGAGCAACAGCTGGGCGAGGAGCAGCGCCGCCGCCGGCGCCTGCATGAAACCATGGCCGCTGAAGCCGGCCGCGCACCAAAACCCTTCCAGTTCCGCGATCGGTCCCAGGATCGCCTGGTGGTCCGGCGTCACCTCGTAGAGGCCCGACCACGCGGTCTTGACGCCGGCGCCGGCGAGAGCCGGGGCTCGGCGCGCGGCCTGCGCGAACATTTTCTCGAGGAAGTCCCAATTGACGTCCGTCACATAGCCCGGCAGCTCTTCGCGGTCGCTCATGCCGATGAGGACGCCGTCGCCCTCTGGATGAAAGTAGAGCGAAGTCTGGAAATCGACAGTCATCGGATTGGTGCGCGGCACCGCCCCGAAGGTGCCGGTGACGGCGATGTGGCGCCGGTATGGAAGGATGGGGATCTCAAGGCCGGCCATGCGGCCGATCGAAGCCGACCATGCGCCCGCGCAATCGACGACCAGGCGCGTCGCGACATCGCCGGTGGTGGTGCTCACCCCCTGGACGCGGCCGGAAGCCACGTCGATGCCGGTGACAGCCACGCCTTCTTTCAATCGCGCGCCATGGCGGCGGGCGGCCGCCGCGTAACCCGATGTCACGTCTGCCGGGCTGGCGATCCCGTCGGTAGGACAGAATGTGCAGCCCAGAACATCTTCGACATTCAAGATCGGCACCATCCGCACGGCCTCGGTGGGATCCACCCATCGAGCCTCGGTCAATCCGACGCGGTGCCACATCTCCATGTTGTGGCGGAAGTCCTCAACCTGCTCCCACGGACATCCGTTGCAGGCGCACATTTCCCTCCGAGGAGAACTGCTGGCGCACGCCGCCCGCGCACTTGCCGGTCGACTGCGAGCCCAGCGTCTCGCGCTCCAGGAGCAGGACATCGATCTTTCGCCTGCTGAGCTGGTAGGCGAGGGCGCAACCCATGATCCCGCCGCCGGCGATGACGACATCAGCGCTTTCCATGCCAGAACATGCCCCAGATCTCGAAGATCAGCTTCAAAGCGGCAAGAGTCGTGATGTCTCCGTTGTCGAATGGCGGTGACACCTCGACGACGTCGAGTCCTACCAGCTTCGAGTCCGCCGTGGCGACGCGTAGAAAGTCGAGCGCCTGCCGGGTGGAGAGCCCGCCGGCCGATGGGATCTCGGTCCCGGGCGCGAAAGCCGGGTCGAGGACGTCGATGTCGAACGAAACGTGGACGCTCTTGCCGGCGAGGGCCTCCGCGACCATGCGCGCCGAGCCGCTGTCGTTGACCAGCTGGGAGGCGGACACGAGCAGCATGCCTCGAGCGCGGATGAACTCGAGCTCTTCAGGGTCGTAGTCCCGCCCGCCTGCGATCACCACGCGCGCCGGGCCGATGCTCGAAACCTCCAGGGCCCTGCGCATCGCGCAGCCGCAGGTCCAGCGGCCGCCGCGCGAGAAGTCGCACAGGTCGGGGTGTGCGTCAACCCAGAGCACGGCGAGGTCGGGATGGCGCCACCGTTGGGTAGTGAGGGTCGCAATGGCCGTGCAGTGATCGCCGCCCAGGACGGTCATGAACGCCGAGGCCGGCACGGTCGCCAACCCGTTGGCCACCTTCGACCAGCTCGACTCGATATCCGTCCCCGCGTCCAGGTCGCCCATGTCGTGCACCCTGAGCCCGGCCAGGGGGCGCCCATCTTCGGTCACCGGCGGCATCACCGCCGAGAGCTCACGGATCCGCTTCGGCGCCAGGGCAGCGCCCTTCCGATAGACGGCCGAGCCGTCATAAGGGATGCCGGCGACCACAATGTCGGCGGCGTCGAGCGGGTCGCCTGCGAGGCCGCCCCAGGGCAAGAGTCCAGCGAGGTTGATCTCAGTCATGTCTTGCGCATCTCCGGCACTTTCAGGATGAGAAGGCCGCCCAACAGCAACCAGATGAAGAACACGGTGAATATGACTGGGTACCCGCCCGGCAGGCCGAGCACGTTGGGCCCGTTGTTGAACTCGAGCAGGAAACCGCCGACGAAGCGGGCGATGACCCCGGAGCCGGCGGTGGCGATGTTGCTGAAGCCCATGAAAAGGCCTGCCTCGCCGGGCGGGATTATGTCCTGAATGAAGGCCCAATCGACCGAGAAGAAGAGCCCGTACCCGATCCCGATCAGGACGCCGACCAGGGTCGCCTGAGCAGCCAGGACCGGAACCTTCAGGGCATGAGCAAGCGGCTCCAACAGAGACGAGGGTAATAGCTGGTAGTGGCTGAAGACGAGAATCAGGACTCCCGCCGCGCCCAGCAGGCCGCCCCACAGTATCAGCGGCCGCCGCCCGATCCGGTCCGAAGCCCGCGCGGCCGGGAGCGCGACGATGAGGGCGGACACAATCACCAGGCCCTGGAGCGTGTAAGCGGCGGTGACGGCCGCGTCGACGTGGCTGCGATAGAAGACGTCGCTGAAGTAGTACAGAACGAAGCTCTGCAGCCCGACCAGCCCCATGAGGATCAATAGCCGCGAGGCCATCAGCCAAAGGAAATGCGAGTGGCGCAGTGGTCGTGAAAACGTCGTCGCGAACGCTTGCCGAAGGCTCGTGAACTGCGCCCTGGTCGCCTCAGCCCGGTCAGGGACCAACAGCACAGTCGGCGCCATCGTGGCCAACAGGAGAACGCAGATGCTGAGGATGGCCGCCGTCCGTCCGAAATGGGCGAGGATGTAGCCCGCTCCCACCGAGCCCGCAATCAAACCGATTGCGTTCGATGCGCCGTAGTAACCGGAGGCGGTGCCGCGCTGGGCCTCGGGTACGACGTCGGGTAGGAGGCCTTGATACGGACCCTGGGCCGTATTCGAGGCTGTCTGCAGGAGGAAGTAGAAGATCAGGACCAGCGAATAGCTGCCGGACAGCGCGATTCCAATCAGGAAGAGCACGTCGCCGACGGTGCCGGCGAAGATGAACGGATGCCGGCGCCCGAACCGCGTGCGAGTGCGGTCCGAGTACGAGCCGACGAGCGGCTGCCAGACCACCGCCATCAGGGATCCGACACCTTCCAGCGCGCCGAGCGCAGGCCCTTTGTGTTCGTTGCCGACAAGGTGGACGACCAGGTCGGGCAGGATCAGGCCGCCGAGGCTCGTCCACAGGTAGCCGATCGCAATCCAGTAGATGGACAGAAGGGCGAAATCGAGTTGCGTCAGTCGCGATAACGACCGGCGGGCGGCGATCGCGGTCAATCGGGCACGTACGGAGGCAGCGACTTCTTGACCGGACGGTCTTCGCGATAACCGAGCGCGTACTCGCCCTGGAGGATCGTGTGGATCTCGCGCGTGCCCTCGTAGATGATGGGCGCCCGCGCATTGCGGAGGAAGCGCTCGACCGGGTACTCGGCCGAGTATCCATATGCCCCGTGGACTTCGATGGCGTCGTGAGCTGCATTGAAGGCGGCATCGGTGGCGTATTGCTTCGCCATCGACACGTCGCGGGTGTGTCGCAGGCCCTTGTTCTTCATCCACGCGACCTTGAAATACAGGAGCCGGCAGATCTCGTAGTCGCGTGACATGCGCGCGATCATCTGCTGCACCAACTGGTAGCGGCCGATCTCCTGGCCGAACGTCTTGCGCTCCCGTGCGTATTTCACCGATGCATCAAGGCAGGCGCGGACGGTGCCGGCAGCACCGGCGGCGACCGTGAAGCGCCCGTTGTCGAGGCAGCTCATCGCGATCTTGAAGCC
>WNEY01002913.1_pt1 | contig 12736 bp, 12 predicted proteins | sample 5400531 | NCBI WGS metagenome assembly WNEY01 (sample SAMN13153338, study PRJNA577476) | soil metagenome | isolation source: 200 cm saprolite under Douglas fir tree site 1 | place: USA:California | collected 2015-04-18
TCAGCGCGAGGCTCGCGTCGGTTGTCTTCGTCGCTTTCTTCATCTTTGGGGGCGTGCTGGCCTGGGCCTTCAAGACAGTGCGCCCGCTCTTCAAGCAACGCAGTGAAGTGAACGCGCAAATCACCGGCCGTCTGACGGAAGGCTTCTCGGGAATTCGCATCGTCAAGGCATACACCGCGGAGAAGCACGAGGCGCGCGTCTTCGCTGGCAGCGCCCACAAGCTCCTGCGCCTGGTCCTCAATACCATGCGGGTCATCTCCGGCGTGGGCGCCTTGAGCACATTTCTCGTCGGCGTCGTGGGCGTGGTTGTGTTGATGGTCGGCGGAGGCGAAGTGATCGCTGGACGGATGACCATCGGCGGCCTCATCTCCTTCACGTTGTACCTTGCTCTCGTCGTCGGGCCGGTGGTGCAGATCGTCTCGATCGGAACACAGCTTTCCGAAGCGTTCGCGGGCCTGGAGCGCATGCGCGAGATCCTCGGCGAGACTCGCGAGGACGCCGCCGACCCGTCGAAACAACCCGCCGACTACATCGAGGGCGACATCGAGCTGCGCGATGTCTCGTTCGAATACACCCCCGGCGTTCCCGTGCTGAAGAATGTCAATCTGCGTGCACCGGCCGGACGGTCGATCGCGCTCGTCGGACCCTCGGGTTCGGGCAAGAGCACGCTGATCTCGCTGGTCGCCGCCTTCCACCGGCCCACGCAGGGCGAGATTCTGCTCGATGGCCGGCCACTATCGGACCTCCGGCTCAATGATTACCGCCGGCACATCGGCATCGTGCCGCAAGATTCCTTTCTCTTCGCTGAATCGATTTACGAGAACATTGCCCTCGGCAATCCCCATGCGTCGCGCGAGCAGGTCCTCCGAGCGGCGAAGATCGCCCACGTCGACGAATTCGCGGAGGCCTTCGCCGACAAATACCAGACCATCGTCGGCGAGCGCGGCGTGAAGCTCTCCGGCGGGCAGAAGCAGCGCGTGGCCATCGCGCGCGCGATCGTCGCCAACCCGCGCATTCTCATCCTCGACGAAGCGACTTCCTCACTCGACAGTGAAAGCGAGGCCCTCATCCAGGATGGTCTCAACGCGCTGATGAGAGGGCGCACCACGTTCGTCATCGCCCATCGCCTCTCGACGATCCGCAGAGCGAATCAGATCCTCGTGCTCGAGGAGGGGCGCATCATCGAGCGCGGAACCCACAACGAGCTGATGGCGCTGGACGGTCGCTATCGCGCGCTCTACGAGAAGCAGTACGGCGTGGTGGTCAATCAGTTCATCAATCCGGGCGAGGAGATCGAGGACCTGGCCGTGAAGAGTTAGGAAGTTGGGAGGTTGGGAGGTTGGTAGGCCCAGACGGGCGTTATTCGTTTGGCTGTCTCTCTGCTGCCCAAGAACGACGTCCGTGTAACACTCGCTGGAGCGCTGGACGGCACCAGGGGCGCTTTCCGGATGACACTCACCGGAAGATCGCGGAACCCCTTCCGGGCCGAAAGGGGCTGAGGTCCTACGACTTATGCTTCACGTTTTCGAGGCATTCGTCGTACTTCTTCTTGGCATCGCGCTTTGCGTCGACGCGCTCGCGGCGGGTTTTCAGTGTTCCCGCCTGCCTCTTCGCTTCGTTGTATTCCACACGGCATTGATGCCGCGCGTCCTTTTCCTTTTTCGTGGCCGCTCCGGCGGGAATGGCGATCGCGAAGAGCAAAACGACGGCAGTGGCAATCACACGTTTCATGGTGGCTCCTTTCGGAAGGCGACTCGCTGCAGGTGCCGCGCCACGGTCGGCGAGGCACCCCTCCAGGGACGACGGCGGTTCAAACCGACGCCTGTGCTGAGGGTAGCAATTCGCGCTTTCCGGTCACCGCTTCATGGGCGGTGTTCAGAGGAGCGATCTGACACCGAATGCCGCGACCTCTTGGGGCGGGACATCGTTTGCCGCCGCCTGGACTTGACCCGGTTTCGTGGACACCTGACGATGTTGAGAGGAGTCCACGATTTCAGGAGCAGATGGTGCGGCTGGTCCGATCAGCCTCGGCTACGGCGAGAGAACACGCGGCTAAAGGATGAGCGAGAGATCCTGTCAAAAGCCGCGGCCTGGTTCACGTCCTAACTTCCTAACGTTCTAAGTCCTAACGTCCCAACTTCCCAACTACGACCGCAGTTCGACGTTCCAGTAAGCCTCGTCGAGGAAGTTCTTCCAGATGTCCGGGAAGTTTCGTCCCTGGAGGCGATGGAGCGGATGCCATTTCGGCCGCTGCGGCTGGCGGATCAGGCGCATGTGATCGCTCTCGCTGAGCAGCTTGTTCCCCTTGCGCACGTTGCACGGAAGACAGGCACAGACGACGTTCTCCCACGACGATTTCCCGCCGCGCGAAATCGGTACCACGTGATCCAGCGATAGCTCCGACGAGGAGAACTTCCGGCCGCAGTACTGGCAGCGGTTGCTGTCACGCAGGTAGATGTTGCCGCGGGAAAACTTCACGTCCTGACGCGGGAGGCGATCGAACGCCAAAAGATGCACGACGTGCGGGATCAGGATCTTGCGGTTCGGGGTGCGGACGTAGTGATCGTTCGGCTGAACCGGGATGTCCATCCAGTTCTCGAAGTCATAGGTCCGGTATTCGGAGTCGACGGCGCGTACGTTGCCTTTGTAGAAGAGGATCAGCGCGCGGCGAACAGAGGTGATCTGCACCGCCTGGAAGACCCTGTTGAGAACGAGGACGTGGCCATCGAGCATATTGCAGCCGTAAACACCCGGCACGCGCCCCGTTGTTTCCAGGGCTGATCGCGCCTGGTGCCCGGCGGGCTACATCATACACGTCCCCAAAAGGGGGCCGAGACGGCCTCGAGTTGAAAAAACTCATCATTTGAGAGATAGTTAAGCCCTCAGACGAATCCGATTCGAGCTCTGCGGAGCGCGTTAAAGGGTGTGGTTTTGGGAGGCATGCATGCGCGTTTTCACACGGATCGCTCTCACTCTTCTCGCCGTACTTGTCTTATCTGGCCCGACGCTTGTCGCCAGCCACTTCGAGGCTGACTGCCCGCTGCAACTCGTAGGGGCGACGAATCCGCCTCTGGGCACGCCATTCTTTCAATCACCTCACGGTGCATTCCGCTTCGGCAACCTGGTCTTCGTTCTTCGCGGCCAGGCGCTGAGCACCTACAGCGTGAACGACCTCGGCGATATCGTCACCGCGGCCCCGCGCCAGGATTTCATCGGCACGCTGGGCGGGCGGGAGTCGGCCGGCGGCACGGCCTTCACGAATGGTTTCCTCTACGTCAGCAGTGATGCGGGCCTGGAGATTTTCGATCTCCGCTCGACCCGTCCCGGCGGCTCCGCTCCGACACTCATCTCGCGGACGCCTGGCCTTCACTACCGCAGGTTGGCGGTCAACGGCTCCACGCTCGCGGGCGTTTTCCCGGCGACGGATTTCCCCTGCTTCATCGGCGGACCGACGCCGAACTGCTTCAACAGCGTCGACATCTTCAACATCTCCAGTCCTCAGTCGCCGCGGATCGTTGGCTCGATTTCCTCCACAGTCGCTTCGCCCGGCGGCTTCAATGACGTGGCCTTCAACTACGGCTTCCTGGTGGCCACCGGTCAGAACGGCACTGCGGTGTACGACGTCTCGAATGCCAGTGCCCCCTCTTTCCTTTCGGCCGATCTGACTCCCGGAACGTTCCTCGTCAGCAACGGTTCGAATCTCGTCGGCGTCGGCAACGACACTTCGATCCTGACCTTCGGCGTCGGCGCGCCAGGCGCCGGTAACGGCAGCCTGACGCCGATGTTCCTTCACACGATTGCCACCCTCCGTCTCGAGCATTCGAACCCGATCATGTTCCATCGCCAGGCCGCCTTCGACGAGAGCAGCGGCCGTCTGATCACCATGGTCGACGAGATGGACCCGCAGACGCTGCAGCCGGCGCGCACGTTCGCGTTTGATGTGTTCGACTACGGCGTGCCGATGTTCGAGGGGAAGGACCCGCGCGAATACGAGCAGGTTTCTTACACTCAGGGCGACGAAGTGAAGTACAACCCGCTGGCCGTAGGACCGTACGTCTATGTCGTCGGCGAGCTGACCGGAGTGCAGGAGTATGGCGTCTGCGGGCAGATGAGCGGCCGCATCGAATTCGACAGTCTTACCGCGCTCCCTTGCCCGAGCACAACCGGCGGTCCATCGATCGTCGAGCTGCACGGCTGGGTCACCGGCGCGACGAGAATCGCGAATGTCGAGCTGTTCCTCGACGGCAGTTCGGTAGGCGCGGTCTCGCCCACCGACACGGCGCGCATCGATGTCCCGTCGACGACGCCGGTTCAATCGTGGCGCGTCACTGTGAGCCTTGCCGCCAACTTGGGAGGCACTGCGAACCCAGGACAGGAACACCTGATCACCGCAGTGGCCACGGATATCAACGGCAATCGACGGCAGTTTTCCAGCAAGCGCATCTTCTTCACGCCGAACTGGCAGCAGGACTGCGTTTCGAGGCGTCGAGCCGTTCGATAATGCGCACCGCCGCCGTGCGCGGCTCTGCCGCGTCGGTGATCGGCCGCCCGACTACGATGTAATTTGCGCCCGCCGCGATCGCCGCGGCGGGCGTTTTCGTTCTGCGCTGATCGCCAGTGCTGCTCTCCTCCGGCCGCACGCCCGGCGTGACGATGACCAGATCGGGCCCACAGGCCTCGCGGATCGCCGCGGTCTCCTCCGGCGATGCGACGACGCCACGCAATCCGCACTGCTTCGAAAGGCGCGCGAGGCGTACGGCGTTCTCCAGTGGAGTGCCGGCGAAGCCAACCTGTTGCAGCTCTTTCTGATCAAGACTCGTCAGTACCGTGACGCCAAGAATCAGGACGTCATCGCGCGCGCAGGCGCGCAGCATCGCCTCGCCGCCCGACGCGTGGACAGTCGTCATCCAGACGTCGAGGGAGGCGACATCAGCGACGGCGCGCTGCGCCGTGTTGGGAATGTCATGGATCTTCAGATCGAGAAAAACCTTTTCGCCGCGCTCGACGAGCTCGCGCACGATCGCGGGGCCGTTGGCGATGAATGCCTGCAGACCGATCTTGAAGGCACCGGCAGCGTCGTGGAGGTCATCGGCCAGCCGTAGGATCTCGTCGCGCGACGACCGGTCGAGAGCGACGATGAGCCGGTCGCGTGATTGCATAGCAGAATGATAGCGGCATGGACAAATGGGAGGTCGCGCGAACGCTCGAAGAGATCGCCAGGTATGTCGAGCTGAGCGAGCCAAATCGGTTCAAGGCGCTGGCCTTCGAAAAGGCAGCGCGAGCCATTGCTGCTCTCGATCGCGATCCGGCCGATCTGATCGCCTCGGGCGATCTGCAAAAGATGCCCGGGATCGGCAAAACGACGGCGAGCGTCGTCGAGGAAGTCGTCCGCACCGGCCGCTCCCGCTACCTCGAAGAGCTTCGGAAACAGTATCCACCCGGCATCTTCGATCTTCTCCGCGTTCCGCGCCTCGGCCTGAAGAAGATCGGGCTTCTGCACGACAAGCTGGGCATCAGCAGTCTGGACGAACTCGAGGCGGCATGTCGCGCGGGACGGCTGACGACGTTGCGCGGCTTCGGCGAGAAGACGCAGCAGAAAATTCTGGAGGGAATCGCTTACGCAAGAAAACGCGAGTCGCATTTCCTCCTGCCCGTTGGAATTGAAGTTGGAGAAGCAATTCGCGAGCAATTGGCGCAAATCGACGCGATCGAAAGCGCGGAGATCAGCGGAAGCGTCCGGCGACGCCTGGAAGTCATCCGCAACGTCAACATCGCCGTGGCCACGCGCGATCCGCAGCGCGTTTTCAAGGCGCTTTCGAAGCTTGTCGCCGATCTCGAAACCATCGACCCCAACACGTTCAAAGGGATCGCGCGCAATGAGATCGAGGTCTACTTCCACATGGCGAAACCGCAGGAATTTGGATCGACGCTCCTGCGGACGACCGGATCCGAGGAGTTTGTGCGCGCGCTGCGAGAACGGGTGGGAGATGAGCCCGCGAAAACAGAGGAGGACATTTTCGAGCGTGCCGGCGTGCCGTACGTTCCCCCGGAACGGCGCGAAAACGCGGACGATCTGCGGCGGAAGCGACGGCGCGCGCTGGTGAAGCTGGAAGATCTGCGAGGCACGTTTCACGTGCACACCACGTTTTCGGATGGCCGCAACACAGTTCTGGAAATGCTCAGCGCGGCGCGCGGCCGCGGATTCCAATATGTCGGCCTTTCGGATCATTCGAAGTCCGCGTTTTACGCAGGCGGCTTGAGCGAGGAAGGCTTGCGTCAGCAGCAGGCGGAAATCGCGCGGCACGAGCATGAAGTGATGCCCATGCGCGTCTTTCGGGGGACGGAAGCCGACATCCTCGCCGACGGACGAATCGATTACGGCGCGGAGACTCTGGCGTCATTCGATTTCGTGATCGCCTCGATCCACTCGCGCTTCGGCATGTCGAAGGAGGAGATGACCGAGCGCATCCTTCGCGCCCTCGACAATCCGTTCGTCACTTTCCTCGGCCACCTCACGGGGCGGTTGCTGCTCTCGCGCGACGGCTACACGATCGAATTCGATCGCGTCTTCGAAAAGGCGGCCGGCCGTGGTGTGATGATCGAGATCAACGGCAATCCTCGGCGTCTGGATATCGACTGGCGCCTCGTCGGCCGCGCGCTCGATCGCGGCGTGCGCTTCAGCATCCACCCCGACGCGCATTCGATTCACGAGTACAACGCCCTGATCACCGGGACCTGGGCGGCGCGGAAGGCGGGGTTGTCGCCTCGCGAGATTTTCAACACGAAGCCCGTGGACGAAGTGGCGACGTATCTCGAAGAACGGAAAACTGCAAGCTCAAAGAGACTTAAGGTATTCGATTAAGGCGCTCTTTTCATCCTCGGTTAACCCGAGCTGCTTGAAACTGTCGTAGTGATCAACGACGTCACGAAGAGTGACGAAGCGACCGTCGTGGTAGAAGCCGCGAGTCTGGTGCGACCAGAGCCCACGAAGCGGCGCCGTCCTGTACGTTCGTTCTGGAGATCGGTTCGCCTGGAAGTCATCGATGCCGATGTCCGATGGTGGATGAGTGTTCCAGCCAGGCTCGGTGAAAAGGGGCGGAACGTGACAGGTAGAACACTGAGCCTTTCCGTTGAAGATTACTTCTCCGCGCGCCGCCTTGCTCTTGTCGAACGAGCCCTCTGGCGGCGTTGGCGTTGGTATCGCGAGTTGGTAGAAATGCAGAGCGCCCAGCTTGGACGTCACCATGTCCGGTCGGCTGCGCTTGTTTCCGAAGCCGTTTCTTGCCGCGACCGGATACTGTTCCGCGTTCATCAGCCTGCGGTCAAAGAACGTCCCTTGTCCCTGCAACTCGAGGTTTGCAACGTATGCGTTCCAGTAGGTCACTGTTCCCCATCCTCCAGTCCAGGTATGCAGATTCACGCCGGCCATGCCGTACGCCGGCGGAATTAGCGTCGCAGCAGGTTTGCCGTCGGGTCGAAACGCTTTGCCGTCGACGTTCAACTCAGCGTCGAATTTTCCGGGTCCCCAGCTCGCCAGTACCTTTCGCGTCGTGGCGTCATCGACGCCCAGGAGCTTGCTGATCGCCGGAAGACCCGGTGAGAGCGCGATGATCGCTCCTGAGTTCAGATCGCGATTCGGCCACCCATCCAGCCGCCGTCCGATGCCGGGCGCGAACGAGTCGTCAACGGCCGAATGGCAAACGGCGCAAGTGAGACCGAGTGACCGGAGACTTCCATCTGGGTTGAACGATCCCTTCACGCCTAAAACGGCGTTCAGCTTGATCAGAGTAAGCGTCGTGGCCGGATCGTCGAGGTTCACCTTTCCCTGTTTGATGCCTTCGACGACCGCCGCGGGAAGTGCCTCGGAGTCCACTTTCAGACCGACAGCGAGCGCCGTTTTCGGACTGACACCTCCGCCAACACCGCCAAATTTCTCGCCTTCGATTGCCTGATGGAGCTTCAGCGTATCGGTCCAGAACACCTCGTCTCCAAACGTGTCGAATCGGAAGATCGACTTGCCCTCGGCAAACATGCGTTTAGCGTTGCTTTCAACGGCTGCACTCCAGTTCTCCTTTGTGGCGCTCACCTGACCCAGTTTCCGAGTCGGCCGGGAGCTCTTCGTGGTGGTGGGATCCGCCGCGTAAAGCGCGGCCGCGGCGATCACCGTGAGCATTCCGAGTTTTGCGACCTGTCTTCGCTTACTGGCGCGTGAGGCTTTCGGAATCTGGAACATTTCGGCTCCTTCCATAAAATTACAAGCTCGGCCTTGCAAAAATTGGTCCCTCGCGAGGTCACTTCTCGAGCTCGCGTTTCATCCTCGCCAGAAGATCGACCGCTCCGGAAGCGTACGGGCTGATCCAGCGATCGTAGATGTCCTTGATGGGTAGCGGTTGATGTAGTTCCACCGGAGGTGTCCCTCCCGCTTGACGATCACCAACCGAGCCTTCTCCAGCACTCCCGAGATGCTGCATCACTTGCATCGATCCAGCTCCGGAAAGCGATTACACAGCTCTCCGGTGATCAACGGCTGCGACTTCAACAGGTCGAGGATCTGGCGACGGCGGCGATCAGCCAGAGCCTTGAACACCCGGTCCTGCCGACCCGCGCTTGAATTCACCGTGCAGACAAAGATTCAAAAGCCGGTCGCGGAGGTTTTCGACGCCGTCCGCGATCCGGCGAAGCTGTCGAAGTACTTCACCACGGGGGGCGCCACGGGATCGCTCGACGAGGGGAAGACCGCGATCTGGCGATTTGCCGATTTCCCCGGAGAGTGGCCGGTGCAGGTGAAGAAGGTGGTCCCCAATCAGCTCATCGTGTTCGAGTGGGAAGCATCGGAAAAGGGCTACAACACCCGGACGGAAATGAAATTCGAGCCGCTCGGCAACAACGAGACAACTGTTGAGCATCACTGAATCGGGCTGGAAGGACACTCCGAAGGGTCGAGAAAGCTCGTACGGCAACTGCCACGGCTGGACGCAGATGAGCTGCTCGCTCAAGGCGTCGCTCGAATACGGGATCAATTTACGTAAGGGTTTTTATTGATGGATTATAATCTATGAATGTCGGACTCGACCCTCAGTACAGCTCGCGTGCGCATCTCGCAAGCGGTTCGTCTTCTCGAGCAGCTGAGCGAGCCGTGTGCGGTGCACGACGCCGGTGAGGATCCCGCGGACTTCCTCGCGACTGCGGACAGCGTATGGCGACACCTCGTCAGGGTTCAAGATGCCGAGTTGGAGCTTTGGGATCGGATCGAAGTCGACGGTCTTCACGCCGAGGAAGTGCTGGCGCGGTTGAACGACATCGTCTACGAGCTTCTGCTCGTCGTCTTGCCCGCGACATAGCAAGAAAAAATGGCGCGGTACGCGAGGGTGTTTGCGTACCGCGCCGTGCTGCGTAGGAGGATCTCGCCCTACTTGCGGGCGACCAGGATAATCATCAGCGCGCGCTGACTCTGCGGCGCTTTCGTCGCGCCGACGATATAGGTCTGACCGATGCGGAGGTTGAGCGTGGTCTTCAGTAGCGACGTGAGCTGATCGTTCTGCAGTTTGGAGAGGTGGAAGTCGCTGACCTTGAGCGAGTCGCTGGCGGGATCGTATTCACCGAACTTGAAATCGGCGCGATAGCCGGTCGGCAGCGTGACGATTCCCGGATCGCCTTCCCTGCCGGCGACATCTGCCGCACCGAGGTCTTCCAGCGCGTTGAAGCGCAGCATGGCCAGCTTCGGGGCGATGTCGCGGAGCCCGTCGGTTACCTTCGGAGCGGTTCCTTCGACTCGCGACGCTCCGACGAGCCGGACCGTGAGCCGGAAAGCCTGCGGCGCGACGTCAAATTCGGCCAGCGCTTTGGTGATCGTTTTCAGATTCTCGGCGCGGTCGGTGACCACCAGCGCGTTCGTCGACGGCTGGATGGACATCGATCCTTCGGAGCTGAGCAGCGACTTGATCATCGCCGCAGCCTTATCGGCATCTTTGTACTTGAACGTGAACGCATGAACGGTGAGCGACTTCGCGCCGGCGGCCGCGTCATCCGCGAAGGCGGCGCCGGACAGCATCAGCAGCGCCGTAATGACAATCCAGACTCTCTTCATAAATCCGCCGGCAACGAGTCGTCGAAGATCATCACCACATTGGAATCGGGGACCTCGACGATCGTGGCGTTCTGAGACTGATACGTTTCAACGATGGGTTTCGTCGCCAGGGGTGCCGGGCGACGGGCGACGGCGACAGGATGCGGCGGCACCAGCGCCTTCTTCTGCATGCTGTCGTAGACCAGAGCCGAGACGCCGATAGCCACGATCAGTGCCGCCGCGGCGGCGAGGCGCCGCGGAGCGATGAGGAACCGGTTGGCGGTGGATCCTTCCGTCTGCCGCATGCGGACCTGCGCCATCACGCCGGCGGTGAATGCGTCCACACCGCCCGGCGGTACGAGCTCTTCGCCGCCGATGGCCCGGAAGAAATTGTCAGGATCTGTGGACGCCGCGTACTCGAGGCACGCGTCACATTTGCGGAGATGCTCCAGCAACTCCGGCTCTCTGCTACCGGGCTGCAATTTCGAACGGAAGGTCTGACAGGAAATCATGCGCGCTGTTCCCATAGCCGCGAGTACTCGGGGAATCGCTTCTTCAACTGCTGCTGCATGAGCTTGCGCGCATTGAAGAGGTGATTGCGCACCGTCGACTCGCGACAGCCGAGGATGCGCGCGATCTCCGAGGAAGGAAGATCGTCCATTTCGCGCATCACAAAAATCGTCCTCTGCTTCGGCGACAGAACCGACGCAACATCATTGAAGACGTTCTCGATTTCTTTCCGCTGCACCACCACACCCTGCTCCGCTTCCGTGGAAGTCTTCACCAGGCGCAAATTCGAATTCACCGCGTTCTCGCGCGACTGCTTGTTGCGCATGAAGTCGATGGCCACATTGGTCACCATGCGGTAAAGCCAGGTGTCGAACGCGTACGCAGCGTCGTACTTGCCGAGGTTTTCCCATAATTTGATGAAGACGAGCTGGGAGATGTCTTTGGCATCTTCCGCGTTTCCGATGATCCGATAGCAGAGGCTGTAGACTTTGGAAGTCTTCCGGCGCACGAGGTGCTCGAACGCCTCAGCGTCACCATTGCGAATGGTCCGGACCAGCTGCCGATCATCGGGTTCAACTGACTCTTGGGTCGTGATCATCAGGCGCAGTTCCGCAGCCATCGTGACATAAGTACGAAGACGGCATCAAAAACGTCTACCCACATGGGTTAGAATCGATCGACTCTCTCTACTATGCGCGTTTTGGTCGTCGGGCAGGGGGCGCGGGAGCACGCCATCGCGTGGAAGCTCCGGCAGTCGCCTCTGGTGAAGGAAATCTATGTAGCGCCGGGAAATGCCGGCATCGCCCAGGTGGCGGACTGCGTCAACATCGGTGTCGCCGACATCATCGAGGTCGCCGATTTTGCCGAAAAGCTGAAGATGGATCTCACCGTCGTCGGGCCCGAGCTTCCACTCACGCTCGGAATCGTCGATGAATTCCAGAAGCGCGGCCTTCCGATTTTCGGCCCCAGCCGTCTGGCCGCCGAGCTGGAAGGCTCGAAAGTCTTCTCCAAAGACTTCATGCGCAAATACAAAATCCCCACCGCCGAGGCGACGATCTGCAACTCGACGGACGAGGCGAAGGCGGCCCTCAAAAAGACCGACTACCCGGCCGTCATCAAGGTCGAAGGACTGGCGGGCGGTAAGGGGGTGGTCATCGCCAACTCGAAGAAGGAGGCGGACGACTACCTGCGCATCATCTTCGATGAAAAGAAATTCGGCAACGCAGCCAACCGCATTCTGATCGAAGAGTATCTGACCGGGGAAGAAGTCTCATTCATGGTCGTCACCGACGGGAAAAAATTTGCGCCGTTTGCGCCGGCCAAGGACTACAAGAAAGCCAATGACGGCGAGACCGGACCGAATACAGGCGGCATGGGAGCGCACTCGCCGGCGGTGGTTCTCAAACCGGAAACCGCGGCGGAAATCGTCAAGACGATCATCATCCCCACGATCCATGGGATGGCCGAAGAGGGGCGCACGTACTCCGGGTGCCTCTACGCTGGACTGATGCTCACTCCCAAGGGACCGCGAGTGCTCGAATTCAACTGCCGCTTCGGCGATCCGGAAACGCAGGTACAGATGCTTCGGCTCGAAGACGATCTCGCCGAGCTTCTCCTCAACGTCACCCGCGGCAACCTCGGCGACAGCAAGTTGAACTGGAAAAAGGAAGCGGCAGCCTACGTGGTGATCGCCGTGGACGGATACCCTGACGATCATCTGAAAGGCCAGGAAGTGGCCATCGATCCGATCAACGATCCGAACATTGTCCTCTTCCACTCCGGCACGGTGAAGCGCGGCAACAAGCTGCTGAACAATGCCGGGCGGGTGATCAGCGTCTGCTCGCACGCGGCGACTCTCTCCGAGGCGCTGGCGAAGGTCTATCAGGCGGCGCCCAAGATCCGCTTTGAAGGAGCGCGCTACCGCCGCGACATCGGCTATCGCGCGCTCGAGCAGCGGAAACAGGCCGTCGGGCAATGAGCGATCGTGAGTCCCTTCGCCCCGCGAAGTGGGGAGAAGGTGGGGCGGAGCGGCGGATGAGGGGCCCCTCACCTGGCCTTCGGCCACCCTCTCCCCGCTGTCGCGGGGCGAGGGCACTCGATTGGAGATCATCGTGAAGCGCTGGGTCTGCATCCTCATCGGCAGCGATTCCGACGCGCCGA
>WNEY01002914.1_pt1 | contig 12734 bp, 6 predicted proteins | sample 5400531 | NCBI WGS metagenome assembly WNEY01 (sample SAMN13153338, study PRJNA577476) | soil metagenome | isolation source: 200 cm saprolite under Douglas fir tree site 1 | place: USA:California | collected 2015-04-18
GTCCACCTGCCCTCCGCAGGCGAGGGCACCATACAGGCGAGCCAGTGCGCGCGCGGTCGTGTGCGCGTTCCCGGCCGGGATCTCCGCTTTCATCTCGCGGCCCTCGGCTGGGGGGCGATGATGGTCGTGGGTGCCGGATACCGAATCCTGCCCATGATCCTGCCGCCCGCGATGCCGCAGGGCTTCTGGGTCTACGCGAGCGCCGTTCTTCTGGAGTGCGGCATTGCGGGCCTCGTCTGGGGCTTTCTCGCCGGTGGCCGCGGCCTCAGCGTCTCGGCGCTTCTCATAGTCGCCGGATCTGTAGCTTCTTCTCGCGCGTCGTCTGGATGCTCCGCCACCGAAAGCCCGCGCCTTCCGAACTCCGCCGCCCCGATTGGGGCGTGGCGCACGCTCTTCAGGCGCTGGGGTATCTAGTCGTGGCCTGCGGGTTGGGGCTCTACCTTGCCGTCTCCGAACGCTCGGAGGCGACGCTCGCCATTTCCTCCGCGTACGGCGTGATCGGCCTCGTGGGCTTTCTCTCTCAGATCATCGTGGGGGTCGAGGCACGCGTCGTTCCTCTGTTTTCGTGGCTCTGGGGCTTTGCCGACCGCGCGTACGCCGAATCGCCGCCCTCGCTGCACCGGGTGCCAGCGCGTTCGCTTCAGGGCGTCGCGTTCATTCTCTGGACCGGCGGCGTTCCGGCCTTGGCCCTGGGCCTCGCCTCCGACCGGATAGTAGCCGTGTCGTTGGGAGCCGGAGCGCTGTTAATGGGGCTGCTCGCGAGCCTCGCCAACGCGATTGTGGTGCTGACGCGCTTGTGGCGGCGCTAATTGCTCGGCGCAACTGACAGCTGCACTCGTGCCCCCACTCTGCCCCCAATGCCGAAACGCCTCAGGGTGGCGAAATCTGGCACTCGACCATATGTTTCATTGCTTCAGTTGGTTGGGCTGGTAGGCCGTGTGGGGATCGAACCCACGACACCCTGCTTAAAAGGCAGGCGCTCTACCACTGAGCTAACGGCCTGGCGGTGATTTTAGCACCCTGACTCCGGTCGTGACGTGCGGCGTTTGGTGGGCATATACTGGCCTGGACACCACCCATGCGCACGCGAGCCCACGGCCTCCTGGCCGGCGCGACGATCCTGGCCGCGACGGCAGGTGTGCGCGCCGCCGCGCCGCCGGCGGTGCCGACCTCCGCCAAGCAGGCGGAGACGCTGGCCCCCGCCAGGCCGGCGGAGGCGCCGGGCCCCGCCGGGTACGCGGCGGTGCAGCCGATCTTCACCGCCAGGTGCGTGCGCTGCCACGGGCCCGAGAAACAGAAGAACGGGCTGCGCCTGGACACCCGGAGCGCGGCCCTCGAAGGCGGCATCGACGGTCCCGTGGTCATTCCTGGCGACAGCGCGAAGAGCGAACTGGTTCGCCGGATACTGGGCGAGACCAAGCCGCGGATGCCCTACCGCCAGCCGCCGCTGGACGCCGCGGAGATCGCGACGATCCGCGCCTGGATCGACGCCGGCGCGCCCGGCCCCGCCGTCGCGAAGACGGCCGAGGCGACGGCGCCGGCGAAGGCCGAGGCACCGCCGCAGAAACACTGGGCCTACGTGAAGCCCGTCCGGCCGGAGCCCCCGCCGGTGAAGCGCAAGGAGTGGGTGAAGACGCCGATCGACGCGTTCGTGCTGGCGCGTCTCGAGCATGAGGGACTCGAGCCTTCGCCCGAGGCGCCGCCGGAGATCCTCCTGCGGCGGGTGACGCTCGACCTCACGGGCCTGCCCCCCACGACGGCGGAGATCGACGCCTTCCTCGCCGACACCAGCGCCGACGCGTACGAGAAGGTCGTCGACCGGCTGCTCGCTTCCCCGCACTACGGCGAGCGCTGGGCCCGCCCCTGGCTCGACCTGGCCCGCTACGCCGACACCAACGGCTACGAAAAGGACCGCCGGCGCACGGGCTGGAAGTGGCGCGACTGGGTGATCACTGCCTTCAATTCCGACATGCCGTTCCGCCAGTTCACGATCGAGCAGATCGCGGGCGACATGCTCAAGGACGCGGGGCCCGACCAGCGGATCGCCACCGGCTTCCACCGCAACACGCTGCTCAACCAGGAAGGCGGCATCGACGTGGAGGAGGCGCGCTGGGAAACGCTGGTGGACCGGGTCAACACCACGGCCACCGTGTGGCTCGGCACCACGCTGGCGTGCGCGCAGTGCCACAACCACAAGTTCGATCCCTTCACCCAGAAGGACTACTACCGGATGCTCGCCTTCTTCGACAACAGCGAGTACCGGGTCGAGGGCGAGGGGCCGAAGGTCATGGACAAGTGGATCGTCGAGCCCGAGCTCGAGCTGGCCACTCCGGCCCAGGCGGCGCGCAAGAAGTCGCTCGATGAGGAGACCGCCCGCGTGCAGGCCCGGCTCGCGGCGACGACCCCCGCGCTCGCATTGGCGCAAGCGACCTGGGAGCGCGAGAGGAGCGCTCCCCCGCCGGCCTGGACGACGCTTCGGCCGACCTCCGCACGGTCTACGGGCGGGGCGACGCTGGAGGTGACCGACGACGGAATCGTGACGGCGAGCGGCCCCAACCCGGACCGCGACACGTACATCGTCGGCGCCCGCTTGCCGGCCGGGCGGCCCATCACCGCCTTTCGCATCGAGGCACTGGCCGAACCACCGCGCGGCACCCCGGGGCGCGCCGACTACGGCGCGTTCGTGGTCACGCGCCTCGCCGTGGAGGCCGCGTCGCCGGAGGGCCGGCGGCGCGCCGTGCCGCTCGCGCGAGCCGAGGCCGATTCGGATGCCAGCGCGGCGGGTCTCCTGGATCGCGACGCCGATACCGGCTGGGGTGGCTCCGACCCGAACCATTCCTACACGGCGGTCGTCCAACCCACGGCGCCCGTCGGTCCGGGGGGCAAGGTTGCGATCACGCTCGAGCACCAGGGCAAGCAGCCGCGGAACAACCTGCGCCGATTCCGTTTGTCGGTGTCGTCGTCGCCCAATCCATGGGGCGGCCTCGCCTTGCCCGACAAGATCCAGGCGATCGTGGCCACCCCGAAGCCGCAGCGGAGCGAAGGGCAGCGGAAGGAGCTGGCGGCCTACTACCGCGGGCTGAGCCCGTCGCGAGAGCCCGACCGCCGGAAGCTGCGCGAGCTGCGCAAGGCGCTGGTCGAGCTCGGCATCCCCACCGCCATGACGCTGCGCGAGAGACCCACCGGCGAGCGGCCATCGACGCCGCTGCGCGTCCGGGGCGCGTTCACCTCGCCCGGCGACCGGCTCTATGCGGCGGTTCCCGCCGCGCTGCATCCCCTGCCCGAGAGCGCGATGCCGAACCGCCTGGGGCTCGCGCTCTGGCTGGTGGACGAGAACAACCCGCTCACGCCGCGGGTCACCGTGAACCGCATCTGGGAGCAGTACTTCGGCCATGGGCTGGTCGAGACCAGTGAGGACTTTGGCAAGCAGGGCGAGCGGCCGAGCCACCCCGAGCTGCTCGATTGGCTGGCCACCGAGCTCCTCCGGCAAGGCACGCATCTGAAGCCGATCCATCGGCTCATCGTCCTCTCGGCGACGTATCGGCAGTCTTCGCGCGTGACGCCGGCGCTTCGGGAACACGACCCCTACAACCGGCTGCTGGCCCGCGGGCCGCGCTTCCGCATCGAGGCCGAGATGGTGCGCGACATCGCGCTGGCCGCCAGCGGGCTGCTCAGCGGCAAGGTCGGAGGCCCGAGCGTGTTCCCGTTCCAGCCCGAGGGCATCTGGGACAACCCGTACAGCGACGACCGCTGGCAGACGAGCGCGGGCGAAGACGGCTACCGCCGCGCCCTCTACACGTTCGCCCGGCGCACCGCGCCCTATCCCGGCCTCACGGTGTTCGACGCCCCCAGCCGCGAGTTCTGTACCGCGCGGCGCGTGCGCACCAACACGCCGCTGCAGGCGCTCACCACCCTCAACGATCCCATTTTCTTCGAGGCCGCACGCGCCCTGGCCGCGCGTACGCTCAAGGAGGCCGCGGCCGCGCCGGAGGAGCGAGCCGGGCTCGCGTTCCGGTTGTGCACCGCGCGGCGGCCGCAGCCGCCGGAGCTGGCCCCGCTTCTCTCCTTCGAGGAGCAACAGCTCGCGCGGTTCAAGGCCGACCCCGAAGCCGCGCGCGCAGTGGCCGGAGCCAAGGCGCCCGGCGAGGCCGCGGAGCTGGCCGCGTGGACGATGGTCGCCAACGTGCTGCTCAACCTCGACGAGACGCTGACCAAGGAGTGACGAACGTGAGGGACGACGACGCCCGCGAGCTGCTCAAGGGCATCACACGCAGGCACTTCTTCCGTCAGAGTGGTTTTGGCATCGGCGTCGCCGCCCTGGCGAACCTGCTGCGGGAGGACCTGTTCGTGCCTTCGGCCCGTGCGGCCGGGCCGCCCGGGCCCCACTTCGCGCCCAAGGCGAAGAGCATCATCTATCTATTCATGGCCGGGGCGCCGTCCCAGGTCGACCTGCTCGACTACAAGCCGAAGCTCTCGGAGCTGAACGGAACCAACGCCCCCGAGGACATCTTCAAGGGCGAGCGCTTCGCGTTCATCCGGGGCACGCCGCGCCTGCTCGGCTCCCCCTACCGCTTCGCCCGCCACGGTCACTCCGGCGCCGAGATCTCCGAGCTGCTGCCGCACCTGGCGACGATCGCCGACGACGTCGCCATCCTGCGCTCGGTGCAGACCACGCAGTTCAACCACGCGCCCGCCCAGATCTTCATGAACACCGGCCACCAGATCGTCGGCCGGCCCAGCCTCGGCTCCTGGCTGACGTACGGCCTGGGCAGCGAGAGCGCCGACCTTCCCGGCTTCGTCGTCCTGCTCTCGGGCGAGAACCAGCCCGACGGCGGCAAGAGCTGCTGGGGCAGCGGCTTCCTCCCCACCGTCTATCAGGGCGTGGAGTTCCGCTCCAAGGGCGATCCCGTCTTGTTCCTGCGCAACCCCGACGGCGTGCGGCCCGAGGACCGGCGGGCTTCGCTCGACCTGGTGAACGAGCTGAACCGGGCGCATTTCGAAGCGCAGGGCGACCCGGAGATCCAGACCCGGATCGCGTCGTACGAGATGGCGTATCGCATGCAGACCAGCGTGCCCGAGCTGATGGACATCGCGAAGGAGCCGCCGGCGATGCACGAGCTGTACGGGACCGAGCCCGGCCAGCGCTCGTTCGCCAACAACTGCCTGCTCGCCCGCCGGCTCGTCGAGCGCGGCGTGCGCTTCGTGCAGCTCTACCACCGTGGGTGGGACCATCACGGCACCAACTCACGCGACGACATCGTCAACCGCCTCCCCTCGCTGTGCCGCGAGACGGACCAGGCGGCGGCGGCCCTCGTGAAGGACCTCAAGCAGCGCGGCCTGCTCGACACGACGCTGGTCGTCTGGGGCGGCGAGTTCGGACGCACGCCGATGAACGAGGAGCGCAACGGCTCGAAGTTCCTCGGCCGCGACCATCACCCGCGCGCGTTCAGCATCTGGCTGGCCGGCGGCGGAATCAAGCCCGGAGTGACGATCGGGCAGACGGACGAGCTGGGCTACAACGCGGTCGAGGATGCGGTCGACGTCCACGACGTGCACGCCACCGTCCTGCAGCTGATGGGCGTCGAGCACACCCGGCTGACGTACCGCTTCCAGGGCCGCGATTTCCGGCTCACGGACGTGAGCGGGAACATCATCACCAAGCTCATCGCCTGAAAAACGCGGGGCGCACGAGCGCCCGGGAGGGACAACCATGCGGATGCTGCTCGTCCAACCACAGCAGGGGACGCGCTTCGGCCTCTCGCGGATCCTCACCGGTGAGCCCCTCGGGCTGGAGTGCGTGGGAGGCGCGGTGCGCTCCCGCGGCTACGACGCGGAGGTGGTGGACCTTCGGCTCGATTCCTGGGACGCGCTGGACCGCGCCGTCGACGATCCGCCGGCCGTGGTCGGCATCAGCTGCGCCTTCACCACCGACGTCTACCCTTCGCTGGAGATCGCCCGGTTCCTCAAGGATCGCTGGCCGGCCCTGCCGGTCGTGATGGGCGGCCACCATGCCAGCCTCGTGCCCGACGACTTCCTCCATCCCGGCTCCGGAGTGGATGCGGTGGCGATCGGGGAGGGGGAATGGACGAGCGTCGGCATCATGGACGCCCTCCGCGACCGCCAGCCCCTGGAGACCGTCCCCGGCGTGCTCACTTCCGCCAACAAGGGCAAGGGCAACGGCTTCAAGCCGCGGCCCTTCACCCGCGAGCTGGACGACCTGCCTCTGCCCGACCGCTCCCTCACCGCCCGCTACCGCCCCCGTTACCACCACGGCCTCGTCCCGCGTTCGGCGTCGGTGGAGACCTCCCGCGGCTGCCCGTTCGATTGCAACTTCTGCAGCGTCTGGGTCTTCTACGAACGGCGCGCGGGCCGGCGGTCACCCCTCTCGATCGTGCGGGAGCTTCAGCAGCTCGAGGAGGACCACGTCTTCTTCACCGACGACATCGCCTTCCTCAACCACGACTCCTACCGCGAGCTGGGCGAGCGCATCGAGGCGGAGGGGCTCCGCAAGACCTACGCCTGTGAGACCCGCAGCGACCTCGTCGTGCGCTACCGCGACCTGTTCGCGCGCTGGAGCCGCGTCGGCCTGCGCACGATCTTCCTGGGCATCGAGAGGATCGACGACGCCGGCCTGGACGCGGTCCGCAAGCGCACGAAGGGCGGCTCCAACACCAACGTACAGGCCATCCACATCCTGCGCGAGGAGGGGATCACCCCCATGACCACGTTCATCACCGATCCCCAATGGGGCGAGGAGGACTTCGACCGGCTCGAGGAGTTCATCGAGCGCCTGAGGCTGCCCAACGCCTCCTTCTCGATACTCACGCCGCTGCCGGGCACCGAGCTCTACAATGCGCGCCGGGCCGAGCTGGTCACGGACGACTACGCGTACTACGACATCCTCCACGCCGTCCTTCCCACCCGCCTGCCCGTGGAGCGCTTCTACGAGAGGATCGCGCGGCTCTACGGCAACACCCTTCGCGACACGCGGCCGAGCTGGGCCATGGTGCGCCGCGCGCTGAAGCTGGCCCTCGAGGGCAACTTCTGGTGCATGCGCCGCGTCTACGGCGCGGTGAAGGACGTGCGGACGCCGTCCGCCTACCTCGAGCCGCCGGTCCGCATCCGCGCGCCCAAGCGCCGCGCCTCCGGCACCTTCGCTCCGGCCAGCGCTTCTTAGTCCCCGGGCGGGGGTTCGTCAGCTTCGTCCGCGCGGTGCCTGCCGCTCACTGCCGCGGCGACACGAACTCCCCGGACGGATCGATCTGCTTGAGGGCGGTGACCTTGCCGTCGGGACCGACCGCGAACTCCACGATGACGTCCGAGAACTCCTTGACGCGGAACCGCCGCGGCTTCCAGGGGACGAGGGGCTGGAAGGGCTGGCCCGGCCGCACCACTCCCAGCGTTCCGCCGCGCAGCACCACTTCGAACTTCGCTCCCGTCGGCGTGAGGTACGTCCCGGCGTAGGGCTGCAGCGTGTCCGGAAGCGACAGCTCCCGCGGCACGCGGCGGTTGAACGCCACCTCCGCCTCGTCGAGCGAGATGAGCGCGCGATCGACCTCGCCCTGCGGGCTCGTGCCGAAGTTGACCGACCACTGGCCGTCCTGCTCGTCGTCGGGCGTGTCGAAGCGGTCGTAGTGGAAGTGGGCCAGCGGCAGCTTGATCTTGTGGAAGTCGAACTGCAGGCCGTCGCCCTTCTTCGCGATCGTCATGACGCCGTAGGCCGGGTGCTCGAACTCCCCGATGTAGTCATCGAGCGCGTGTGACGGCCGCGTGCCCTCCACCCGGCCCGCCCCTGCTCTTGCGCGCGCCTGCTTGCCGGCCTCCTTGCCTTTCAGCCGGATCGTGAGCTGTCGCTCGCTCCACGGCGTCAAGTCCAGCCCGAGCATGCGCTCGTAGGCGTTGTAGGCCACGACGTTGTAGAGCGGCGCCGCGTGGTCGCCGATCACGAGGACCACGACGCCGACCCCGTCGTAAGGCGCGACGAAGACCTGGGAATGGAAGCCGTTGATGTCGCCTCCGTGGTAGGAGACGAGGTGCCCGCGATACGAGGCGATCGAGCGGCCCGTGCCGTAGGCGACGTTGAGCACCTCACCCCAGCCGCGGGCCTCGAGCGCCGCGTTCGGCAGCGACAGCGCCGGAGCCATGGTCGCCTTGATCACGGCCGGCGGCACCACCGGCTTTCCGTCGACCTTGCCTTCGTTGAGCTGCGCGATCACCCACCGCGACATGTCCTCGAGGTTCGAGTTCATGGACCCCGCCGGGCCGATGCCCTCGGCCTCGCTGTAGTAGGGGATCGAGTAGATCTCGAAGGAATCGCGCCTCTCCGTGTAGGGGACGCCGTGCGCCGGCGCCTTCTGCAGGTCCGCGATGGAGAAGACGGTGCTCGTCATCCCCAGCGGGCCCAGGAGCCGCTCACGCAGGAAGTCCTCCCACCTCCGGCCGGAGAGGAGCTCGATCACGTAGCCGGCGCCCGCGTACATCATGTTGTTGTAGAGGAACGTCTGCCGCAGGGGCTGCGACGGCTCGAGGTACTTGAGCCGCTCGTAGAGCTCCTTACGCGTGAAGTCGGACTTGTACCAGATCGTGTCGTGCCGGGTGATGCCGGTGCGGTGGGAGAGCATGTCGCGGATGGTGACGGTCGCGTTCAGCTCGTCGTTGTAGAACTGGATCCCGGGCACGAACTGCCGCACCGGCTTGTCCCACTCGAGCTTCCCGTCCTCCACCAGCAGGCCCGCCGCGGTGGCCGTGAACAGCTTGGTGTTGGAGGCGATCGGCACGACCGTGCGGGAGGTAAAGGGCAGCTTCTGGCCGTAGTCTCGATAGCCGTAGCCCTTCGCGAAGATCACCTGGTCCTTGGCGATCACCGCGACCCCGATGCCCGGCACGTTCCAGTCCTTGACGACCTTCTGCATGTAGGCGTCGAAGCCATCCAGCCGGCGGGCCGGGTCGGGGGTCTTCACCTCCGCCGCGCGAAGCGGCGATGCGAGAGCAGCGAGGACCATCGTCATGGCGAAGAGACTGCGCATTGAGAAGCTCCTTCGACCGGTAGCCTATCGCATCGGCTCGCCGGGCGGCGCGGGCGTGGGCGTGGCCTCGCGTGGCTGCAGCCGCTCGAATGCCTCCAGCTCCTTCTGGGCGAGGTCCTCGCGACCCGTGCGGCGGTAGGCCTGGGCCAGCCGGTAGTGAGCCTGGGCCATCTCCGGCTCCAGGCGGACGGCCTCCTCGAGGGCGGCGGCGGCCTCGCGATAGCGCCGCTGGTCGGAATAGAGCACACCGAGCTGGAAGCGCGCCTTGGCCAGCCGCGGATCCAATGAGGCGGCCTTGCGGAGGTGGGCCTCGACGTCGCGGGGCGGGGCCGTGCCGGGATCGCCCTTCCACAGGCTCATCGCATAGTAGAAGTGTCCGAGCGCGCTCGTCGGCTGCTGCGCGACGAAGCCCGCGAGGCGCCGGGTGACCTCGGGCGAGAGCGCCGCCGACACCCCGTACATCTCGCCCAGGAAGAGGTACGGCCGCGGGTCGCTCGGCTCGAGGTCGGCGGCCGCGCAGAAGGATCGGATGGCGTCCTCGTACTGGCCTCGCGAATACAAGGCGATGCCCAGCGCGACCTGAAGCCGGGCCGAGCGGGGATGTCGCTTGACCGCTTCGTTCAGAACGTCGGTCGCCGGTCGGTACGCCCGGAGCTGCAGCAGGTTGTTCGCCCAGTCGAAGAGGTTCTCCTCGGTGGGGTCCATGTGCGCGGCCTTCTGATACTCCTCCTCGGCCACAAGCAGGTTGCCCGCCGCCTCTTCCGCGTCACCGAGCAGGTGGTGCAGCTCGGCGGTATCGCGGCGCGCGAGCAGGGTACGGATCAGCTCGGCCGCCTGCGCGGGCTGTCCCCCTTGCAAGTAACGGATCGCACGCCTCAGCTCGACATCGATCGCGGCGTCGTCGGTCGCGAATGCGGCGCGCTCCGCTCCGCGTGCGGCGTCATAGAGCGCCTCGCGTTGGAATGTGGACCGAGCGCAGCGAGGTCCCGCTGGCGCGGCTCCACGCAGTGGAGGCGCGCAGCAATCCACCGCGAGGCGACCGAGGAAACGCTCCGCTGCGCGCGCCGAACGCCGGGGCACTTGTGAAGCGGACGCCGGCACCGCCACGGCGAGGGCCATGGTCAGCACCAGCGATGCCGAGCGCCACGGGTTCACCAGTAGAGCTTGAGCCCCAACTGCACCTGCCGCGCATTGTTGGCGGTGGCGGTGATCAGCCCGAAGATCGCCTTGTTCGAGAAGTTCGTCGACGACGGCAGCTGGAAGCTCGCCGTGTTGGTCACGTTGAATGCCTCCGCGCGCAGCTCGAGCCGCGTCCCTCTCACCCGGACCTGCTTGGCGACCGTCAGGTCCAGTTGCCGGAAGGGCGGACCCGTCACCTGCGTCCGCGTGCCACCGAGCGGCGCGAAATCGGTCTGCCCGATCGTGGTGGCCGCCGGCGGGTCCTTGAAGGCGTCCGGGTTGTAGAACTGCGTGATGTCATGCTTGCCGGCGTACGGGTCTCCGACGAGCAGCGCGACGCACCCGGCGCCGGAGGTGGTGGCGACCGTGCAGCCGATGGTCTGCGGTTGGCCGCTGTAGGCCATCAGGATCCAGCTCACGTTCCAGCCGCCCAGGAGCGCGCCCTTGAAGGGCAGCTCCCAGGTGCCGTTGAAGACGAGCGCGTGCTTGGTGTGGAAGTAGGCGAGGCCCCATTCGTTGTCCAGCCCGCCCCAGCCGGCGAGGTTGTAGCCGCGGAAGCCCGGACCGAAGCCGCCGCCGCTCAGCAGGTCCCCGTAGTTGGCGCGCGCCTCGGCCAGCGTGTAGTTGATCTGGAACTGGAGGCCGTTGTGCATCCGGCGGATGAACTTCGTCTGCAGCGAGTTGTAGGTGCCGCTCCCGACCGGCGCCGCGAAGTTGAAGCCGCCCGTGAAGTCGGGGAACGTCCGGAACAGGTTGGCGTTCAAGCCGGGAGGCAGCACCTGGGTCACGCCGTTCGAGCCCACGAACGTCTCGACGTGGCTGGACCGGGAGCCGACATATCCTACCTCGACCGCGTGGTGGCTCCCCAGCTCATGTTGGAAGGTGAGGTTGTAGGTCTGCACGTACGGTGTCGTGTAGTCGAACGTGACCCCGCGCAGGTTGAGGCTGGGACCGCTCACGGCCGCGGTATTGTCGGTCGGGATGCTGGCCAGCCCGCGGCCGATGACCGCGACCGAGCCGTCGGGATAACGGACGGGGGTGACATCGTTGACCCGGTTGTAGTTCAAGGTGTACTGGAAGGGATAGTTGTAACCCAGGCTGGGGTTCCCGCCGCGGTTCTCGAAGGCGCCGTAGAAGAGCCCGTAGCCGCCCCGCACGACCAGCTTCTGGTAGGGCTGCCAGGCGAAGTCGAGGCGAGGGGCGAAGTTGTTCTTCTGGGGCCGGCCGATCCCGCTGCCGAACTCATCGCTGTAAACGAGATTGATGCCGTCCTTGGCCAGCACGTCCTTGAAGGACTGCGACAGCGGGATGTCCCGGTGCCGGGCGGGGATGATGTACTGCGCCTGTCCCGGCGGGCCCGGCACGAAGTTGGCCTGCTCCCAGTTGTCGTCGCCCATGAGGCTGAAGTAGTCCCACCGCAGCCCATAGTTCACGCTGAGCTTGGAGTTCACGCGCCAGCTGTCCTGGACGTAGGCGCCGAAGTAGCTCCGCTGGCTGCCGATCTGGCCGAACGGCGACGCCTGGACCTGGTTGGCCCCGCCGAGGAAGTCCACTCCCCCCGGAACCGTGGACCTGATCGGCGCGAGCAGGAACTGGGCCCGGCCGGTGCTGACGTCCTGCCGGTTCGGGATCGAGGTGAAGAAGCCGTCGTAATTGAACCGCCCGCGCGCCCAGGGGGGCCCCGTCCAGGGCAGCTTGATGCTCTGCGCCATGAAGCCGGTCTTGAAGGAGTGGGATTTGTAGATCTTCGTGAGGTTGTCGGTCAGCTGCAGCGTGTTGCTGAGGCGCTCGGCCACCAGCCAATCCACGGCGCCCATCTGCCGGAGATCACCCATGAAGATGAGGGGGAGGCCTCCGTTGCCCGCGATCTGCGGGATGCCCTGGATGCCGAACTGGCCGGGGATGTTGCCCGTGTCGTCGCCGAGGGGCTGGAGGCGGTTGATGTACTCGCGGCTGAAGCCGAAGCGGGCCTCGTTCACCAGGGTGGGCGAGAGGGTGCGGGTGTAGCTCAGGGCCAGGCCGTGGATGCGGCCGCTCTCGTCCCCCTCGAAGTAGCTCCCGCCGTCGGCGATGCCCTCGAACGGGGCGGGCTTGTGCCGGCTGGTGTCGGCGAAGCTGTAGCGCGCGAAAACGTGGTCGCTGTCGCTGAAGTGATGGTCGAGCCGGACGTCGAAGTTGTGGATCCTCTCCGTGTTGGTCCGGTTGGTCACGAAGTTGTTGACGAGGCCCGCCTGGTTCGGCAGGGGGAAGAGGCTCATCAGCTTGACCGCGCTCGGGTCCAGGCGGCCGGCGGGAATGATGTTCCCCGAGAAGGGATCGCGGACGTAGCCGGTTCCGGTGGCCACCCGACCGGTGATGGGATCGATCTGCCCCTGGGTCACCGGGCGCGTGGTCGCGGGATCGAAGATCGTGCCCAGGGGCACGGTGCGACCGAGGAGGTCGGGGCCGCGGGTGCCGTTCTGGCCCGTGATCAGGTCCGAGAAGTCGGTGAATCCGCTGTCCCGTTGGAGCTTGGTGGGGACGTTGACC
>WNEY01002915.1_pt1 | contig 12733 bp, 12 predicted proteins | sample 5400531 | NCBI WGS metagenome assembly WNEY01 (sample SAMN13153338, study PRJNA577476) | soil metagenome | isolation source: 200 cm saprolite under Douglas fir tree site 1 | place: USA:California | collected 2015-04-18
CCGCAGGCTCTGGTGGCGGCGGCCGCCGTCGGCTGGCTCCCGCTCGGCCACCGTCGAGGGCACCGGGTTCGTGCAAAAGGCCCAGCTCAATCACATTCTGAAAGACGATGTGTGCCACCGGTTCCTGACCCTGCGTCAGGCCCAGCGCGCGCTGGAGACCAACTGGTACGCGGCCTGGCTCAAATACGTGGTCGCCACCGGCCATTTCTGATTCCGCGCGCTTCGCGCGCGTGCTTGCGGCCATAGACCCGCGCTCTGTTGCCTGCGGGGGGACGACCCCCCGCAGGCCCAGCGCCTTCGGCCTTTTGGCTCTACGATGGAGCACTGCGACTCCTCGAGAAGGCAGGCTGCCATGCAGGGGCGGATTGATCGGGTCACCGGCGCCGTGAACACATACCTCATCGGCGACGACGATGAGGTAATCGTCATCGATCCCGGCGAAGAGGCGTCGGCCGTGCTCGATGCGGTCGGTGACCGGGAAATCGCGGCTGTGATCTGCACGCACGGGCACGCCCAGCACGTCGCCTGCGCCTTCGAGGTCGCCAAGCGGGATGATGCGCCGGTCGCGCTGCACCCGGGTGACCGCCTGCCGTGGCGCGACGCGCACGGCAGCACGCACGCCGACATCGACATGGAAGATGGCGGCGTGTTCGAGATCGCCGGCGTCACTTTGGAGGTCATCTCCACCCCCGGGCACACCTCGGGCTCGGTCAGCCTGTACTGCGACGAGCTCGGTGCGATGTTCACCGGCGACTGCGTCGGGTCCGCCGGGCCGGTGCCGCACGACGGGCAGTTCACCGACTTCGCCCGCCAGCTCAGCTCGATCGGCGCCAGCATCTTGACCCTGGACGGGAAGACGAAGATCCTGCCCGGCCACGGCGACGAGACGACCGTCGCGGTCGTGGAGCGACGGTTCGATTCCTGGGTTTCGGCCGGCCCGGATGGACTTCTCGGCGCTAAGGGTGACGAGACCGACTAGTCGGAAGCTGGGCAACAAACCCGGGCCATGCTTTCTTCGTCGAAACAGGCTGTCGGTAGTAGACGGCAAGATGGAACCCGAGTTGACTCATTTAGTGCGCACCCGGGGACTCCGGCAGCCGTTTTGGTGCGCAAAGCTGGCCCTGGCGGACCGTGAACGGGCAGGTGCAGGCATGGAAGCCAGAATGGTGAGTCATCTCAGGTCACATCATTCACGCGAATGCCATTTGACCACGCTCACCCCGGGCCCGGTCCGCCATGATCATCTTCCGGAACAGATGAATGTGCGCTTTCATCTGGATTTCCGGGGATGAATATGCGCATTCATCTTTCGGACCCACTCCCGAATAGTCGCCTGTGCCTGTTTAGTCCGTTAGGTGAACCCGTCCTGGCGGAGCCGGGCGCCGGCCTGCGCGCCGAGCGGCCAGGCTCGCCTCGGCAAAGACCGCCCGGTCGGCGGCTCGGATGAGCGCGCAAATTCCGCCCTCGCGGACTGTGAACATGCAGGCCAAAACCTCGCGTCAGCCCCGAGATCCAGAATCGTGAGCCAACTCAGGAAACAGGCTGTCGGTAGTAGACGGCAAGATGGAACGGTGCAGCAACTTGAATTGGACGGGATGCCGCGCCGCCTGTATCAGTGCACGCCGAGTCGATTGCGGGCCTGGCTCGACTGCCCGCGTCGGTACCGGATGACCTATCTGGACCGTCCGACGCCGTCGAAGGGACCGCCGTGGGCGCACAACAGCTTCGGCGCCAGCGTGCACAACGCGCTGGCGGGCTGGTGGCGGCTGCCGCGCGAAGGGCGGACGCGGGAGGCGGCCGGACGGCTGCTTGAGAGCGGCTGGATCTCCGAGGGCTACGCCGATGGCGGTCAGTCGGTCAAGTACCTGGCCAAGGCCAAGACGATGGTCGAGCGCTACGTCGCTGGCCTGGACCCGGCGGTCGAGCCGATCGGGGTCGAGCGGGTGGTCGCGACAAAAACTGAGCTGATCGCGGTCTCCGGGCGGATCGACCGGCTCGATGACCGGCGGCTGCCGTCAGGCCCCGACGATGCGGGCGAGCGGCGGCGTGAGCTGGTCGTGGTCGACTACAAGACCGGGCGGTCGACGCTGACGGTCGACGACGCGCGATCCTCGCTCGCGCTGGCCCTGTACGCGCTGGCGGCCGGGCGGGTGCTGCGGCGGCGGTGCGCCAAGGTCGAGCTGCATCACCTGCCGACTGAGCAGGTCGTGGGCTGGGAGCACACCAAGGAATCGATGGACCGGCAGCTGCGCCGAGCCGAGGACATCGCCGGGGAGTGCGCGGCGGCCGATGAGGCGTTCAAGGCCGGGCAGCAGTCGGATCGGATCGACACCCAGCTGTACGGGCCTGAGCGGGCCGTAGAGACAAGCGCTGTGCGGACCTCGGCCAGCGGGCAGATGGACGAGATCTTTCCGCCGCAGCCGGGGATCTGGTGCGGCTGGTGCGATTTCCGGGCGCACTGTCCCGTTGGGCGGCTGGCTTCACCTGCGCGCCTGCCCTGGGATGGGCTGGCGACCGATGACGAGACCTGCTAAGGGCAGGCTGGCTGGGGCGATCCTCATGGTCGCCCTGGTCGCCCTGGTCGGCTGTACGGCCAGCGGGGATAAGATCGGGCCGCTCGGCGGTCCTGGGGATCCCGGCCAGATCTGCAATCCGCTGCGGCCTGGCCAGGTGCTCTCTTACGGATTTACCGGCATCCGCAACAGCGGCCATTCGACGGTCATGATCGACCGCGTCGGCCTTGCCGACATTCGCGGACTCAAGGTGATAGCGGCTTACGTCGTCCCTGGTACCTCCCGGTTCCTCTACGGGAGTGCATATGGTTACCCGCCCGTGCGGCCGCTGCCGAGCGGAATTGACTGGGCCGCACGTCAGCGAGCCGACGGCGCGAAATTGCCACCCATGAAACTCTCGCAGGAAGACAGCTTGCTGCTCGTGATCAAGCCGATTGGTCACCGCGGTGCGGCCAGCGGAGTCGATATCTGGTATCACGCCGACGGGCAGCACTACCACCTCAAAACCTCCACCAGCTTGGTGACTTTCGACCGGCGCGCGTGCGCTGAACCGCACCCGGTCCGATCCTCCGTCGCTTGATGGGCTCCTGGCAGCCGCTATCTGGTCGTTTCCGCGTGGTTCCAGAAGCTGGTGAGCATCGCGGCGGTCGTCTCTGGCGCTTCGACGGCTGGTGAGTGGGCGGCTTGGGGGATGCAGATACGTTCGGCGCCAAGCCGCTTGGCCATCAGGTCCTGCACGTCGGGCGGCCAGGCGTCGTCGTTCTCGCCGTAGCTGACCAGGACCGGGAACGTGGCCGCGCGCCGCGCCAGTTCGATGGTGCGGTCCTGCCAGTCGAGCAAGTGGCCGGCCATTGCCGCCAGGCCGAGCGGACAGCTAAGCAGCGCCCGCTTTTCCAGGAAGTCGATGATGTGGGCTGGGGTGCCGTCGGCCTGTGCCTGCGGCCGCAGCTGGGTCTGCCAGACGTGCGCGATCATCGGAGCGAGTTCTTTGACTTCGTCGCCGGCCGGGGCCAGGAAGTCGAGCAGATCGCGGAGCGCTTCGGCTCGCGCGCCGCCGATGGTGCCTGGCCCTGAGCAGAGCAGCGTGAGCGATCTCGGGGCCGTGCGGTCCGCGAGGGCGGCCTGGCGGGCGATTAGCCCGCCAAACGAATGCCCGACCAGGTGCACCCGGCCGGTGTCGTCGGCGACCATCGCGGCGACGGCCAGGACGTCGTCGGCGAGCTGGTCAGGCGCATAGCCGTCCCGGCCGGAGGCCGGCCCGGATTCGTACTGGCCCCGCAGGTCGATCGCGGTGACGGCTCGTCCGGCGGCGGCGAGCGGCTCGAGGATGGCGAGGAAATCTTCCTTGCTGCCGGTGTAGCCGGGTACGAGCAGTGCTGGCTGGCGCTGCCCGATGCCACCGGCCGGATCGGCGCGAAGCGCCGCGAACGAGCCGCGGGCCGTTCGGATCTGGGTAACTCGAACGCGCGGGGATAGCTCCAACGATCGCGGCGTGCTCACAGTGCCTCTTTCCGGGCTCCGGGCGCTCTTAAGGCATCTTCCGGCTCGGCAGCATACCCACCACAGGTCCCCAAAACCGAACCGCCGGTTGGCGGTGACCCGCCCTGCACACGGAACCGCCCGGCCCCGGCCCCGCCTGAGCTAGGCGTGAGTTGGCGCCGATAAGTCGGCGGTTATGTCGCGGAGTTCGGTGGGGCTGGCTGGGCGGGTCGAGGTGACCGGGGTGCCGCGCCTGGTGCGCTTCCTTGACCGCTTGGCCTGGCCGGTCTGGTCGTCCTGGCCCGCCTGGTTCGCGGTCCGGCCGGCGTGCTGGCCTGAGTTGCGCTGCTGGCCACCGGATCGCTGGCCTGATCTGGAGCGGGAGCCGTGGCCGCGGGATTGGCCAGGTGGCTGACTCCGACGCGAGCGGTTCTTGCCGGTCTCACCGATGTCTTCGAGATCCTCGGCCTCCAGCCCGGCTCGGTCCCGCTGGACCTTGGGCAGCGTTCCGGCCGCGCCGGCCGGGATCGCCAGCGAGCTGAACAGGTGCTCGGAGGTGGAGTACGTCTCGACCGGCTCTGGGTGGCCGAGCTTCAGCGTCTCGTTGATCATCTTCCAGCGGGTCAGGTCCTGCCAGTCGACGAACGTGACCGCGACCCCGGTGCGGCCGGCTCGGCCGGTCCGCCCGATCCGGTGCAGGTACGCCTTCTCGTCCTCGGGGCATTCGTAGTTCACGACGTGGGTCACGTCATCCACGTCGAGGCCGCGTGCGGCTACGTCGGTCGCGACGAGCACATCGATCTTGCCGCCGCGGAACGCGCGCAGGGCGCGTTCGCGCTGGCTCTGGCCAAGGTCGCCGTGCACGGCGGCGGCGGCGAAGCCGCGGTCGGCCAGCGTGGTGGTGACCTGGTCGCAGGCGCGCCTCGTTCGGCAGAACACGATCGTCAGGCCACGGCCCTGCGCCTGCAGCACGCGAGCGAGCACTTCGATCTTGTCGAGCTGATGCGCGCGGAATACGTGCTGATCGGTGGTCGGCACGTGCGCGGGTTCGTCGTGCTGCTCGGCCCTGATGTGGGTGGGCCGGTGCAGATGCCGCCTGGCCAAGGTGACGACTTCGGCCGGCATCGTGGCCGAAAACAGCATCGTCTGCCTGGTGATCGGGGTCAGCTTCAAGATCGCTTCGACGTCGGGCAGGAAGCCGAGATCGAGCATCCGGTCGGCCTCGTCGAGAACCAGCGCCTGCACTCCGGACAGCTTGAGCTGGCCCTGGCGGGACAGGTCAAGCAGGCGGCCGGGCGTTCCGACCACGATGTCGACCGTGGCGAGCGCCTCGATCTGCGGCTCGTAGGCACGACCGCCGTACAGCGTGACTACGTTCACGTCGGTGCGCTTCGAGGCGATGCGAAGGTCGTCGGCGACCTGGATGGCGAGTTCTCTCGTCGGCACGACGACCAGGCCGCGGGGGGCCGAGGGCTTGCCGCGCTCTGCGCTCATGATCTCCTGCAGCATCGGGATCCCGAACGCGAGCGTCTTGCCGGTGCCGGTCCTGGCCTGTCCGATGATGTCGTGGCCGTCCAGGGCGATCGGCAAGGTCAGCGCCTGGATCGGGAACGCGTGGGTGATGCCGGCGGCGCGAAGCGCGGCGGCTATCGGCTCGGCCACGCCGAACTCTTCGAAGGCCTTGAGCGCGGTGACTCCGGCCACATCGGTTACTAGATCAGCTGCTACGTCAGCGTCGATAAGATCAGTTGTCGCTAGGTCTGGTGGTGTTGTTGATGGTGGTCTCATTGATAGGTCTGGTGTTGTCAAGTCTTGCGTAGTCAGGGCTTCCGCCTCCATCGGGTGTCCTGCGGTCCGCCAGTCGCTTGGGCGACCGGTCCGGCTACCGCAGGAGTTGGCTGACCCGTCCAGGCGCGCGAGCGTCACGGTGCTGGCCCGAGGGACGACCCCCGGAGCCCCGCAGTAGGACAACGCGATCGAGCGGTCACCTGGGCGAGTCGGGCGTGACGCGCAGGCTAGACACACTTCCGGCCGTCACCGTCCCCCCACCTTGCAACGCGACCTGGGGTAATCGCATTCCAAGGTTAAGCCGCGACTCAGTGTAGCAATTGGTGGTTCACGCTGGTGGTGCTCACCCGGGCTAGATCGTGAGCCGGGCGAGCGCTGCCGTTGTTACGCTGCCGATGTGAGCGAGCAAACGGCAGCGGCGAATATGGACGGCGTCATCGATGTGCTGGGGTTGCTGGCCTACGCCTCGCTGGTCGCGTTCTTCCGGCTGGCCGACGACGCGTCGCTGGCGGTGTCCCTGGCCGACAAGGCCGACCTGGGCGCAATGGCCGTCGCCGAGTTCGGTCATTTCGATTTGCTGCGACGGCGGATCACCGAGCTTGGCGTCGACCCATCGCAGGCGATGCAGCCGTTCGTCGAGCCGGTCGATGAGTTCCACGCTCGGACCGCGCCCGCTGACTGGCTCGAAAGCCTGGTCAAGGCTTACGTGGGCGACGGCATCGCGGCCGACTTCTACCGGGTGATCGCCGAGCTGCTCGACCCGCCGACCCGCTCACTGGTGCTCGAAGTGCTGGCTGTCACCGGTCACGCTCAGTTCGCGATCAAGCGGGTACGGGAGGCGGTCGACGCCGACCCAGTGCTGGCGGGCCGGCTCGCGCTGTGGGCGCGCCGCCTGCTCGGAGAGGCACTGAGCCAGGCGCAGCGGGTCGCCGCCGACCGCGAGCCGCTGGCCCGGCTGCTCGCCGGGGGATCACCAGCCCAGCTCGGCGAGATCGGCCGGATGTTCGCCTCGCTGACCGACGCGCACGCTCAGCGGATGGAGGCGCTCGGGCTGACCGAGCCAGACGCTTAGGTCCCGAAGCCGATGCGGCGGGGCTCGGCCGAGCCGACTTCTACGTAGGCGATTTTCGCGGCCGGCACCAGCACGATGTTGCCGTGGTTGTCCTTGAGCTTGAAGACTTTGTTGTCGGCCAGTGCGTCGGCCAGGGCCTCCTCGAGGTCCGCGGCCGAGGCGTCGGTCTCGACCAGGAGCTCACGCGGGGCCATCTGAATGCCGACCTTGACTTCCACGTAGATCCTCCGCTCAGCAAGACCCAACATCGGGGGGTTCCGGGGGGCGTCCCCCCCGGGGCCAGCACAGCTGCCGCTAGCCAGGCTAGCCCGCACGCCGGGCTTGGAGGTCTTCAAGGCCGACCGGCCTGCTTACGCCTGGAGCGAAAGCCCCCTAGGTAGCTTTATGCCTAATCGTTGGAATGAACTTCGGCGGCGAGCGGCCAGTCGCTGATGCCTCGCCAGGCCAGCCTGGCCAGCATGTCCTCGGCCGTCCCCTTGTCGATCGTGCCGTCGCTGCTCAGCCAGTATCTGGCGCTGACCTGGGCCATGCCGACGAGCGCCATGCCGAGCAGGTCGGCCTCCTCGTCGCTGACGCCGGCGTCTTCGCGAATGAACTCGCTGACCATCTCGCCGCACTCGGCGATCGCGCGATCCAGCCGGGCCCGCACCGCGGGCTCGTTGCTCAGATCGGACTCGAAGACCAGCCGGAACGCCTCGCCGGCCCCGCTGACGTACTCGAAGAAGGCGCGGAACGTGGCCGGTACCCGTTGCTTGTTCTCGGTCGTCGAGGCCAGCGCGGCCGAGACCGCGCCAACCAGTTCGGCCACGCTCTCGTCGAGCAGCGCCAGGTACAGCTCCAGCTTTCCGGGGAAGTGCTGGTAGAGCACGGGCTTGCTCACGCCGGCTCGCTCGGCGATCTCGTCCATTGCTGCCGCGTGGTAACCCTGTGCGACGAAGACCTCTCGGGCGGCGCCGAGTAGCTGCTTGCGCCGCGCTGGGCGGGGCAGACGGGTGTTGGCGCCTCTGGCTTGCGACGTCGCGATCACGTTCAGTCTCCGATAACTGATCGGGCAATGGTCAGGACCGATCCAGACAGTCCATCCTACGGCCGGGTAACCGCATCGGCGATCGCTCGCTGTGCGGTCGCGCTCGCAGACTGCGTACAGGAGCGCCGTACATGAGGCGTGTACAGGAGCGTTCGGCTAGCGGTAGTCGTCTTCGTCGAGGCTTACTTCCCTGGCCTGCTCGGCCGCGTCGGCCGGGTCAACCTCAAGCGGAAGCCGACCGGGCGCCTCCGGCTCCTCAGCGTCCTCCGCGTCGGCGGTGACCTGCTGGTTCTGTTCGACTACGTCGCCGAGTGGCTTGTTATTGCCGCTGTCGGTCATCTGCCGACCCCCTCAAGATGAAGTCCGTCCACTCGAACATATTGCCGAATAGCTACAGTGGGGCAACGCTGGTAGTACAAGCACTGCTATCAACACCATGTATCAGCACTCGGTCCAGCTGGGTAGGGAGAGGTCATGCACAGCATGTGGAAGGGCTCGATTTCCTTCGGCTTGGTCATGATCCCCGTGCGACTTTACGCCGCGACAGAGCAGAAGGACATCTCGTTCCGGCAGGTGCACCGCGAGGATGGCGGCCGGATCAGGTTCCGCCGGTTCTGCTCGGTCGACGGCGACGAAATCCCGTATGAGGACATCGCCAAGGGCTATGAGCTGCCGACGGGCGAGATGGTGATCCTGACCGACGAGGACATGTCTGACCTGCCTCTTCCCACCACCAAGGCAATCGAGGTGCTGCAGTTCGCTCCGGCCGAGCAGCTCGATCCGATCCTGTTCAACCGCAGCTACTACGTCGAGCCCGAAGCCGCGGGCTCACGGGCGTACGTGCTACTGCGCAACGCGCTCGAGCAGTCGGGCCGGGTGGCGATCGCCCAGGTCGCGCTCCGCCAGCGGGAGTCGCTGGCCACGCTCAGGGTCAGGGAGGGCGTCCTGGTGCTCGAGACGCTGCTGTGGCCCGATGAGATCCGGGCTACCGTGTTCCCGTTCCTTGACCAGGACATCGAAGTCAAGCCGCAGGAGCTGGCGATGGCTTCCTCCTTGATCGACTCAATGACCGCCGACTTCGCCACCGACGCGTACCACGACAACTACCGGGAAGCGCTGATCGAGCTGGTCGAGGCGAAGGTGGCGGGCCGCGAACTGATGCAGCCAGGCACGCTCGAGATCGCGGCCAGCCCGGCGGTGAGCCTGACCGACGCGCTCAAGGCCAGCCTTGAAGCGCAGAAGAAGGACGTCAAGGCGATTGGTTCGGGTTCGGGTTCCTCGGGTTCCTCGGGTTCGGCGGGTTCCTCGGGCGCGGCGAAGGCCGACGACAAGGCGGACGGAGACGGCGAGGCGAAGCCGCGGAAGTCTCGTACTACGAAGGCCGATGCGGGCAAGACGAGCAAGAAAGCCAGCTAACGCGTCGTACCGGCCGCATTGCGGCGAGTAGGCGCGCAAAACGGCTAAATCCGACGATGAATGACATGCTATGAACCGAGTGCGATGCTAGCCGTATGTTGATCGCGGCAGCGCGCATCATTACCGCCGATGGCCGGTCGTCGGGTCCGAACGCGATTCTCGCGCCCGGTTACATCGACTGCTCCGGTGGCCGCGTCGTCTCCGTGTGCGCGGGCCGGCCGGCCAGCAGGCCCGACGTGTGGCTAGGCCGCGGGTTCTTGCTGCCGGGCTTGGTCGACCTGCAGGTCAACGGCTACGCGGGGGTCGAACTCGCGGGTGCGGACCTGGCCGGCGTGGCTTCGGTCGCCGAGCGGTTGCCGCAGACCGGGACGACCTCGTTCATGCCGACGTTCATCACCAGCCCGATCGAGGTGCTGGAGGGCGCGCTGCGCCGCGGCGGCGAGATCTTGCCGCAGCTGGCCGAAGCTCCCGGGCTGGCCCGCATCCTCGGAATTCACGCCGAAGGGCCGTTCATCTCGTCGAAACGGCGCGGCGCGCACAACCCAGACTGGATCATCACTCCGACCCCCGATGCGATCGAGAACCTGCTTAAGGCCGGTTCGCCGTACCTGCGCCTGGTGACGATCGCGCCCGAACTCGATGGCGCGCTGGCTGCGATCAAGCAGCTGGCCGAGGCCGGGGTGGCCGTCAGCGTCGGCCACTCGGACGCGACCGCACATGAGGTCAGCATGGCCGCCATGTGCGGCGCGACGATGGTCACCCACTTGTTCAACGCCCAGCGCCCGATGCATCACCGCGAACCCGGCGTGGTCGGCCAGGCCCTGGCCGACAGCCGGCTGAGCAGCAGTCTGATCGCCGATCTGCATCACGTGAGCGGTCAGGTCATCGCGGTCGCGTTCGCGGCGGCGCCCGGCCGGATTTTCCTGATCTCGGACGCCGCCGCGTGCGCGGGCATGCCGCCAGGGACATACCTGCTCGGCGGCGAGCCGATAGAGCTGGGCGACGGCGACGGGACGCCTCCGGCCAGGGCCGACGGCACGCTGGCCGGTTCGGCCCTGCGGATGGATTCGGCGGTCGCCAACCTGGTCGCGACCGGAGTCGGGCTGGTCGACGCGGCCAGAGCCGCGACCCGCATTCCCGCCGACCTGATCGGCCGGCGGGATCTCGGCCGGATCGCTCCCGGCGCGGCCGCCGACTTCACCTGGCTGAGCGACGACCTGCGGGCGACCGCGACCTGGGTCGGCGGGCGGCAGGTCTACGGCCCGCCGCTGAGCTGACTCGGTCGGCCGGTCGCCCGCGCGGCCAGCTACCCTGGTCAAGCCATAGATGGTGCATCAAGTAGCGCAGCGGCACGAACAGGACGGGGTTCGGGTGGAGTCTCCGGCATCGCAGGATCGATCGCAGACGACGCACATGCGGGCCGAGATTTTCGCCCAGCCAGCCGCGCTTGCGGCCACGATCGATGCGTTGCTCCCCCGTACGGGCGAGATCGCTGAGGCCGCCGCCGGTACCCGGCAGGTGCTGTTCTTCGCTCGCGGCACGTCCGACAACGCGGCCGTGTACGGCAGCTACCTGATCCAGACCGCGGCCGGCCGGCTGGCCAGCCTTGGCTCGCCATCGGTCGCCACCACGTACCGCAGCCGGATGGACCTGTCCGGCGTGCTGGCCGTCGGGCTGTCCCAGTCCGGGCGCACCGCCGAGATCATCGAGACGTTGCAATGGGCGCGCGACTGCGGCGCGCGGCTGGTCGCGATCACGAACTCGGAGGGCTCGCCGATCGCCGACCTGGCCGACGTCGCCCTGGTGACCGAGGCCGGCGTGGAGCGCGCGGTCCCGGCCACGAAGACGTTCACTTGCCAGCTGGCCGCGCTGGCGGTGCTGTCGATCGGTTTGGGTGCCGACCTTGATGTTGGCGAATTGCACCGGTTGCCGGCGGCGATCGATGAACTGCTGGCCGGAGCCGCTAGCGCCAGCTATGGCCTGGACGCGATCGTGGCCGAACTCGCGGACGTCGATGGCCTGGTCGTCTCGGCTCGGGGACTCGCTTACTCGGCCGCCCTTGAGGTCGCGCTCAAGATCAAGGAAGCGTGCTACCTGCACGCGATGGGGATCTCTTACGCCGACCTGCAGCACGGCCCGATCGCTGTCGTCGACGCGACCACGCCCGCGATCGTCATCGCGGCCGACTCCGGTCCGACGCTGGAGGCGGCGGTAGGGCTCGCCCGGCGGGTGACCGAGGCCGGGGCTCGCGCCTACGCGATCGGCGGCGGCCCGGCGCTGGCGTCGGTTGCTGACCGCGCGCTCGCCGGGCCGAGGCTGCCCGAGTGGCTCGCTCCGATCGGCCTCGTCGTCCCCGGCCAGCTCCTGACCGAATCCCTGTCCCGCCACCTAGGCATCGACCCAGACGCCCCCCGAGGCCTAAGCAAGGTCACCCAAACCGCCTGATTAGCCACCCGAACCGCCTGACCGGTCAGGTAGACCTCCTGGCCAGTCACCCGAACCGCCTGGCCGGTCACGTAGACCGCCTGGCTGCGGTCACGTAGACCGCCTGGCTGCGGTCACGTAGACCGCCTGGCTGCGGTCACGTAGACCGCCTGGCTCCGGTCACGTAGACCTCCTGGTCGGTCACCTAAACCACGTGATCAGTTACCCAGGCGGCTCAACCTGTCACTCAGGGTGCTCGCCGTTGCGCGGCCCGTGCGACATAGCCCGGATTGCGCCCACATAGCCCGGGTTAGCGACAGTTTGTGTACCAATTTATGACTTTTGTTCCACGGCAACCCGGGCTATGAAGTCGTAACCCGGGCTATGTGGCGGAGGGGCCGTGGGTTGGGCTGAAGGGGCTGAAGAGCTGAAGAGGTCATGGGGGGCTAGAGGGGTTGATGTGGTTAAAGAGGTCAGTGCGGCTGAGGGCCGGGCGGGTTTGTGTACGCGGTGAGTCCGCGCCGTCCGCCCGGCCAGTCCGCCCGGCCAGTCACACGGGTCACATCTGCCACTGGCGCGCATGCCCACGCGCCTGAGCCCGGCACATATCACGGATTCCTGGCTCTTATCACGGATTTTCGACACGCAAAACATTACAAATACGGGCAAAATTTGTCAAGAATCCGTGATATGTCGTTGCCATCAGTGATAAGTGCCCAGGCCGCAACCACCGACATGATCGCTTTGCTCCTGGTCGGTGACGGATGGTGCGATCGGGAGTTATGCGACTTAGGTGGCACACGCGTTGGGCGGCTACGGTCCGGCCGGGAAGCGGCGGGCTCGCCGCGAACCGCGGGGACGGATGCGCAGTGCACGGGGCAGGGCGGATGCGCAGAGCACGGGCCAGGGCGGATGCGCAGTGCACGGGCCAGGGCGGATGCGCAGAGCACGGGCCAGGGCGGATGCGCAGTGCACGGGCCAGGGCGGGTGGGCGCAGGGTGGGCGGCGGGCGGC